>Ga0222707_1000374_pt1 | contig 13836 bp, 23 predicted proteins | sample AntAcemetage1574_FD_179831 | JGI IMG/M metagenome (GOLD analysis project Ga0222707, IMG submission 179831) | Saline water microbial communities from Ace Lake, Antarctica - #1574 | ecosystem: Environmental > Aquatic > Non-marine Saline and Alkaline > Saline | place: Antarctica: Ace Lake...
CGAAAGCTCAGCGGCACAAACCGACTACCCGAAGTCATTCAAGGGGTTGAGTTCAAGGATGGGATCAAGCAACTTAAAAACGCCGCCTAATCACACCGTCACCAACTTTCGGGCATAACTCGTTTTTAAAACGAGCCTCTGCAACCCACACAGCTTCCGCAGTGCTGCTTGTAGCATTGTTCTTAGCGCTGTGGGCTTACGCCTCCTACAGACGAGGGCAAGCAATTGGCGTAAAATGGAAATTCCATCTTCTTATTCTAATCTTACCAATCTGGATTCTTGCGCTTGGTTTTGTCCCAGCGGTAAGTGAAGCCAACGGTCAGCCTTTGCGTAAGGCTTCAAATTTTTTGTTTGGTGGAATTGTTATAGCATCGGTCTTTGTGGTTGCGGTCTATCTTTTGACTGATTGGAGCTTGGCTCCGCGACTCCCTTCAAATGTTCAAATGGCCCTCAAAAACTCTGATGACTACGATACATATGCTCGGCAATTTAGCAGCGGAGCGCTGCAACTAATTGCTGCGAAAAAGTGTGATGCTGAGGATTTCATTTGTAATGGGGGGTTTGTAAAATCTGTTAGCAAGCTTCCTAAAGACGTATACTTCCTGCACTGTAAGGACCTCAATCGGAGAACTAGGTTCTATTTTGATCCAAATTCAGATCAGTTTTATCGTTAGTACTTATCGTTCAAAGCGCTCTGGTTGTTATGAGTAGTCAACGACTCTTGACCCCACCCCCACCGCACCCTAAAGAACCCTATCGACACAGCCCCAGATTCGTCTGGGGCTTCGTCTTTGTGCAGGGCGAAAATCTTGCACGCTACTCTGGGACCTTCGGGGCCCTCTAACCACAGCGCACCTACGGGGGCGCAGATAAGCAAAACGGAAGACAGAGAACATGGCACTCAAGTCGTATAAACCGACGACGCCAGGCCAGCGTGGGCTGGTACTGATTGACCGTTCGGAGCTTTGGAAAGGCCGCCCAGTAAAGGCCCTCACTGAGGGACTTCACAAGCATGGCGGACGGAACAACACCGGACGGATCACAATGCGTCGCAAGGGTGGGGGTGCAAAGCGCCTCTACCGTATCGTTGATTTCAAGCGCAACAAGCTGGACGTGACAGCTGCGGTTATGCGCATTGAATATGACCCGAACCGGACCGCGTTTATCGCACTGGTGAAATATGAAGACGGCGAGCAGGCCTATATACTTGCTCCCCAGCGTCTGGCGATTGGCGATCTGGTGATCGCGTCCAAGAAGGCAGATATCAAGCCGGGTAACGCAATGCCTTTCTCAGGTATGCCGATCGGTACGATCATTCACAACATCGAAATGAAGCCAGGCAAAGGCGGCCAGATCGCCCGTGCAGCCGGTACTTACGCCCAGTTTGTGGGTCGTGATGGTGGCTACGCGCAGATTCGTCTGTCTTCCGGTGAATTGCGTCTTGTGCGTCAGGAATGCATGGCCACCGTTGGTGCCGTGTCCAACCCCGACAACTCCAACCAGAACTTCGGTAAAGCCGGCCGCATGCGTCACAAGGGCATCCGCCCGTCTGTGCGCGGCGTGGTTATGAACCCGATCGACCACCCGCACGGTGGTGGTGAAGGCCGGACCTCTGGTGGTCGTCACCCGGTTACCCCGTGGGGCAAACCAACCAAGGGTGCCAAGACTCGTAACAAGAAAAAAGCGTCAAGTGCACTGATAATCCGGTCACGTCACGCCAAGAAAAAGGGGCGTTAATATATGTCTCGTTCAGTATGGAAAGGTCCTTTTGTTGACTCTTATGTCCTCAAAAAGGCCGAAACCTCCCGCGAGAGCGGTCGTAGCGAAGTGATCAAGATCTGGTCGCGCCGCTCCACGATCCTGCCGCAGTTTGTTGGCTTGACGTTCGGCGTCTACAATGGTCACAAGCACATCCCAGTAAACGTCACTGAGGACATGATTGGTCAGAAGTTTGGTGAATTCTCACCAACGCGGACCTATTACGGTCACGCAGCTGACAAAAAAGCGAAGCGGAAATAAGCCATGAGCAAGGATAAAAATCCCCGCCGCGTGGCAGACAACGAAGCACGTGCAAAACTGCGCATGCTGAAGACGTCGCCGCAGAAACTGAACCTCGTTGCGGCGATGATCCGTGGCAAGAAAGTGGAAAAGGCCCTGACGGACCTCACTTTCTCCAAAAAGCGTATCGCCATCGACGTGAAGAAATGCCTTCAGTCCGCGATTGCCAATGGCGAGAACAACCACAATCTTGACGTGGACGAGCTGATCGTCTCCGAAGCCTATGTCGGCAAGAACATGACACTCAAGCGTGGTCGTCCACGTGCGCGTGGCCGTTTCGGCAAGATCATGAAGCCGTTTGCGGAAATCACCATCGTCGTGCGTCAGGTTGAGGAGCAAGCATAATGGGTAATAAAGTCAATCCAATCGGCATGCGCCTTCAGGTTAACCGGACGTGGGATAGCCGCTGGTATGCCGATACCAAGGATTTCGGGAACCTTCTTCTGGAAGACCTCGCAATCCGCAAGTTCATCAAGAAAGAATGCGCACAGGCGGGTATTTCCCGTGTGATCATCGAACGTCCGCACAAGAAGTGCCGCGTGACGATCCACACAGCCCGTCCCGGTGTGATCATTGGCAAGAAAGGTGCAGACATTGAGGGTCTTCGCAAGAAACTGTCCGTGTTCACCGCCTCCGAATTGCACCTCAACATTGTTGAAGTCCGCAAGCCGGAGCTGGATGCAGCCCTTGTTGGTGAGAGCATTGCACAGCAGCTTGAGCGTCGGGTCTCGTTCCGTCGCGCCATGAAGCGTGCGGTTCAGAACGCCATGCGTATGGGTGCCCTTGGTATCCGTGTGAACCTCGCGGGCCGTCTTGGCGGTGCCGAGATCGCGCGTACCGAATGGTACCGTGAAGGTCGGGTTCCATTGCACACATTGCGTGCGGACATCGACTATGCACATGTTGAAGCAATGACTGCTTATGGCATCATCGGCATCAAGACGTGGATCTTCAAAGGCGAGATCATGGAACATGATCCTTCGGCGCATGATCGTAAGTTACAGGAAATGCAAGACGGTCCAGCACCTCGCGGTGCCGGCGGTCGGCGTTAAGGAGTAGAATAGATGCTACAGCCAAAACGTACGAAATTCCGTAAACAATTCAAAGGCACCATCAAGGGCCTCGCGAAGGGCGGGTCTGACCTGAACTTCGGCACTTACGGTCTCAAAGCAACCGAGCCGGAGCGTATCACAGCGCGCCAGATCGAAGCTGCACGCCGTGCCATGACGCGCCACATGAAGCGTCAGGGCCGTGTCTGGATCCGCATTTTCCCGGACGTTCCGGTAACCTCCAAGCCTGTCGAAGTGCGTATGGGTAAAGGTAAAGGTTCCGTGGACTTCTGGGCATGCAAGGTCAAACCTGGCCGCGTGATGTTCGAAATCGACGGTGTCGGTGACGATGTAGCGCGTGAAGCGCTGCGTCTGGCTGCGATGAAGCTGCCGATCAAGACACGGGTTATTGTCCGCGAGGATTGGTAAACAGCGCTCCGGCGTAAGCCGGAGCTGTCGATCCGGAGGCAGGGTATTTCGCAATAAATGCCCGCTCCGGCCCTGTTGAAGATAAAGAGCCCCCGCTGTGATGAACTGACGCATTCTCAGTTATAGGACACAGATGGCCCCTAGCTCTCACGAGTTGGGGGCCATTCTTTCGAAAATCGAAAGTTTATCTCATTGAGGTTTTGAGCGAGTGGTTTCAAGCATCTGGGCTGCCATTCCGTGACTATGCTTCATCTTCTCGATGACAGCGTAGACATTGCCGGTTTTTTGCGCCCAAAGCGTCGGGCACTCGTATGACAATGTCCTCGCTGAGATGATCAACGGCCTCTACAAAACCGAACTGGTCCATCGCTAAGGGTCCTGGCGCAACATGCAGAATCTGGAAATGGCGACACTCGGCTGGGTCGACTGGTTTAACAACAGGCGGCTGCTTGGACCCATAGGGAACTCCCGCCAGCCGACGCCGAAGAGAACTACTATGCACAGCACGACGTGCTCGATATGGTCGCGTGAAATGAAGCTAACGGTCTCCGGTGAAACTGGGGCGATTCACCTTAAGCCTTTTGTGGAGGTTTGGACCAGCTGCATCGCACTCCTCACATAGCTCTTCCAAAAGACGTCTTACCATCATAGCGCAAGCTCTATACGCGCCGTGTGAATGGCAAATAGTCGCTTCCTTTAGCGTAGCCATCAGGCGGGGCGGTAAATTCTCAGGATTGAATTCTAGCAACTCTGGCGGAAAGCAGTGATGTTTGGGTCCTGTTCCCTTTTGCTCGGAGAGAGTGAATACAATGCCGCGGCAGGTTTTATTAGGGCATCGCCTTATGTCAGCACTGAAGTACCCACCTCTTGTTCTTGATTGGTTAACCATCATTTTACCATACGAGAAATGCCGTTGTGTAGCACTTGGAAACGTACCAGTAGATTGGCAGTGCGGACAGCGAATTTGGATGCTTTCACGTCCCCCTGAACCTTATACTTCGCTGCTTCCGTCTGGTTGAAATATATTGGGGTTTTCGTATTCCAAAGCCAACTTCTTTTTTCCTAAATAGCTCTTTACAGTTAATAACCTGCGGAGCTAATTTGTATTGCAGCTTTGGATATTTTGTACAGCAGCTCCTAAGATGTAAGGCCCCATCTGTAGCCACCAAAGGACACTCCCCATGAAACAAGTCCCCAAACCCACCACCGACGATGACCTCATCCAGCAATTCCTCAACAAAGGCGGCGCCATCAAGAAGGGCAAGACCAAGCCGATGCCAGCCGATCTTGGCCTGTCCAACAACCAGTGGGGCAACAAGATGACCAAGGAAGAGAAGGCGCAGGTCAAAGAGCAGGAAGAGGCGCGCAGACAAGCGCCTAAGCGCTAGCCCCAGCTGTAGTTGAACGAGACCGAAATCCGGTCGTCCTCGCTCAGGTTCATCGGTACTTCGTGGCGGATGAAACTTTCCCAGAGCAGCACGTCTCCCACGGCGGGGGCGACATAGTGAAAGGTCCGCAACTCCTCGCGCGCATCTTTGAGGCGGGCAGGGGCCGCCATCATCATAGGCAAACGCGGATCCTCGAATTTGATCGCACTTGCACCCTCGGGCATCGCCACATAGGTCGTGCCACTGATCACCGAATGGGGGTGGATGTGACCGGAGTGCGTGCCGCCTTCGGGCAGAATGTTGATCCAGATATCTTCCAGCTTTAACGCGCGCCCGTCGAGATTGAGCTCCAGATCCTTGGCAAACGCCTGAACATGCGTATCAACTGCCTTGATCACATCCGCAAAGATCGGAAATCGCCAGCCCAGATCGGTCAACGACGCATAAGAGGTATAGCCCGGATAGCCGTTTTCCTCGCACCATTCTTGCCCTGCTTCGTCATCTTCTGCGATGGAATAGCAGGACTTTTCCAGCTCGTCGGCGTCAATAGCGCCAAGAGGGGCATGGTAGAGGCGGGTCACAAAGAGGGATTTGATATGTGTCATAAGGTGACCTATAGCGCCGCCGAATAGCGTTGACGAGGGCGATTACGCAGCAGCGGGTTCGATCCGGAGCAGGCCACCCTCGAAGGTCTGATCGCAAAGTTCTACATCATCGACGGGTATCCCGTCTGTATACCCAAGGCTGTTACGTGTGTGCTTGTTTCTGGATCAGAAGTCGCAGAAGGCCAAGTGATTTCGAGACGATTAAGGTCACTCTGAACCGCCCCGAGTTTACTGGAGAGCGTTTCCCGTTCAAGCTGGCCCATTGATTTCCACGGGCCGAGTAGTTTTGTAACCCCAGTTTTGAACAGCCCAATGATGCTTTCAGAGAGGGCAGCGGGCAATGCATATTTACATACATGAGAGGGGTAGGAATCTCCCGCGGTTCCGATTGATGGATTGATCCCAGCGTCCGCCAATCGCTCAGTGCATTTTATGGACAGATATTGCGATCCGCGGTCCACTACCCGCTCTCGAGATCATCCCTTGGATGACCCTGCAGACAACGGGACAGGGTTATGCGCAGCATGATCCCGAGAGGGGAGTACAATGGCTGTCGTCATCGATGTCGATACGCGTCCCGTCGACCGGCAGGCGAAGCTTGCATCTCCGAGAGGGGGCCAACGATCTTTCGAGAGAAGACGGCGACAGCAAATGCGACATAAACCATGCCCTGCTACCCCTCTCACACATGCTTTGCATGTGCTGCCGGGCAGCGGTGGACACATAAGTAAAGTCGCTGACTATTACCTGCCAATCGATACAAGGTATCGATGAGAGGGCCAAAGCTGGCTGAGCGATTGCGCTTTGGACTCTCGGTTTACTTTGTCATCCACTGCCCGGCAAGGACGCAGGACGCGCATTGGAAATGCACGAGAGGGTGGGCAAGGCTGAGCGGCATCCGGGTTTGTCGTGATGACCTGCCTGCCACGAACAACACCGCGTAATCCAATAGCTTTCATCAAACGTTCGACAGTGCATCGGGCGATGTCCTTATTCTCACGGCGCAACTGGTGCCAGACCTTTCGGGCACCAGTTGCGGCCACGGCTTGCATCGTGAACGCGCCGAATTTCTATGCTGTCCGTCACATCCTGGCGCACCCTGTTTGAGGCAGGCCAAGGATCCCGCCTGATCGCCAGGTTTGCATAGCAGGACCCCTCTCATCGATACTGCGTATCGCCTGCCGGGCAATGGATGGTACGACCGGCAAAACTTTGCAAATCGACCCGACACCAAAGTCAGTGCGATGATCATCCCCTCTTGGGATATTGCTGCGCAATGCGCCTGTCCTGTTACCCGGCAGGGTCATCCAAGGGATGATCCCGAGACGGGGCAGTGAATGAACGAAATCATTTCCTGAACGGGCGGTCGAGTTCCGTCCCGCTGCACGGCAGCGCATGTTTGCATGCGCGAGCGTGGGAGCAAAATACGCGGAAGCTTTCTTCAGCATCTCATTTTCTTGGCGCAGTTCCCGAACCTCACGCTCCGGATCCTTGATCCGGGCCTTCTCCTCGCTGTGGGCCCGTTGCGGGCACCAGCGTTGTGTTCTGACTGCCGACACCAGCCCCGCCCCGCAGGCTATCCGGAGCACAGCCAAGCTTGGGCGCTATGGCCTGATCGGCAGCGTTCTGGGCCTTTGAGTGATCCCCCGGATCATTCAATCTGCTGGTGCGGACCAGCTTGAACTCACTGCGATAATCCGAGCGTTGTTCATTGAAAAGCCGGACGCCGCGCGCGCGGAATTCAGCTGTGTAAGACGGGGTGTGCTTGCGTTGTGTCATAAGGGTCATCCTTGGAGAGCTTCACTCTCCGGTAAACCCGGGGCGGTTCAAACAGTCGCCGACACAACGCCAATCTCCTCCTCCGACCACACTCCGGTATTGTCGTTGGTTATGCTCAGGCTGTCGTCACCGGCCACGCCAATGCGTTCGCTGTCAGCGGTGTCAAGGTATAGGCATAATAGGTGACCTCGTCATCGCCCTTGCCACTGAAGGCCGCGCCATCATTGCTTCCAATCAGGGGGCACTACCATCACTATTCACCGTTGAGCGTTACAGGAACAGGAGCTGCATCTGTAAGAAGAACACATCAATCCCATCGCCACCCTCGACGATCCCGATCAAATCATCGGGCGCGACGGCAATATTATCGTCCACCTCTGTTACGGTAATTACCCCCTAGACATCATGATCCCGTCTTTGCCGCTGCTTGCAACAATCAGACCGAAGCCGAGCAAAATCAATCATAGAGCATTCTCAATATCTACATCTTGGGAACTAAAATCTATCTAAATAGCCTCGGAAGCGTACTCCAACAGATCAACAAGCCCGCTCGAATTTCAGAAATTTACCCGTTGTTCGTTTCTAACCTTGATGTAACGAAGCGCGTGTAAGTGTATCGTTTCGAACCTGCTTGTAATCAGGCTCTGAAGCTGGTGGGTATATGGAAGGTATCGAAGCGTACTGTGCCCCGCACGCAGCTATGTAACGTGTGCTTTGCCCCCCCCCCTGTCAATGCAGGTGCGCAAGGCTGGATGAACGCTACTGCTGGGGGTTGCGCGATGCGGATATCCCCCCTATATGGCGAACTTCGGAACAGACTCCATCAGAATCATGGGTCACCCTAATGGGGCCCGCTGATGATGTTGAAAGGAAATGGCATGATCGCCAAAGAACTGCACGACAAGACGCCGGACCAGCTCCGCGATGAACTTGTGAATCTGAAAAAAGAAGCGTTCAACCTGCGCTTCCAGCAAGCCACTGGCCAGCTGGAAAATGCCTCGCGCCTGCGTACCGTCAAGCGTGACGTTGCCCGTGTGAAGACAGTGTTGAACATGAAAGCCGCATCTGCGGCAACAGACGCGTAAGAGGAGCCTGAGTAATGCCAAAGCGTATCCTGACAGGCACCGTAACCTCGGACGCCAATGAACAGACCATCACCGTATCCGTAGAGCGCCGCTTTACGCATCCGGTTCTGAAGAAGACCATTCGTAAGTCCAAGAAATATCGGGCGCACGATGAGCACAACACATTCAAAGTGGGCGAGCAAGTTCGCATCATGGAATGTGCACCACGTTCCAAAACCAAGCGTTGGGAAGTGCTGACCGCGGAAGCGTAAGCCTTTACGCACTGGCCCAATCGGTTCAGTGCGTTGCCCGTTTCGGGTGACAATATAATCGAAACCCTGGGGATCGGGCACGCATCGCCCCCCAGAAGGTCGGGAGACTATACATGATCCAGATGCAGACCAACCTTGATGTTGCTGACAACAGCGGCGCGCGCCGCGTGCAGTGCATTAAGGTCCTGGGTGGTTCCAAGCGTAGATACGCATCCGTTGGCGACATTATTGTCGTATCGGTAAAAGAAGCCATCCCACGCGGCCGTGTTAAGAAGGGCGACGTGCGTAAAGCCGTTGTTGTTCGTACCGCAAAAGAAGTTCGTCGTGACGATGGCACAGCCATCCGTTTTGACCGCAACGCTGCTGTTATCCTGAATAACAACAACGAGCCTGTTGGCACCCGTATCTTCGGACCGGTTGTTCGCGAGCTGCGCGCCAAAAACTTCATGAAAATCATCTCGCTCGCTCCGGAGGTGCTGTAAACATGGCTGCTAAACTGAAAAAGGGTGATAACATTATCGTTCTCACCGGCAAGGACAAGGGCAAGGAAGGCAAGATTGCTTCCGTTGATCCAAAATCCGGCAAAGCTGTTGTAGACGGGATCAACGTTTACATCCGCGCCACACGCCAGACCCAGACGTCTCAGGGCGGTCGCATCCCCAAAGCGATGCCGATTGACCTGAGTAACCTCGCGATCAAGGATGCCAATGGCAAGCCGACTCGCGTTGGTTTCCGCATGGATGGCGAAAACAAAGTGCGTTTTGCCAAGACAACAGGGGATGTGATCTGATGCTCGATACTGCAGCTTACACACCCCGCCTCAAGGCTGATTTCAAGGATCGCATCCGCGTAGCCCTGAAAGAAGAATTCGGCTATACAAACGACATGCAGATCCCCCGTCTGGACAAGATTGTCCTGAACATCGGCTGCGGCTCCGAAGCTGTTCGTGACAGCAAGAAAGCCAAATCCGCTCAGGAAGATCTGACACTGATCGCGGGCCAGAAAGCACTGACAACCATCGCCAAGAAATCCATTGCGGGTTTCCGGGTACGGGAAGAAATGCCGCTGGGCGCCAAGGTTACTCTTCGGGGTAACCGGATGTACGAATTCCTCGATCGTCTGATCACAGTTGCAATGCCCCGTATCCGTGACTTCCGCGGCATTCCGGGCAAATCTTTTGATGGCAACGGCAACTATGCCATGGGCCTGAAAGAGCATCTCGTGTTCCCCGAAATCGATTTTGATAAAATTGATGAAAACTGGGGTATGGACATCATCATCGTCACCACGGCGAAAACCGACGCCGAAGCGAAGGCAATGTTGAAGCTTTTCAACATGCCCTTCAATTCTTAAGCGCGGGAAGGAATAGATATGGCTAAGAAATCCATGATCGCACGCGAGAAGAAGCGTGAAGTGCTGGTCAAAAAATACGCCGCCAAGCGTGCGGAACTGAAGGTTGTGATCAACGACCAGGAAAAGCCGATGGAAGAGCGTTTTCGCGCGACCCTCGCGCTTGCCAAACTGCCGCGCAACTCTTCGGCTGTGCGTCTGCACAACCGTTGCCAGCTGACCGGCCGTCCACACGCGTATTACCGTAAACTGAAAATCTCGCGCATCGCGCTGCGGGATCTTGGCTCCGCAGGCCAGATCCCCGGCATGGTGAAGTCGAGCTGGTAAGGGGAGCATATTAGATGACCGATCCTATCGCAGATATGCTGACACGCATCCGCAACAGCCAGTTGCGCGGCAAATCCACAGTCATGACACCAGCTTCCAAGCTGCGTGCATGGGTATTGGACGTGCTGGCGGACGAAGGCTACATCCGGGGTTATGAGAAGATGACAGGCGCCGACGGCCATCCTGCCATCGAAATCAGCCTGAAGTACTACGAGGGCGAACCTGTTATTCGCGAGCTTAAGCGGGTTTCCAAACCCGGTCGCCGCGTTTACTTGGGCGCACAAGACATCCCTACTGTCCGTCAGGGCCTTGGTGTGTCGATTGTCTCCACCCCCAAGGGTGTGATGTCGGACGCTGCTGCACGCGCTGCCAATGTTGGCGGCGAAGTGCTCTGCACCGTATTCTGAGGAGTAGATCATGTCTCGTATTGGTAAAAAGCCTGTTCCACTGCCCAGCGGTGTTACCGCATCGGTCAGCGGCCAGACCATTGAAGTTAAGGGCCCTAAAGGGGTTCGCACCTTCAAAGCAACAGATGATGTTACGTTCTCGATCGAAGAGACCGCAGTCACCATCACGCCACGCGGCAAGTCCAAGCGCGCACGCCAGCAGTGGGGCATGTCCCGCACGATGGTGCGCAACCTTGTCACAGGCGTCACCGACGGTTTCAAGAAAGAGCTTGAGATCCAGGGTGTGGGCTACCGTGCTGCCATGACCGGCAACACATTGAAACTGAACCTCGGCCTGTCGCATGACGTCGATTACACCCCGCCAGAAGGCGTGACTGTAACCGCACCAAAGCAGACCGAAATCATTGTGGAAGGCATTGACGAACAGCTTGTTGGTCAGGTCGCTGCGAACATTCGCGCATGGCGCAAGCCCGAGCCCTATAAGGGCAAAGGCATCCGCTATAAGGGTGAATTCGTCTTCCGCAAAGAAGGCAAGAAGAAGTAAGGAACGCACAGATGGCAAACAGCAAAAGACAACTGTTCATCAAACGCCGCTTGCGCGTTCGGAACAAACTTCGTCGCACGAACCGCGGGCGTCTTCGTCTCAGCGTGCACCGCTCCAACAAGAACATCAGCGTACAGCTGATCGACGATGTAGCAGGCGTAACAGTCGCTTCCGCCTCGTCGCTTGAGAAGGTTCTTGGCGTTGTGGGTAAGAACAACATCGATGCAGCGACAAAGGTGGGCGTGGCGATTGCCGAGCGTGCCAAGGCTGTCGGTGTTGACGCTGCCTACTTTGATCGCGGCGGTTACCTCTTCCACGGTAAAGTGAAGGCTTTGGCCGACGCAGCCCGTGAGGGTGGCTTGAAGATCTAAACCTGTGTCGCCCCCGCTCTGCTTTTGCAGGATGGGGGCGCATGCTTTTGAAGGGGTCCGCGGTTTGGGCCTCTCGATGATCCGGGGGCACTGTCCCACCAGGATTGTGAAAACAGGGCATCTGCCCGCAAGCTTAAGGAGGCCGACATGGCCAGAGACGAAAACAGAGGCGGCAACAACAACCGCCGCGGTCCCCGCGAAGAAGCAGCACCGGAATTCGCTGATCGCCTTGTCGCGATCAACCGCGTATCCAAAACGGTAAAGGGTGGTAAGCGCTTTGGTTTCGCCGCTCTTGTCGTGGTTGGCGATCAAAAAGGGCGTGTGGGTTTTGGCAAAGGTAAAGCCAAAGAGGTTCCAGAAGCCATCCGCAAGGCCACCGAGCAGGCAAAGCGTCAGATGATTCGCGTTCAGCTGCGCGAAGGCCGCACGTTGCACCACGACATGAACGGTCGTCACGGTGCCGGTAAAGTTGTTATGCGCACAGCTCCAGAAGGCACAGGCATCATCGCCGGTGGCCCAATGCGTGCTGTATTCGAAATGCTGGGCATCAAGGACGTTGTGTCTAAGTCCATCGGTTCGCAGAACCCCTACAACATGATCCGCGCCACTATGGACGGATTGAAAAAAGAACAGTCCCCACGTTCCGTTGCGCAGCGTCGCGGCAAGAAAGTGGCTGACATTCTGCCAAAGCGTGACGATGCAACAGACTCGTCCACCCAAGTGGCTGAGGAGGCATAGGCATGGCTAAGACTATTGTAATCAAGCAGGTTGGCTCGCCAATCCGCCGCCCCGCAGACCAGCGTGCAACGCTGATCGGTCTGGGTCTCAACAAAATGCACCGTGTGCGCGAGTTGGAAGATACGCCCTCCGTGCGCGGCATGATCCGCAAGATCAGCCATATGGTAGAGATCCTCGAAGAGAAGGGCTGACTTCCGCGGAAGTAGGCTTCGTGAAAAGAGACATTTCGTGATTTGGCGCCTCGCAGATATCTGCGGGGCGTTTTACGTTTGAACATTCACGGACCGCAGCGTCTTTAGGCCGATTGATCATGACTATTAACCGTTGCTGCCCTTAATTGTCCCAATTTTTCTGTATCAAGACCGGCGAATGTTGATTCAAGATATTAGCCGCCCTGTATACGAGTAATGACAGCATGTTTCCAGATCCATTTCGACTTGATGCAATAGACAGTGCAAAAGGCATTGGCATCCTTCTGGTAGTCTTCGGCCACGCCTGGCGTGGTGCGCATAGTGCCGGATTATTGGCAGACGAGGCGCTTTTTTAAGCGATTGATTTTGCTGTCTATGCTTTTCACATGCCGCTGTTTTTCTTCTTGTCCGGCCTGTTGTTTCTTGAAACGCTCTGGAAGTACACAGCTTCAACATTGCTCAAGGGGCGGCTGACGCGTCTGCTGTGGCCGATGGTCTTGTGGTCATGGATATTTTTTGGCCTGAAGCTGGCGGCGGGGTCTTCGGCGAATACCCCAGTGACATTGGCCGATTTCCCGATTATCCCCTTACCGCCCTTCGAGCATTTGTGGTTCCTTTGGGCACTTTTTCTGTGTCAGACGCTGCTTGTTTTTGGGTACGTTGCGGGCGGCGGCTGTCTTCCGGCCACGCGGCTGCGTTGGCTGCTGGCAGCGGGTGCGTTGCTTTTTGCTTTGGTGAACCCCTATATTTCGGTGCCTTCACCTCTCTGGGGGCCGATGTTCGAACATTTGCCCTACTTTCTGGCGGGTATTGCTGCGGGCGGGATATTATCATGCCGTATGCCTCTCTGGGCGGGGTTTATATGCACCAGCGCTTTTGCCGCATTGGTTTGGGCCGTACAGGGTGAAAAGGCATCGGTCCTGCACTCATTAGGCTTGATCGCGTTTGGTTGGGGTGCATGGTTGTGCGCTGACCGCGGAGTTGGGGCAGGGCAAGCGCATACAACGCTCCGCTTCCTTCGTGCGATTGGTCAGGCTTCCATGGCCATTTACCTGACACATACGGTGTTCGCCGCAGGATTGCGGATTATCTTGCTCAAGTCCGGAGTGGAGAACGTAAGTGTGATCTTGTTGGCGACGGTCGTGATTGGAATCATCGCTCCTGTGGCAATGGGGCGGGGCGCGCAACGTCTCCGGCTCACAAAACTGCTCGGGTTCTAGTGCGGTTCTACCCCTTGCTTCAGGCGGTACCATGACCTATACGC
>Ga0222707_1000376_pt1 | contig 13732 bp, 12 predicted proteins | sample AntAcemetage1574_FD_179831 | JGI IMG/M metagenome (GOLD analysis project Ga0222707, IMG submission 179831) | Saline water microbial communities from Ace Lake, Antarctica - #1574 | ecosystem: Environmental > Aquatic > Non-marine Saline and Alkaline > Saline | place: Antarctica: Ace Lake...
GATGGAGCGACCGTCGCCGCCCAGCTTCGCCGCCTCGCTGATCGTTTTGAAGCCGATGGCCAGCCGCAACAATGACGCGTTGCTATTGCATTGCGGCCCGGATTCTGATATCCTCTCACCAAGGCCAGATCGCGATGCGGCAGGCCGACCATATCCGACCCGCTGACGCGATGCGCTGCTGGTCGCCAGAATCTTCCCGCGATGTGGGCAAGCGATGGAACCCGAACCCCGAACTTTCCCCGGGGCCGTGCCCATTGCGCATGCCCCCAAAGCTGGAGATCAGAAATGATCATTGAACATTCTCAAATCGCGGCGATCCGCAAGCATGCGGCCACCTTCACCCAAAGCCTTCGCAAAGCTGGCATTGACCTCGATCACCTCGAGCCGCATTCGCTTAATTGGGCAGACCTCAATCGCATCGAGCGAGATGCGCGGGCAGCCGCCAAACCGTTGCCTGAACAAATTTTGGATGGCACCGACGAGCGCCGGGCCGCTGAAATTGAACGCGCCTTCGATGGCCTGACCGAAATCGCTGAAGCTTGCGCGAGCGACAAAGACGCACGAACTGCGCGTGGCAATCGTGATGCATGGGCTGGTGTGGATCTTTCGCGTCGCCCCATGGGTCATGCTGGTTCAACAACTTGCGGTGACTTTGGCGGCGAAGACGTTGCCGAGCCTTATGCGCTGCGATCTGGCCAGCCGATGCGGGCATGGGCGCAGGCCCGTTCAAATGATGAACATATCGGCGCAGGTGCGTTGCTGCGCGCCCTTGTGACGGGTGCCAAGACGGACCGCGAACATAGGGCACTTGCCGGTGGCACAGACGCCGCTGGTGGATTTACCGTGCCAACCACGACAAGTGCGGAACTGATCGACCTCGCCCGCGCCAACATGGTTTTGGAATCGGCTGGCGCGCGCACTTTGGCACTTGATTCAGGCGAAACTATCGTCGCCCGGCTGGCGTCGGATCCACAGCCTGCATGGCGGCTAGAGAACGCAGCCATTGCAGCCGGCGATCCGACTTTTTCAGCGGCAGTGCTAAAGCCTCAAAGCATCGCAGTGCTGGTTAAAGCTAGCGTCGAATTGATGTCTGACTCAATTAACCTCGAAGCCGAACTGCCGTTGATCATGGCGCGCGCATTGGCCCTCGAGATTGATCGGGCAGGCTTGATCGGATCAGGCACGGCACCCGAGCCGCGTGGGATCGTCAACATGGCAGGCCTGACAGCCAACACCTATGCAGGTGGCACGCTGGCGTCTTATGGGCCTATCTTGATTGGCCGTGGTGCGTTGCACGGCGCAAATGAACGGCTGGGTGCTGTCATCATGTCATCGCGTGATGAAAACACACTGGCCGGTTTGGTCGCGTCAGATGGGCAACCGCTGCAAATGCCGCGCGCGCTCGAAGGCATCCGGATGTTGCACACAACAGCCTTGCCGACTGACGGTGGTGCTGGCGATGATGAGTCGCAAATCATTGCTGGTGACTTTGAGCAACTGTTGATCGGCGTTCGTTCTGGCATCCGGGTGGAAGTCCTGCGCGAACGGTTCATAGATAATCTGCAATTCGGTTTGATCTGCCATGCGCGGATCGACTTCGCGGCAGCGCGTCCCGGTGCCTTCACCGTTCTGTCTGGCATCACATAAACAAGGGGGGGCGGCTCCATCACTGGACCGCCCTCTTTTTTTACCGGTGCCAAAGTCGCGTGTTATTGCGCCTTCCCCCGAAACAAAAAAAGGATGACAGATGCTAACCCTTGATCACCTCGACCCCTCGACCCGGGACTGGGTTTTGGGCGTGCGAAACGAGTATCGCCTAGACGCGCACCACGACCGTCTGCTGATCCTCGCTGCACAGGCTTTTGACCGAGCCGAACAGGCCCGTAAAATCCTCGACCAAGACGGATTAACGACTGGCACCGAAAGCGGCGGTTTGAAGGCACATCCATGCATAGGCGTCGAACGCGACAGCAGACTAGCCTTCGCCCGCTTGCTACGCGAACTGGACCTCGATCTGGTCGGCACAGATACGGATGCTTCGCGCCCGCCGTCCTTGCGTTCGAATCGAGGCTGACGTTATGGCAAAGCTTCGCCGCGTCCGATCCAGGCGCCAAGAGATCACGCCTGCCGCCGTGGCCGCCTACAAAGCCGCTGGTGCGGGTTCTGTTGAAATGCAGGGGAATGCATGGGTGATCTGCGATCTGGCCCTAGCCGACGCGCTGGGAGTCCCTGCGCTGATCTGGCAAGCCGGTGGCGCTGATCTGATCGAGAGGCTGGAACAAGCCGCACAAGAATAGCCGCACGACCCAGCGGGCGGTGGTCTAAAACACCCGCAGCACGGCACAGGTGCCAACTGTCTTTAATTCACTGGGGGCCGTGCAGGCGGGGGCAGAGATGTCCTCGCCTTTTTTGTTCTGGCCGCCGAAATCAGACGCCACCCTTAAAGACGATCCGCATATATTTTGCAGCGCCGCGTTTGCCGCATGATCCGCACCGCGCCGACGCCGCAACCTGATCGACCGTTGTTTCGGCAGACAGGCGCATGAGCAAATCAGACACCTGCAGGCTTGCGTGATGGCCGCAGCTGCACTCAATCCAGATTAGATGACCGTCAATCGCGGAAAGTTTTGTCAGCAAAAAGGCACAAAAAACGTTACCCCAAACGTTACCCCTGACCAAAAAAGCCGCGAACCCCTTGCGGGGTGCTCGCCTAAAACCTTGTATTTGTTGGGGTTTTTGGCTCCGACGGTAGGGATCGAACCTACGACCAATTGATTAACAGTCAACTGCTCTACCGCTGAGCTACGTCGGAACATGTGGTGCGTATAGCAATGTGATTCCGCCCCGTCCAGAGCGATTTGGCCGGTTTTTCAAATTCCTGTTACGGGGGGCAAAACACCCCCGATCCGCTGGAAAACGGCCCCTTCGCCAATGGCGGGCGTGGCTGTGACGATGCCTTTGCCATGCAGGTCGATCAGATGCGCCAGCACATTGCGTTCGGCAGCCTTGGTCAGCAGCGGCGACAGATCTTTATAGACAAGTGCGGTGACGGCGGACGCCGTGGCAGGACCGGCGGCAAGGGCCGCCAGAATCTGCGCCTCGCGCTGCAAACGATGACCGATCAGCCATGCCAGCCGCCCCTGCGGGTCGGGGACCGGCGCGCCATGGCCGGGATAGAAACAGGTGGCTGGCACGTCTTGCAGCTTGTCGCAGGAGGCCATGAAATCGGTCAGATCGCCATCGGGCGGCGAGACGAGCGAGCTGGCCCAACCCATCACATGATCACCGGAAAACAGCGCATCACCCCAGGCAAAGCACAGATGATTGCCGATATGGCCGGGTGTGTGGATCGCCGTGATCCGGCCCCAGTCACCCTGCAGGATATCGCCATCGGCCAGCGTCCGGTCTGGCGCGAAATCAGGGTCGATGCCTTCACCGCCGCCGGTCAGCCCGCGCGCGGCAAGTGCCGCCATCACCGCGCTGCGCCCCGCTGTCGGCCCGCCAAAGGCGCAGATCCCAGCACCGGTTGCGGCGGCAAGGGCAGGGGCCAGCGCGCTATGGTCCAGATGGCTGTGGCTGACAAGGATATGATCCACCGCGCGCCCGCCGATGGCCTGCAGCAGCGCGCCCAGATGCGCGGGGATCGCGGGGCCGGGGTCAATCACGACAATCCGGTCACGGCCCAGCAGATAGGTATTGGTCCCCGGTCCCGTCATCGCCGACGGGTTGGGTGCCAGCACCAGCGCCAGATCAGCGCGCAAAGCCAGAACCGTCCCCGGCTGTGGCGCGAATTCTGCGGTGGTCCGTGTCATCGGGACTTTCCAGCGGGACCAATGCCCGATACCGTCGCGCCATGACATTTCGCTGGATCAAAAACGCAATGCCGCGCGGGATTTACGCCCGTGCCGCGCTTATTCTTGTGTTTCCGGTGCTGTTTTTGCAATTGCTGGTGTCCGTGGTGTTTATTCAACGCCATTTTGACGGTGTGACGCGGCTGATGACAAGTGCAGTCAACATCGACCTGCAGTTTCTGATCGATACCGCCAATGACGCGGACACGGCACTGCAGGCCCGCGCCGCCCTTGCGCCTTTGGGGTTGGCACTGCAAATCCGCACCGCTTTGCCCGCCACCCCGCCGCCCGACGCTGATATCAACCCATTTGTTGATCTGACAGGCGCAACGGTGATCGACACTTTGCGCAGCGGGATTGATGATTTGCAGGTCGTGTCATTGGAAGACCGCGGGCGCGTGGTGCTGTGGGTCGCGACACGCCATGGCCTGCTGGAAATGGATCTGTCGCGCAGGCGGATGTCTGCGTCCAACCCGCATCAGTTGCTGGTCATCATGGTGGTGATGGGCGGACTGATGACGGTGGTGGCCTATATTTTCTTACGCAACCAATTGCGCCCGATCAAGCGGATGGCGCAGGCCGCCGCCGATTACGGCAAGGGCCGCATCACGCCTTTCACCCCCACCGGTGCGGTCGAGGTGCGTGCGGCGGGCATGGCCTTTCTGGATATGCGCAACCGGCTGGAACGCCAGACCCAAAGCCGCACGATGATGCTGTCGGGCGTCAGCCATGACCTGCGCACGCCATTGACCCGGCTGCGGCTGGGCCTGTCGATGCTGGACGAGGCCGAGGCCGCAGATCTGCTGCGCGATGTCGATGATATGCAAAAGCTGCTGGATGCCTTTCTGGATTTCGCGCGCGATGATGCGGCGGATAATCTGGAACAGGTGGTGCCTGCCGCGATCCTGCGCGATGTGCTGCATGATGCCGCGCGGATGGGCCAGAATGTCGGGCTTGCCGCGATCGAAGGGCCGGAACGCGCGATCAACCTGCGCCCCTTGGCGATCCGGCGCGCGCTGGACAATCTGGTGGGCAATGCCCTGCGCTATGGCACGCAGGCGCTGGTCGGGGTCAGCGTGACCGAACGCGCCGTGCGGTTCTGGGTCGAAGATGACGGGCCGGGGATTCCGCCTGAATTGCACGAAGACGCGGTCAACCCTTTCGTCCGGCTCGATCCCGCGCGCAACCAAGACAAGGGAAGCGGCGTCGGGCTGGGCCTTGCCATCGTGTCGGACGTGGCGCGCAGCCATGGCGGCGTCCTGCGGTTGGGCAAAAGCACGGTGCTGGGCGGGCTGAAGGCGGAACTGGTCATCAGTCGCTAGGATTATGTGCCTAAAAATGCGGCAGTTGCACATATCAGTGGTATTTCTGCGTGGTGTAATCCTTGCAGTCTGATCAGAACCCCGTAGGCTTTTGCTATGGATAACGATCAAGCACATTTCGACGAAATGCTGGGGGCCACCGGCGCCCGCCCACCCTATGCCGGATATGACGCGTGGTTCAGCGCGCAAGACCGCACCCGACTGGCCAAAAAGGCCGCCGAGGCAGAGGCGTTTTTCCGCCGCACCGGCATCACCTTTAACGTCTATGGCCAGTCCGATGCCGAAGAACGGCTGATCCCGTTCGATCTGGTGCCGCGCGTCGTGTCGAGCAGTGAATGGGCGCGCCTGTCGCGTGGCATTGAACAACGGGTCCGCGCAATCAACGCGTTTCTGTATGACATCTATAACCGTCAGGAAATCCTCAAGGCGGGGATCGTGCCGATTGACCTGATCGCCAAGAACGCGGCCTTTCTGCCCCAGATGATGGATTTCAACCCGCCGGGTGGCGTTTACACCCATATCGTCGGCACCGATATCGTGCGCACCGGCGAGAATGATTTTTATGTCCTCGAAGACAACGCCCGCACGCCATCCGGTGTCAGCTATATGCTGGAAAACCGCGAAACCATGCTGCAAATGTTCCCCGAGCTTTTCAGCAAGATCAAGGTCAAGCCGGTCAGCGATTACCCCAAATCCCTGCGTCGGTCGCTGGAAGCATCCGCACCGTCCAGCTGCGAAGGGCGGCCCTGCGTCGCCGTTCTGACCCCCGGCATCCATAATTCGGCCTATTTCGAACACAGTTTTCTGGCCGACCAGATGGGTGTGGAACTGGTCGAAGGCCATGATCTGCGCGTTGTGGACGGCCATATCGCGATGCGCACGACGCGTGGCTACCGGCAGATCGACGTGCTGTATCGCCGCGTCGATGATGATTTTCTGGACCCGATGACGTTTAACCCGTCGTCGATGCTGGGCGTGCCGGGGATCATGGATGTGTACCGCGCGGGCAATATCACCATTGCCAATGCCCCCGGAACAGGCGTGGCCGATGACAAGGCGATTTACAGCTATATGCCGGAAATCGTTGAATTCTACACTGGTGAACGCGCGATTTTGAAAAATGTCGAAACGCATCGCTGTTCCGAACCCGATGCATTGAAATATGTGCTGGAAAACCTTGCCGATCTTGTCGTGAAAGAGGTGCATGGATCGGGTGGATACGGCATGCTGGTCGGCCCCGCCGCCAGCAAAAAGGAAATCGCGGCTTTCGCGGCCAAGCTGAAATCCAACCCCGGCAATTACATCGCGCAGCCCACGCTGTCGCTGTCCACCGTGCCGATCTTTACCAAAAAGGGGCTTGCGCCGCGCCATGTGGACCTGCGCCCCTTTGCGCTGGTGTCGCCCTCTGGCGTCAATATCACGCCAGGCGGGCTGACGCGGGTCGCGCTCAAGGCGGGATCGCTGGTGGTCAATTCCAGCCAAGGCGGCGGCACCAAAGACACCTGGATATTGGAAGACTGACATGTTGGGAAAAACGGCAGGCGGTCTTTACTGGATGTTCCGGTTTCTGGAACGGGCGGAAAACACCGCACGATTGATCGAAGCGGGGTTTCGCATCGCGCTGACCCGCTCGAATGATGCGGAATCGGAATGGAAATCCGTCATCATCACATCGGCGGCGCAACAGGCGTTCGAGGCGCGGCATGATAAATATTCCAGCGGGAATGTCGTCAATTTCCTGCTGCGCGATCCCGAAAACCCCAGTTCGGTCCTGTCGGTCACCAAATCCGCGCGAGACAATGCCCGTCTGGTGCGCACCGCCCTGACGACCGAGGTTTGGGCTGCGGTCAATGAAACGTGGATGTTGCTGACCGAAACGCTCAAACGGCCGATCCCCGAAACCGAATTGCCCGCCGTATTGGCAACAATCCGGCAACAATCGGCACTGGTGCGCGGCGCGCTGGTCGGCACGATGTTGCGCAATGATATTTTCGATTTCTGCCGTCTGGGGACGTTTGTCGAACGGATCGACAGCACGGCGCGGATTATCGACGTGAAATACTATGCGCTGTTGCCATCGCCATCCTTTGTCGGCAGCCGGATGGATAACGTGCAATGGGAAACAATCCTGCGGTCGGTGTCGGCGCATCGGTCGTTTCGTTGGGCGGTCGAGGATGATTTCACCGCCCCCGCCATTGCCGATTTTTTGATCCTTGATGACCGGATGCCCCGATCTCTTAGCCATTGTGCGGCGCAGTTGGTGAACAATCTGGGCCATCTGGCCAAGGATTACGGCGAAGCCATGCCATCGCATGTTTTGGCCGACCGGATGAATGCAAGGTTGAAAGACCGCGACATCGGGTCGATCTTTGACGAAGGGTTGCACGAATTTGTCGGATCGATCCTGCGCGAAAATGCGGCGATCGGCATGCAGATCGAAACTGATTACAGGTTCAACCACTGATGCAGCTGACGATCACCCACAAAACCAGCTATGCCTATGATATGCCGGTGGATTTCGCGCTGCAAAAGCTGCGTCTGCGGCCCTTGTCGAACCCGATGCAGCAGGTCGATGACTGGCGGATCGACATCAACGGCGGGCAGATCGAGGCCAGCTATCTGGACCATTACGGCAATCACACCGATCTGGTCAGCGTGACACCAGGGGCCACGGCGGTCGAGATTACCGCGCGCGGGCAGGTCACGACCCATGACAAGGCGGGCGTTTTGGGCATGGTCTATGGCCGCGCGCCGTTGTGGCATTTCGCGCAGCCCACGCCATTGACAGCATCCGGGGCAGGGGTGCGCGATTTCGCGCGGTCCTTGGGCAAGATGAAAGACCCGCTGACATCCCTGCACGATCTGTCCAATGCGATCCGCGATGCGCTGCCCTATCGCACCGGTGTTACGGGGGCCGATACCACGGCCGAACAGGCGGTCAAGATTGGCGCGGGTGTCTGTCAGGACCATGCGCAGATTTTCATCGCGGCGCTGCGCACGCGCGGCGTGGCGGCGCGTTACGTCAGCGGCTATCTGATGATCAACGACATCACCGATCAGGATGCCGCCCATGCCTGGGCCGAGGCGCATGTGGACGGGCTGGGCTGGGTCGGGTTCGATATTTCCAACGGTGTCGCACCTGATGAAAAATATGTCCGTGTCGCCATTGGCCCCGATGCCAGCTGTGCTGCCCCCGTCAAGGGGATGCGCAAAGGCCCCTCCAGCGAGACGCTGATTGTATCTTTACAAGTTCAACAATAGTGCTGTGATCATATCCCGCTAAGGACGCCCCCAGATGACCTATTGCATCGGAATGCAGCTCGACCATGGGCTTGTGTTCATGTCTGACACCCGCACCAACGCGGGGGTCGATAATTTCTCGACCAGCAAGAAAATGTTCCACTGGCATGTGCCCGGCGAGCGGATGATCACGATCATGACCGCGGGCAATCTGGCCACCACGCAAGCGATGGTCAGCCTGCTGCGCGAACGGTCGGTGACGACCGAAGACCGCAACCCCAGCATCCTGCGCGAACCCACCATGTTCCAGATCGCCCGTCTGGTCGGGGCCACGTTGAAAGAGGTGATCGCCGAAAGCAGCCTCAGCGGGCAATCTGCCGAACAATTCGCCGCCTCTGCCATTGTCGGCGGTCAGATCAAGGGCGGGTTGCCCACGATTTTCCTGATCTATCCGCAAGGCAATTTCATCGAAATCACCCCCGACACCCCGTTTTTCCAGATTGGTGAGACGAAATACGGCAAGCCCATTCTTGTGCGCGCCTATGACCCGACGATGAGTTTCGAGGATGCGGTGAAACTGCTGTTGGTGTCGTTTGATTCCACCGTCAAATCCAACCTGTCGGTCGGTTTGCCCTTTGATCTGCAAATTTACGAAAAGGACACATTCGCCCAAGGCCGGGTGATCCGGATCGATGAACACGACACGGTTTATCAAGCGATTTCAAGTGGTTGGGGTGATGCCTTGAAAGAGGCGTTCCAGCATCTGCCATCCTACAAGGTGTGACCGCAGGGTGGGCTATCGCCCACCTTACACATCCTTGACCAAGCGCAGCGCATCATAGATCGCGGCATGGATATTGCGCGCACTGACCGCATCCCCGATCCGGAACAGTTGGAACGCCCCGTCAGGATTGGTTGCGACCGCCTGTATGCGCCCCGCGATCAGCGCGTCCTGATCGACCGCGCCCAGATTGCGTGATAGCGGTTTCAGCGCGAAATACAGATCATCCAAAGGCAATGTCCCGTAATTCACCACGATCTGATCATATGTCTTTTCCTTGGTGAAAGCGCTGTAATCCGTGCTGATCACCGCCCGCAGACGGTTGCCGTCGCGCGTGACATCCAGCAGGCGGCGCGTGACGGTAAAGGTCACATCCTTGTCCTGCAGCGCGCGCATATAGGGCACAAGGTTCATCCCCATGATGTCCGGCGCAAAGGTGCGGTCGGGTGTCATCACCTCGACGCTGGCACCTGCATTGGCCGCAACCTCTGCTGCCATCAATCCGGGGTGATCGCCGCTTTCATCATAGATCAGCACATCTTGTCCCGGTTTGACATCGCCCGAGATGATATCCCAAGCGCTGATCACCAGCGGATTTTCCTCTTTCTGTTCAAAGAGCTGCGTATTGGGCAGCCCGCCTGTCGCCACGATCACCACATCGGGGGCAAGGGCGGTGACATCCTCTGCCTCGGCCCAGGTGTTGAAATGAAAGGTCACATCGCGTGCGGCGCATTGCGCCATGCGCCAGTCGATGATGCCGATCATTTCGCGCCTGCGCGGGTTCTGTGCGGTCAGCCGGATCTGGCCACCGGGGTCGGGCTGGGCCTCGAATACGGTGACGGCATGGCCGCGTGCGGCGGCAACGCGCGCCGCCTCCAGCCCTGCCGGACCCGCGCCGATGATCACGACCTTGCGCGCCACAGGGGCAGGGGCGATGTCATGCGGCATCGTCAGTTCGCGACCTGTCGCGGCGTTATGGATGCACAAAGCCTCGCCCGCCTGATAGATCCGGTCAAGGCAATAGGTGGCCCCAACGCAGGGGCGGATGTCATCCTCGCGCCCTTCCATGATCTTGCGCAGGATATGCGGGTCGGCCATATGCGCCCGCGTCATGCCCACCATATCCAGCAATCCGGCCTGTATCGCATGGCGTGCGGTGGCCACATCGGGGATGCGCGCGGCATGGAAGGTCGGCAATCCTGTTGCCTGTTTCACGGCCCCTGCGAAATCCAGATGCGGCGCGCTTTTCATGCCCTGCACGGGGATCACATCGGTCATCGCAGGATCGGTATGGATGCGGCCTTTGATGACGTTCAGAAAATCGACCATGCCGGTATCGGCAAGGCGTTTGGAAATGGTGATGCCTTCCTCTGGGGTGATGCCACCCGCCGCCGCCTCGTCCGCCGTGTAACGCAGGCCGATGATGAAATCGTCGCCCACCCGTTTGCGACAGGCTGTCAGCACATCGCGCAGCAATTGCATCCGGCTATCGAGGCTTTGCCCCCCGTAAGGCCCGTCCAGATCATTGGTCAGCGGCGACCAGAATTGATCAAGCAGATGGCCGTAGACCTGCAATTCGATCCCGTCCATGCCACCGGCCTGCATCCGTTCGGCCGCATCCGCGAAATCGGTGATGATCCGCGCGATATCCCAATCCTCGGCCAGTTTGGGAAAGGCCCGATGCGCCGGCTCGCGGTGCCGCGAAGAAGAAACAGACGGCAGCCAGTCGCCCTTGGCCCAGCCGGTGCGCCGCCCCAGATGCGTCAGCTGGATCATCACCGCGCAGCCGTGGTCATGGCAGGCATCGGTCAGGTTCTTGATCCACGGCACGACCTCGTCCTTGTAGGCAAGGATGTTATTGAACACCGGCGGGCTGTCACGCGACACGGCGGCGGACCCCGCGGTCATGGTCAATGCGACCCCCGCCTTGGCCCGTTCGGCGTGATAGGCGGCATAGCGTGCCTTGGGCATCCCGTCTTCGGGATAGGCGGGTTCATGGCTGGTGGTCATGATCCGGTTGCGCAGGGTCAGATGCTTGAGCTGGTAGGGCTGCAACAGGGGATCGGTGGACATGAGCTGGCTCCGGGCTGGTTGGTGCCATACTGCCCCAAGCCGCGCCGATGTATAGCGGGTTTGCGGCAGCACAGAGGGTGACACCGACAGCGCGCCTAAAGGCCCCGCCCCGAACCTGCCTGGCTCGTGTGCATGGCCTGCAGCGGTCTATCATATATTCATGCGTATTGGCGGAGAGACAGTCCCCCTAACAATTGATCGCTCTCCTTCGCGAACGTTCTATATAACTTGTTTTACAGTGACTTAGCAGAAAACAAAAGTTCAGCTATCCGAGCTTGTTCGCTTGCGTTCCCATAAAACCGCGCTATTTTTAGGGAACGTTTATGGGAACAGCCACACGCCGCCGTGGCACCTTCGGAGCATACCAGATGCCAAAGAAGCTGAGCAAAGCGCTGACACCACTGCAAGTGAAGAATGCCAAGCCGGGACGCCTTGCCGATGGCGATGGCCTGCACCTGCTGGTCAAGCAATCTGGGGCGAGCTCTTGGGTTTATAGGTTCATGCTGGAGGGTAAGGCGCGTGATGTTGGCTTGTCTCGGTGCGCTGAGGCAATAGAGCTGCTGCGCAGGTCTGGCGGCGAGGAACTGACGCTAGCGCAAGCGCGCGATGTCGCTGCGATATATCGCATGAAGGTCAAGGCCGGGATTGACCCGCTCATGGAGCGCGATGAGGCCGCGGCGCAGGCCGCTGCAGCTAAGCAAGCACAGCAGGTACCCCTCGGGTGGGGTCTGCTGGTGGGCAGTTGTTTTTGTGTTGGGGCAGGGGCAGCAGAGATGAGGTGCCAGTCGCCTAGTGCGGCTGCCATTGGGGAGCGGTTATGGGAACAACGCGACTATAATCATTTTTATATAACAAAAACAGTAGGTAATGGCGGAGAGACAGTCCGCTATAATCTATGGGCTAAGGTGCTGAAATCTAATGCCTCATACTCATAACATGTTTATAGTAAGCTGTTATATATAGTTTATTCCATTCCACTTGTTTCATCCAGACCCAGCACATATCGTTGAAGCTCATGATTAATGTGGGTCCAGATGTGGGCCTGATGTGGGGTCGATATGCTGACAGAGACAAAGGCCAAGCGGATCAAGTCGGGTGATAAGCCCGTAGCAGATGGAACTGTGACCGGGCTAAGGCTGTTAGCCACCGGCACGGCTGGGCGTGGGAAGTGGCAGCTTCGGTTTGTCTCACCCGAGACTGAAAAGCGTCGTGATATGGGGCTTGGCGCATACCCAGACGTGAGCATAGGACAGGCGCGAGAGGCAGCTAATGACGCCCGCCGTCTGATTGCACAGGGCCTCGACCCACTGGAGGAGCACGAACGCCAGAAGGCCCTAATCGGCATCGCTTCGGCAGTGCCGACATTTTCGGAAGCCGCTCTGACTGTGCATGAGGAGATGAAGTCAGGCTGGTCTAACGGTAAACACGTCGATCAATGGATCAATACGCTTACGACTTATGCGTTCCCTGTGATCGGCCAGAGGACGGTCGATACTTTGAAGGCAAGTGACTTTGCTGATGTTCTGCGTCCAATATGGCTGACGAAGCCGGAGACCGGGCGGCGGGTGAAACAGCGATGCCATGCCGTGATGAAGTGGTGCTTGGGTAGAGAACTCGTCCAAGGGAACGTGGTCGACATAGTCGATACACTCCTCGCCAAGCAGGGAGCAAGCGCAAAGCAGAAAAGTCACCACCCTGCCATGCCATGGCGGCAGGTGCCTGAGTTTATCCAGACTAAGGTACAAACTTGTGACGATGTCACGCGGCACCTCTTGGAATTTACCATCCTCACTGCGGCCCGTTCGGGCGAGACGCGTGGCATGACTTGGGGAGAGGTCGATCTGGACGCGGCGACGTGGGTAGTGCCTGCGCACCGGATGAAGGCCAAGGTGACGCACCGAGTGCCGCTTTCGACTAGGGCTGTCGAGATATTGGAAAGGCGGCGTCAAATCGCCAAGCACCCAGAATTGGTGTTCTCCTCACCAAGGGGGAAGATCCTGACGGATATGGCAATGATGAAATTCCTGCGGCACCACAAAGCTGTAAGCGACGTAGCTGATCGGGTTGCGACGACCCATGGGTTTCGATCCTCGTTTAGGGATTGGGCCAGTGAGAACGGTATCTCGCGTGATTTGGCTGAGCGTGCGCTAGCGCATACCATACGCAATGCGGTTGAGGCGGCATATCACCGGACGGACCTTTTGGAGCAACGGCGCGGCGTGATGGAGGCATGGGCGGCGCATGTCACTGGATCGGCTGCGGGTGGAAATGTCGTGGCGCTGGCTGGGAGGGGATGAGTGTGTCTACTTTGTCTAGTATGTATCTTATTGGAATTAAGCAAAAAAACTCTTGAACCGGGTAGGTCCAGCCCGCTACCATTTGAGTTGGCGTTACGCATAGGAGCCCAATGGCATACCTACGCCGACCGATCTGACGGAAGTTCCGAAGCATAGCGTTTGCAGCTT
>Ga0222707_1000380_pt1 | contig 13718 bp, 18 predicted proteins | sample AntAcemetage1574_FD_179831 | JGI IMG/M metagenome (GOLD analysis project Ga0222707, IMG submission 179831) | Saline water microbial communities from Ace Lake, Antarctica - #1574 | ecosystem: Environmental > Aquatic > Non-marine Saline and Alkaline > Saline | place: Antarctica: Ace Lake...
CTCTGCCGTCCAAACCAGCCGCTCACGATCACGCTGCGGTGCGCCTTGCACTACAAAGATCTCCGCCCCGATCTCAAAGCGGTCGCCCGCCGCCAGTTCCGGACAATCGCTGATGCGGACATCCAGAACCACGCTGTCACTGACCAGCCGCGCCGCGCCAAATTCGACCATGCGGTCCGGGCTACGGCGCATCACGCGGATCGCCAACTCCGGCCCGATGCCCATTTGCTGATAAAGCGCCGGGGTGGAAAGGTTCGGGTCTGTGAAGAGAACGTCCAGCGCCTGCGCAAAAGCCGTCATCAGGTCCGCCGTGCTGAGCGCAGCACCTGTGGCCGAGTGCAGATCGGCAGCGGATTACTCTCGATCTCGAGGCGCACCCACTCGTCGCGGTCACGGTCGGGGATCATCCGCGCGTAGAGCGGCTGGCCCAGCGTGTTTACCGTCTCGAAGGTATCAGCGGGGGCGTAGTAAATCTCGAACAGCCCCTCGACGCCTTCAGGATAGAAATAGGCCTTGTCGGTCGGCACACCAAATCCAAGGCCGCCACGATAACGGTGGAAGCTGATGCCGCCAAAGCTGACCGCTTCCCCGACGCGGCCCCGCAGATCAGCTGCGGCGGCCGTGTTCAGATAGGTCTCGCGCACTTCCTTATGGGCGACCAGATCAGCAAAAAAGGCAGAGCCGCATTCAGCGCGAAGTTGTACCTGGCCAGCGGCGAGCCCGCCAAGACTGTCCTCAACAGTTTCGATCAGGGCTTGGCAGCGTTTGCGCAGCGCCCCCGAGCCGGGGGTGGCATTGTCGAGGTCAAAATCCACTTCCGCCGCAGGGGTGATGCCAAACTCGGTGTAGTAGTTGATCACGGTCGCACCGTCCTTGGGGTCTTTCACCACCCCTTGAATGCCGTTGAAGAGATGGAACTCAAAGGTGGCCTCGGCGTCATTTCGGAGCCGCCCCATCTTGCGCGCCACCTCTGCTTGCACCTGTTGGGTTGCGGTTTCCGAGCCAAAGTCACGGATACCCTGGATCTCTGAGGCCCAGAGCACATCCTGCTTTTTAAACTGCCGGCAGACGAACGCCCGCATGTCGCGCCGTTCAGGGACCTGTTGTTCGTAAGCCGAGCCGCGCTCCGAGAACGGGATCAACGACAGCGTGCCATTGCGGCTCTCAATCATAATCGTACGCGCCCGCACGCCGCGCGCGCCAAACAGGTTTGCCCCCGAGAGGATCGCAGGCTTGAAGGGGATGTTTTCGAGCGCGCGGGTCAGCTCGATAATGGAGAAGGCGTCGCCTTCAAAGATGTCCATGGTGGCCATGAGCCGACCTCCTATTCAGGTGGGGATGATGGGTCTGTGCCGATCGCTCAGCGTAAAATGATGCCAAGGGCTGCCAGCGCCGTGGTGGCAGCAGTGATCTGCGCCTCAGTGGCGCCCTCGGGCAGGATGATCTCGTGGCGGTTCACGATGGCAGGGCCGCGCAAGATCACCACGCTGGCCGCGTCTGCATCGGTTGCGTCGGCTTTGTCCCAGAGGATGCCAGCAGCGTTCTGGCTGCCATTCGTGGCACCGGGGGCGAGGCCCGTGTATTTGCCACCGGTGGTGATCTTGCCCAGCACGGTGCCGGGCGAAAGCTTGCCTGCGCCGGACGCGATCGTGACGGTTTCGCGGGTGTAATCGCGCAGCACCTCCCAGATCAGGAAGCCGCCTGCGTGTTTGCCTTCTATGAGCGTAGTCATTGTGGTTTATCCTTTTTGGCGGAAAGTGCGGGCGATGACATCGCCCCAAGGGCGTGTGGTGGAACTGCGCCCGGGTTGTGGATGATGCGGGGTAATCTGGGGATCAGCCTCAGCCTTGGCGGCCAGAAGCTGCGTGCGGACCGCATCCAGACCGGCGTCCTCCTCGAGGAACCGCCCTGCCATCTGCGGCTGTCCCGCCAGACGGCAAAGGTCGATCACGGCGCGGGCGTGGGCAATCACCTCGGTGCGGATAGCAGCGGCGTCCGGTGCTGCGATGGCAGCTGTCACGCAGCTTTCCGCCCCGCTCGATAGGGTGTTTCCGTCTGCAACACCCTCGCCTTGCCCAATCGGCGCCGATGGATCCTCTGCTGGGGTTGTGCGGTCGCCTGGAGTGATGTTGTCTTTTCCAACATCACTTTCGGGCGCCGCCGGCGGGGTTGTCTCCGTCGTCTGATCCGGATCGACTTCTAAACCGTTGGAGGCGGAAACGGTTTCCGCGACGTCCTCGAGCAGCGAAGGCGGCGCGTTGCTGAACCGGCCAATGTCGAAGCTGGCAGCGAGTTTCACGGGCTCAGCAATGCGGTCGATAAAGCCAAGGTCGAGCGCGTCTTTGGCATCAAACCAAGTTTCCGCGGCCATCAAGGTCGCAATTTCGTCGTCAGACTTGCCAGATTTTGCCGCATAGCCCTGGATCAGGCTGCCTTTCACCTTGTCGAGCGCCCCTGCGGTCGTGCGCATGTCCTCGGCAGTGCCCATCACCAGTCCCGAGGGGTCATGGATCATCAGGAAGGCGTTTTCTGGCATGACAATCTCGTCGCCCGCCATGGCAATGTAGCTTGCAGCCGAGGCCGCGATGCCATCGATCCAAACCGTGATTGTGCCCGCATGGCGCTTCAGCGCGTTGTAGATCGCCACCGCGTCGAAAACCGAGCCGCCGGGGCTGTTGAGGCGCAGATCTATCGCGGCATCGTCAGGCAGCGCGCACAGTTCCGCCAGGAACCCCTTCGCCGTGACGCCATAGGCGCCGATTTCGTCATAGATCAGCACTTCCGTGCCCATTGCCCGGGCGCGGATGGTGTACCAACTCTTCATGGTGTTACTCCTGTTGTGTGGCGGGATCGGACGCCGTTGCGCCACCGTCCCGGTCATTGCCATTGCCCGGGTCCGGACGGGTGGCGGGCGTGGCACGCGCGCCTTGCGTTTCGCCAGGGCTGGTGCGGTACTGCAGACCCAATGCTGCAACGCGGGCCGCGTCGGCTGCGTTTTCGCGGTCAATTTCCTCGACGTCGTAACCCGTCGCCTCGACAACCTTGCGGCGCGAGACAATCCCGGCCTCCATCGCCAGAACCTGCGCCTGAATGTCTTTCAGCGGATCAACCCAATCCCAGCGTGGCGGGATCCAATTCACGGCGCGGTACCGCGCAGGCGAGCCTGCATAGTCTGGCAAGTCCAAGGCACCCGACAGCACCGCCGTCTCTAACCAGCGTGCCCAAACCCTGCGGCAAAGCTGATGTGCGACAACACCGTGCTGCAGTTGTTCAACCCTTCGACGGAACTCGACCAATTCAGCGCGCAGACTGGAGTAGTTCGCTTGGCGCACGTCGCCCGTGACCAAATGATACGGTAGACCGAGCGAGGCCGAGACCGACAGCAGCGTGCGGTACTGGAACGCCTCATAGCCGCCACCGACATCGGCAGGGCTGGAGAACTTGACGTCTTCGCCCGGAAGCAGCACCTGCAGCGTACCGGGTTCCAGACTGACGGTGGCACCACTGTCATCGGTCGCCTCAATCTCGCCCATAAGCTGCTCTTCTGGTGCTGTCTTGGTGATGAAGCCTGCGAACATCGCAGCCGTTTTCTTGCGGTCCAGTTCGGCGTCATCATATTGGTCGAGCAGAAACAACCGCACCATGGCAGGCGCCATATGCGGCAACCCTCGGATTTGCCCTGCGTCAATGGGGCGGTAGATGTGCAGAACATCCTCGGCTGGCACCCGGGTCGTCAGCGGCACTGGCACGGTCTGGTCCGTGCTGTCCCCGGGGTGACGGCGCCGGAAGTGATACGCCACACGCCGTCCGATCAGGTCAAACTCAATCCCGCAACGGATTGGATTGCCGTTGGCGGCGGTCTCTGTCTTCTCGAAGGGAAGCATTTCAGACTGCAATAGCTGCAGCTGGATCGGCACCAGCAGGCCATCCTCGGACCGTCGCGGGCGCATCCGCACAAAGCATTCGCCCGCGACGAACATCTCGCGCGCCACCATCGCTTGTAACCCATAGAAATCAGTCAGACCGTCAGCATCCGCCTCATCGGTCCAGGCAAGCCAGAGCCGCTGCACCTGATCACGCAGCGCCGGGTCTTCAATCAGCGACGACGGCTTGATCCCATCGCCCACCAGGTTCGACGCAAAAGCCTCGCAAGCATTTGCGGCATAGCCGTTTGTCACCACCAACTCACGCGACCGCGCCAGCAGACGCGGGCCGCCCGAGGCGACCAGCGAGTTGATATTTTCCAAGGGCGGTTGCCAGCCCCGCAAGCGCCGCTGCGACATTGCCCCTTCCAGTCGCGCACGAACGTCTTTTGGGCCGCCAGTTCCCCGGCGGCGAAAGCCATCAAACCAGCCCATGCGTTACAGCCCTTTGCTGGTTATAACGCGCACTTGGCGGATAATCTTGCGCCCCTCGGCCGCTGCGATATCGCGGTCCAGTACCTCGATGGCCCGGTCGATTTCAGCGATGCTGCGGTAATCGACAGTTTTACCGTCGTAACTCACGCGGGCCACGCCCGAGGAGCGCTGCGCCGAGAGGGCATCACGGCGAGTTTTAAGGTCAGAAATTGTGGGCATGTTTACCTCATGTAATTTGATGGCATCGAGCGCCGCCGCGCGGGGCTGCGCACTGCACGAATGGATCCTGCGGCACCCTTGTCTTGATCCGCATTGTCGCTGCTGTCCCCGGCCACTTGCGTCTCCAGATCGACCCAACGCGCCTCTGACCAGCGATCTGCCCCGATGATCCAGGCAGCCGCGCGGGCGTAGACGCGGCAATCCAGTGCCTCGTTGCGCTCGCGCAGCTTTTGCCATTCAAGCCGGGCAAAGCCGCGTTTGGTGCGCACGGTGACCAGTTCCTCGGCCACCAGCTGCTTCAGCCATTCGCTGTCCACCCAATCCGGCAGATGCACCGTGCCGGGCGGATGCGTTGCCCCCTCGGCCAGTTCCTCCTTTGTCGGGCGCGGCAGGCCGAGGTGTCGGTAGGTTTCCGCCTTGAAAGTGGAGACGGCCACCGTCCAGAGCCGCGCGCCCCGGCGCAGGCGTTTGCCCGCGTCGGTCACATCGACATAGGTCGGTCCCGACACCGGGCTCGAACGGTTGAACCCTTCAACGCCTTTGACCGGGGCGACCTGCGCCACGCCCTGCCGCCGCGACCAGCCATAAACGGCCGGAGCCTCATAGCCGGTGTCGATGGCGAGCTTGGCCAGGCGCAGATACGCGCCGTACTGATGCGCCCATGTCCGGTCCAGTAGCTTTGTCAGCTCGACCCACGCGCCCTGATGGTCCGGGCCGCCCTCGATCACGATGTGATCGACCAGCCAGCTTGTCCCGCCCCGGCCCCAGGCCCAGACATCGACCTCGATCCGGTCTTTCTGCACATCGGCCCCAGCGGTCAGGAACAGCCCACCTGCAGGCACGATGCCCGGCTTCCACGCCTCCCGGCGATCATAGAGCCGCGACCAATCCGGCGCTTCGCCGGTCTCCACCCATGTTTCGCCAAGGATGGTGTTCTTGAACGCCCGGATCACTTCATCCGAACCTTGTGCCGCCTCCCATGCCCGCACGATCCGCTCCCAGCTGAGCCAGCCAATCGGCGAGTAAAGCGCCGAGAGATGATAGCCGACGGTGCCGGGATCGGCGGCAACAGCAGTTGCCCGCCACTCGCCCGCTTCCAACAGTGCCGTCTTGTGATGTTCAGCGATGGCGCGCTCGCAGCCCTCGCAATGGTATGCTGCCGCTTCAGGGTGCCCCTTGTCCCAGCGCAGCCGCTCGAACTTCAGCCACTGGAACTGGCTGCAATGCGGACATGGCACGAAGAACCGGCGCTGATCGCTGGTCTCATATTCCCGTTCGATCCGGCTCAGCCCCCGGATCGTCGGGGTCGAGACCAAGAAGATCTTGCGCCGGTGTGCGAAGGTCAGTGACCGCGCCTCGGCCAGGCTAACCGGATCACCTTCATCATCGGCCGAGGCGGGATAAGCATCAACCTCATCAAGGAAAATGTAGCGTGCCGGTGTCGAGCGCAGACCCACGGCCGAATTGGCCCCGGTCATGATCAGGATGCCGCCCGCGAATTCCTTCGACAGCATCGTGTTGCCTGCATCACGCGAGCGCGCTGGTTTGACCCGTTCGCGCAGCTCCGGGCTTTCCTCTATCAGCGGATCTATCCGTTGGCGCGAGTTGCGCTTGGCCAGTTCCACCGTTGGCTGAACCGCCAGCATCGGCCCCGGTGCCTGGTGGATGGCAAACCCGATCCAGTTGTTCCCGGCTTCAGTCGCGCCGACCTGTGCGGCCTTCATGAACACGATCCGCTGGACAGCGGAACTCGGCGACAGCGCATCCATGATTTCGCGCATGTAGGGCGTGCGCGATGTGCGGTACCGCCCCGGCTCAGCACTGGCCCGCGATCCCAGCATACGGTGCGCATCGGCCCATTGCGACACCGTCAGATCGGCGTCCGGCCGCATGCCCCGGCCCCAGCTGCGCAGCAGTTGATCGGCGCCATCGAAGGGCTCGGTCTCAGCGGAGGTCGATGCGGACCTCGGCGAGGCTGTCGAGTTGGGCACGGACATGGGCTTCCAGCACCTTCTGCATCATGACGGGCTCCAGACTTCCCTGATCCGCAATCATCACCCCCAATTCCGACGCCATCAGCGCCGCCGCGCGCGCGGGCCAAGTCACCCAGGCGTCGCGTTCTTCCCGCGCCAACCGGAAGACCAGCCCCACCGCGCGATCGCGGTCGATCAACTCGCCCTTTAGTTTGGCCAGCTTCAGCTTGCGCTCCTGCGCCTTCAGCACCTCGTTGGCGGTCCTTGCCTGCAGGAAGGTTGTGCCACCGCCAGTGACTGGGGCGGGCAACCCTTCCTCGCGCAATGTCTCACCCACGGTCGACAGCGCTGCGTCGGGGACCGGCTTCATCTTGGGTGCGGGTAGCGGCGCTTTCTTTGCCTCGCCCCGTTGCTTGGCAGGATCCGTCATCGCGGCGCGGTGTACATCGGACGCGGCCGCATCAATCGACCCATCGGCGTGATGAACCAACCGCCCCGACTCCTTGGCTTTCTGGATGGCACCCCGCGACAGGCCGACATGGGAGGCATATTGGCGCTCACTCATGCCCTGCATCTCGCACCCCGTATCCTTCATAAAGCAATGATATTGCTTGGAAATGAGTTGATTAAACTCTGCGCAGGAGCGATTCTGGGATCAGGAAATCACCCCGGATCGGAGACCAAATCATGACCGCAATTACAACCATTCGCATAGACCATGCAGCGCTTCCTGCACACTTCGACCGCTCGCGCCCGAACGCCGTCGCCGAGGCCATCGAGGCCGCGCTGCGCGAAGACGGGATCACCGCCGAAGCCTCGGACGTGATCTCGCATCTCAAGATTGAGCTGCCGACCACCCAGCTTGCCGCCGCCAGCGCGGTGCTGGCTGATCTGAAGCTGATCTGAGGGGAACCACCATGAGCACCCGCGCGCAGATCGCCATTCAAACTGGGCCCGAGGAGTGGGCGCACATCTATGTCCACTTTGACGGCTACCCTTCGCACATGCTGCCCGCACTGGCGCATTGGACGCCTGAGGACATCCTCGCGGCAAAGGAAATCCGGCAGGTCCGCGCTGATGAACTGGACTGTTTCGATCCACCCCGCGCGCCGCAAATCCTGCCGCATCCGACCTGCGAGCTGTGCCACCTTTATCTCTGGCAGGACGGCGAATGGGTGGACGCGACCGACGCAGGGCTCTCCTCCATCGGCATTGAGACAGAAAGCACGGCGGCCGAACCAATCGATAAGGCAGCGCACAAGACGCGCATGCCGCGCACGGGAACCAAACAAGCCACTCTGATCGCCATGCTGCGCGCGCCAGATGGCGCGACCATCGGCGAGGTCAGTGCGGCCCTCCAGTGGGCACCACACACTATTAGAGGTGCAATGGCTGGGGCACTGAAAAAAAGCTCGAGCTGGTTATCACCTCCGGGAATATCGAGGGAAGAGGTCGCGTCTACACCATCTGAGATTGATCGCGAAGCATCTCGACGTGCATCTAAATTAACGCTACATTAGCACCGAATTAAATGCGCGTCGGGAACCCAGCCATGAATATCACCAAAGACATCAGCCCGCTGACCGAGTTCAAGCGGGATTCGGCGCGCATGATCGCGCGTATCAAGGAAAGCGGACGGCCGCAGATCCTGACCGTCAATGGCAAGCCCTCAGTCGTCGTGATGGACGCTGGCGCTTGGCAGGACATGCAGGACCAGCTTGACTATGCCGAGACCATCGCAGGCATCCGCAAGGGCCTGACGCAGGCACTGGCCGGTGAAGGCACAGAGGCTGGTCGTTTCTTTGATGAACTCACACAGACGAAATGACCGCACCTCTGCCGGTAATCATCACGCCGAATGCGGCGGATGATCTGACTGCATCATGGGTCTGGCTACGCGACCGCAACCCGAGGGCTGCGGATGAATGGCTTGTGGGCATCCGGAATATGATCCTCGCGCTTGGGGCCATGCCGGAAGCGCATCCGAGGGCGCCTGAATCGCGGGATTTCGACTTGGCTGTCCGTCGTGCGCTTTATGGGCGGGCGACCCATTGGCGAATTTACTATTCCGTAATCGACGGGGTTGTGCAGGTGCTCCATGTCCGGCATGGCCGTCTGCGCGATTGGCAACCTTGATCCATCAAGCGCCCGTTGCAGACAGGAGTTTCAGCCAACCTCCTCAGCCATCGACCAGCAGTTCAACTGCGAGAGTTCGAAGCGCATACGCTGCAACCAGGAATGTAAAGCCAGGTCATGCATGCCTCAATCGTCTTTGTTTTTAATTTCATTGAAGATCTCGTCCGAGCCGGACAGAATGGCGTTCTGCCCCGTGAACTGTTGCCACCGCTCCACGGCGACATCGACGTAAGCCGGATTGAGTTCGATCCCAAGGCAAACGCGCCCGGTCGTTTCCGCCGCGATCAGCGTGGTGCCGGATCCCATGAAGGGCTCGTAGACCGCCTGCCCAGGGCTGGAATTATTCAGGATGGGCCGGCGCATGCATTCAACGGGCTTCTGCGTTCCGTGAACCGTCTCCGCATCCTGGTCCTTGTTGGCGATTTGCCATAGCGTTGTCTGCTTGCGGTCACCTGCCCAGTGGCCCTTACCGGTCTTTTTCACGGCATAAAGACACGGTTCGTGCTGCCAATGATAATCGCCGCGGCTCAGAACCAGACGGTCTTTTGCCCAGATGATCTGCGATCGGATGTTGAAGCCTGAGGCAATCAGGCTGTCGGCGACTGTGGTCGCGTGCAGTGCCCCATGCCAGACATAGGCGACGTCGCCAGGAAACAGCGCCCAGGCCTCGCGCCAATCGGCTCGGTCGTCGTTCAGAACCTTGCCGATGCGTTTGGTCGCGGCGGCCCCCGCCTTGTTGCGCCAGCCGGGATCGTATTCGACGCCGTAAGGCGGATCGGTAACCATCAACAAGGGTTGCACATCGCCCAGCAGGCGTTCCACATCGGTGGCCACTGTCGCATCACCGCAGAGCAGCCGATGCTTGCCAAGCACCCAGAGATCACCGGGGCGGCTGATCGGGGTTTCAGGCACCTCTGGAACATCGTCTTCGCCTTCACCAGAGGCGGCTTCAGGATCACTCCCACCCGCCAACAAGACCTCGAGTTCAGCGTCATCAAACCCGATCAAGGACAGGTCGAAATCCTCGGCTAGCAGGTCGTTCAGTTCCGTCGACAGCAGCGCCTCGTCCCATGTCCCAAGTTCGGTCAATTTGTTATCCGCGATCCGGTAGGCTCGACGCTGGGCCTCCGTCAGATGGCCCAACACGATCACTGGCGCTTCAGTCAGGCCAAGTTGCGTGGCGGCGAGAACCCGCCCGTGTCCCACGATCAGTTCGCCGTCCTCAGCCACAAGGCAGGGCACGGTCCAGCCGAACTCGGCCATGCTGGCGGCGATCTTAGCAACCTGATCCGCGCCATGCAGCTTCGCGTTCTTCGCGTAAGGCTGCAATTGACTGATCGGCCGCATTTCGATGCGGTCGGGAGCAAAGGCGAGGGTCATGAGTTGCGTCCTGTTGCAGGATTGGCCGGCTTCCGGGGTGGACTCCGGCTGTGGAATCCATGGTGGAGTCCACTGGCTTCAAGCTGGACTCCGGAGTCCAGGGTATCCACCCCGGAGTCCACCAGCCAAGTATCTGTATTATTGTGTTATTTCAGGTTTTCAGGGTGGATTCCACGAGGGGTGGACTCCCAAAAAAATCGCTCTGACGCTAGCGATATGCCGCGCTGCGCCCCCTCGTATACGGTTAGAAACAGAAAGGAACCGTTCAATATCAATGGCTTACATGTCTCACAAAATCGACCAGAGACAGTTTTATCCAACAATCGGCTACCATTTACGACCCTACAAACCCGTTCAAACCGACCTGGCTCTATTAGCCACACGACGGTCATCTTATCGTTCTGATAGCCTCTCAATCGGGATCTGTCACGGCTTACAGTGTCTCACCAAAAAGTGTCTCATGCGCACGACAGGGGTTGACGCGGTCAAACCGCGTTTCAGTGATCGACTGCAATCATCAGTTTTGTTAACCATGCGGCAAACTCTACTTCAGCAATGACGCCAGTAGCTAGATCTTCCATCGCCCTGACACCATCCAGCGGATCGGGGCGCAAGCTAAAGCCATTCAGTCGCAGAAAGGTGGCAGAGGTCACGAAGGCAGTCCGTTTGTTGCCATCAACAAAAGCATGCGCCTTGGCAATCCCAAAGGCATAAGCCGCAGCCATTTCCTCAATGCATGGCTTCGCGTACGCCGCCTTGTTGCGTGGCCGCTCTAAGGCTGCTTCAAGAAGCTGTATGTCTCGCAAACCAGCAGCACCGCCATGCCGTGCAATCTGGCGATCGTGGATGATAAGAACAGCCTGAATAGGCACCCATACGGGCTGGCTCACGCAAGAGCCTGCAGCATGTCGCGGTTTTCATCCATGACGATTTGTGCTGCAGCAAGAGCCGTCGCCAACTCCGGGTTTTGAGGGGTGATTTTCAAACTACCATCGTCACCACGCACCAAGTAAACGGTGTCCCCTTCGCGTGCATCAATGGCCGCAAGCATTTCTGCGGAAAGAGTGACGACGGCTGAGTTGCCAACTTTACGAATGCGAGTTTCAAACATTTCAACCTCCAATGTGCATACGATAGTATATACAGAACAACCCGAAGTTGGTCAAGTACAGGCGCCGCAACTAGGCAAAGCGGCGCCAACCCCTCAATCAGTTTGCTCAATCACGAAGGCCCTCGACCGTTTGCGCGGCACAGTTCTGCCGTTCAAGCGCCAAACAATCACCGCCAGCCCGTACTCAAACCGACGGTTTGCCGTGGCACGACTGATCCCGTGCTGCCAACTGATCCCCTTCCGGGCCTTGCGATATCAATGGCTTATATGTCTCGCAAAATCGACCAGAGACAGTTTTTTCCAACAATCGGCTACCATTTGCGACCTTACAAACCCGTTCAAACCGACCCGGCTCTCTTAGCCACACAACGGTCATCTTATAAATCTTTTAGCCTCTCGATCGGGATCTGTCACGGCTTTCAGTGTCTCACCAAAAAGTGTCTCATGCGCACGACAGGGGTTGACAGGGCGACCATTGAACCGGGTTGCCGGAGCCCCAAGTTTCCGGTATAGTTTCCGGAAATGGAGGTTGCCATGACCACAGCACACAAGACACCGGTGACGAGCTATCGGGATCGCATGAAGCGCCAGGGATTCGTGCGCGTCGAGGTGCAGGTCCGCAAAGAAGACGCAGGACTGGTGCGCGACGTTGCCTCCGCTTTGGGAGATCCTGCGCGCGAGGCCGAGACCCGGGTCATCCTGCGCGAGCGGATCGCCTCGGTACGGATGCGTGAATTCAAGGCCTTGCTGGCCACAGCACCGCTCGAAGGAATTGATCTTGCGCGTCCGCGCGATTTCGGACGCGAGACAACCTTTTGAGTTTCCTGATCGACACCAACATCATCTCCGAAGTCCGCAAGGGCGCGCGTTGCAATCCCGGCGTGGAGAAGTGGTGGGGCGAGGTGGCCGAGGGTGACATCTGGCTCAGCACGCTGATCCTTGGGGAAATCCGCAAGGGCGTCGAACTGGCCCGCCGCCGTGATCCGGCGAAGGCATCCGTGCTGGAGGCGTGGCTGGGTGAGGTCGTCTCGGGCTTCGGCGACCGTGTACTAGCTGTGGATGCGGCGACAGCTGAGGAATGGGGACGGATGAGCGCCATCCGTCCCGTTCCAGTGATCGACGCACTGCTGGCCGCGACGGCCAAGACCAACGGCCTCACGCTGGTGACGCGCAACGAGGCGGATGTCGCGGGGCTGGGGGTCGACGTGCTCAACCCGTTCGATCCTTGAATTGTTACGGGCTGTTATTCAAGGTTTGTGCCCGATCCTTGAATAACGCGGTTAGGGAGCTGCCTTGGCCACCACGAAGGCCCTCGACCGTTTGCGCGGCACAGTTCTGCCGTTCAAGCGCCAAACAATCACCGCCAGCCCGTACTCAAACCGACAGTTTGCCGTGGCACGACTGATCCCGTGCTGCCAACTGATCCCCTTCCAGGCCTTGCGATATCAATGGCTTATATGTCTCACAAAATCGACCAGAGACAGTTTTTCCAACAATCGGCTACCATTTGCGACCCTACAAACCCATTCAAACCGACCTGGCTCTCTTAGCCACACGACGGTCATCTTATCGTTCTTGTAGCCTCTCAATCGGGAACTGTCACAGCTTAAAGTGTCTCACCAAAAAGTGTCTCACTCACACGAAAGGGGTTGACAGTTTTTGAAGGCAAGGCCGCAGGCTAAGTGAATTGCAAACCGTTCAAATCCTGTCAGACCCCAGCCATCAAGACATCAACCGCGCGAGTGATCTGATCACCTTGGTCAGCCACATTGCCTTTTGGGCGCAAACTTGCCCTGCGTACAGCTGCGATCAGGCGTGTTGCGAGAATTAACCTTTTGCCATCATGGGCAATCTCAGGGTTCAGTTGCCGGACCGCGGGATAGTCAGGAAGCATTGGTATCACGACAACAGCTGAATCTGGTGGCAACAAGTTACTTTCAACCACGACCATTGAAATGCCGTTGTACTCAGCAACATCGAAGCGCCTCAACGGTTCCAAGATGCCCCTCCTGCTCCTGCGATAATGTCTGCCAAAGGATGCCCATTGCGCTCATGCCAATCAGATTGTTCAGCGAACGCAGCAGAATTTTCTTCAAGCCAACGCTGCTGGCGGACCTCAACGATTGCTTTGACAAGGGCAACCTCAGCAACAGCCGAAACGTTGATACTCAAAGCTTTGGCGCTGTCTAGTGCCGCCGCATCAAGCGTGAGGGACGTCTTTCGTTTTACAATCGATACCATCATTATATCCTCTTTTTCATACCGAAAATTTATACCTCATTGATAGGCGGCGCAAGTCTTTCGCAAAATTAAACCGTCTGCCCAATCACGAACTCCATCGACCGCTTGCGCGGCACTGCCCTGCCATTCAATCGCCAAACAATCACGGCAAGCCCATACTCAAAGCGCCGGCAGGCTGTGGCACGACTGATCCCGTGCTGCCAGCAGATCCCCTTCCAGGCCTTGCGGTTAGCCCGCGCCCAAAGGATCTGCCCGATGTCCTTGTCTACCCACCGCAGCCAGAGCATCGCCTCGTCGGCC
>Ga0222707_1000383_pt1 | contig 13703 bp, 16 predicted proteins | sample AntAcemetage1574_FD_179831 | JGI IMG/M metagenome (GOLD analysis project Ga0222707, IMG submission 179831) | Saline water microbial communities from Ace Lake, Antarctica - #1574 | ecosystem: Environmental > Aquatic > Non-marine Saline and Alkaline > Saline | place: Antarctica: Ace Lake...
CTTCATCCTAAATCCGATCAATCAAACGCCGGGACCTGACACCTAGCTACCATACTGGATTCGCAACATGAATCCCTCACCGGATTTGTTTAACAGATCTCCAAATCAGTGAAAAATATGAATGACCTCTATCTGTAGTTTAGTATGGCACTGAATTTATTTTTTTCGGGTCAGTTTCTTCATTCTAAAACATATGCCGTCATGCGACTACGATGTATTTTTAAATTGGCGAAGAGTGCTTGTCGCAGCGCCATGCCTAAATTGATCAACCAAAATCAAGTGGGGAACGGTGAGTGCTGCCAATCCTATGAAAACTGTTTTTGAGATCGTATTCTCTATCGTTTCGAGTCCAACACCCTGAATAATGCCGATACTCGCAAAGCCGGTCAAGACGGTTACCACTGACAACGCAATGGATAGGTGGACCGCAGTGCGGCGATCGTCGATCCAGTTCAATGTCAAAGTCATGTGCCGGACTGAATGCAGTGCACAAAAATAGACAATGAAATATATAAGAGGTGACAGACACAGGGCGGCAACCCATAGGACGATCTGTTCAAGGACAGCGCGCGTGCGCACGGCGGGCTGCGACACCACTATGATCAGCGTCGCGACCAATGCCACAGCCCCGACGCAAGCAAGGACCGTCGCGGCAAGAGTAGCTGGCGGCATGGGCGCAAGATATCCGAAGATCGTCGCGACCTCGTCGCGGTGAAACAATGAAGGGGCCCCGATCGTCGCAGCGCCCCCTGTCCAGCGCAGAATAACCGGAGCATCCTCCCAGTCCCCTGCGAAATGAATGGCCGAATAAATCAGAAAAGCAAAAAGGGAAAATCCCGGGAAGTAAGTCCACGCTAAAATAACTGCACCGGCCAGCCCGAGGTAAAGAGCGACAAAGTAGGCGGTGCCCTGCCAGCCATTCAAAGGCCAGATCGCCTGCGCGATGGGCAGGTCCAATGCCCCGTGCGGTAAACCGAAAATAGCGACAAATGGAACCAAAAGCAGGATTTGAACCGTAAGGTTCGGCTGCAATACAGTCATCACCGCGATTGACGCTGTGGCTGTGATTGCAAACACCCAAGTCTGCCAAATTGGTGACATGGTCATGTGGGAAAGGCGGCTGCCCGCAAAAAGGGCAGCGGCGGAAGGGATGCCATGACCGAAAGACGGTCGACGGGATGGGTCGACCCGGACAGGAACCGTTCCAGCCGATCGGCTGATACGTTGCGGAACAGGGCCTCGAACAACGCGGGGCCGCTCTTGGGTGCGGTTGCCAGCACTTGCAGGAACACGCGGTCCATGAAGTGCGTCAGGCGGCTATCAAGGCGGGTGTCCGGCACCCGGCCAGCAATCACGGCAGCCGCGACGCGGTCTGCTTGAATTTGATTGCGCGCGAAGGCGTAGCCTGTTGACGGTCTTGCGGCACCGCCACCCAACCCCATCCGAATGATTCCGTCCTGCGCGGGGTCCGCAAAGCCGACCTCCATCGGGAGGGCACCTGCTTCGGTGCGCAGAGTTTCGGTCCATCCGGGGTCCAAAGCCGCAATTTCATCGTCAAGCCACGCCGCATAGATATCACGTCCTGGATTATGTGGGGCGAACGACGTTACCTCGACCAGCGCGTGATCCGCTGCAAAAGGCAGGATATAAACGAAATCGACGCCACTACTGCGGGCCGGGCGGAAGTGCATCAACTGGACGGTGTCGGGGTTGAAGACTGGACGTTCAGTTCTGATCTCGCGCCCGAAAAAGAACTGTCCATATGCTGGAATGCGGGCAGGTGGGCGGGTGTCGACAACAATCTGCGCTGATAATGTTCCGGCGTCCGTTTCGACATGCCAGCGATCATTGCAGCGTTTCATCCCATTTGCTGTGACCCCAAGTGACAGGTCGATGTGCCTATCTTGCGCAATCAAGTCTTGTGCGCGGTTATAAAAATCTTCCGACCTGATCGTCTGATAGCGCAAGTGCGATGACGTGCGCCGTACCGGATCGCCCTGGCCTGCGACCGTCCAAGATGTCCATTCCTTGTGCACACAATCCTCAAACGGATCTGATGCGGTGCGCCAAAAGCTCCATGCGCGATCATCGGTGTAAGCTATGCGTGGTTCGATCACACCTACAGATAAATTGGAATGCACCAACCGCGCGGCAAGGCTCAGACCAGCACAGCCGCCGCCAATGATCGCGATATCGACATCAGGTGCGGACATTGGACGTCACTCTTTTCACGTGCAGGCCGCGCATGCTTTCGCCTAACAGCGCCACAATCGCGAGGCGTGCCTTTTGCCTAGCGGGCACAATGGCCCGGCCTTGCATGGGAGCAAAGTTGCGCTGACGCAGTCTGGTACCAATTCCAGCATATATTGAAGCAGCCACAGCGACTGCAAGGCGCAATCGGATGGGCAGCGCAACGAGGCCCGCGTGGCCAGAATGATAAAGTACGTCCGCCCGATCCAGTAGATCCGCCATTGCCTTTGACGCGCCAGCAACAGCATCGGGCACCCCGTCCGCGATGGCCTCGGGCGCGAACGGGCAGCGCGTGTAGGGCAAATAGCGACGACCGGCGCGGGCATCTTCAACGACGTCGCGGCAGATATTGGTCAACTGCATCGCCTTGCCAAGATCGGCTGCGGCGACGTGCCAACGGTCGGGAATATCAAACAAGGCGCACATCATTATGCCAACGGTCCCCGCAACGCCCATACAGTAATCGTCGAGCACGCTGTCGTCGGCGATGCAGGTCGGCCCGACATCCGCTGCAGCCGCGGCGACAAGATCACCAAAGGCCTTCAAACCCGCCGAGCGACCAGCAAACAGAAGCTGTGCTTCGAGGGCGAGAGTGTCGGTTGGGGCGAGCAATTCGATCTGATCGTGCAACCTGAGTAAACGCGCGCGCCCAACAGATCCGCCGATATCGTCGGCGATGTCATCAACAGTGCGGCACAGTGCATATAGCCGCGCGACCCGCATGCGATCCGCTCGCGCCAGAAGGCGCGCAGCTGGTGCAAAACTGCGGGCATGACGTGCCATAATGGCTTCGGGTGTCACGTGATAGCCTCTGCCGCGGGCACCAGCAACTCCAGCACCTTTGCAGACGACACGACCCCGGGTAAGCCCGCGCCGGGATGCGTACCTGCTCCCACGAAATAAAGGTCACGCACACCTTCTCCCTTGTTGTGAAAACGAAACCATGCGGATTGCGTAAAGAACGGCGACAGCGAAAAGCCCGCGCCATCCACCGACAGGTAGTCATGGCGGAAATCTTCGGGTGTCATCGCGAATTCCGCCGTGATCGTGTCCGCCAGACCAGGCATCATAGTGCGGTCCAACGCGGCGACGATCCGGTCGCGCAGCTTTGGCCCCTCGACCGACCAGTCCTGCCCGCCAGCAAGGTTCGGCACCGGACACAACACATAAAAACTGTCGCACCCATGAGGGGCAAAGCTGGGATCTGTGGCGGTCGGGCGATGCACATACAAGGAAAAGTCATCAGACAGTTTCTTGTTCTTGAAAATATCGTCCAATAAGCTCTTGTAGCGCTTGCCGAACCACACGGTGTGATGTGCCACGTCCGGCCAGGTCTTCGTGGCCCCGAAATATAGCACATAAAGCCCCATAGACAGCTTTGATGCCTTGGAACGGACCTTGGCGACCGCAGACACCTGTCTAGCAGGCAACATGTTACGATAGACATGAACTGGGTCCATGTTTGACACCACCAGATCGGCAGTCAATTCCCGACCGTCTTGCAGCACGACACCCGTGGCCCGACCATTGTCGACGGTAATCTGATCGACCGTTGTGTCGAGGGATATCTTGATACCCTCTTCTTGCATCAGGCGTTCCAGTGCATCAACCAGCGCACCGGTGCCGCCCATAGCAAACCAAACACCGTGCTTGCGTTCCAGATGGTTGATCATTCCATAGATTGCAGTGGTCGAAAACGGATTCCCTCCCACCAGCAATGGCTGGATAGAAAAGGCACGTCTTAGGCGGTCATTCTTGATGTGACGCGCGACCATCGACCAGACACTCTCGTACGCCCGCAACCGCAGAAGATGCGGAATCTGTTTGGCCATGAAGCCGGCGGAATGAAATGGCACTGATGACAGACGGGTAAAGCCAACATCGTAAATTTTCTTCGACCACGCACCCATGCGGCGGTACCCATCGACATCGTTTGGCGACAGTCGAGCAATCTCGGCTTCGGTCGCTTCTTCGGTGGGGCCATAGTCGAACGTTTCACCGTCGTCATAGTAGAACCGATACCAAGGATCGGGCTGAACAAGCGTGATATAATCTGCCATCGATTTGCCAAACAGGGCAAACAGTTCTTCAAACAATTGCGGTGCGGTCAGAACCGTTGGACCTGCGTCGTGACGAAAGCCTTCTTTTTCGAATACCTGCCCGCGCCCCCCAAGCCGTGGGCAGCGGTCGATCAGATGGACCTCATACCCCTTTGCGCGCAGGCGCAGAGCCGCGGCGATGCCGCCGAAACCGGCACCTGCGACAAGGGCGGTCTGTCGTGCACTATAACGGGTATCACGCGGCATGGCTGAACTCTTTCAGTTGAATGTCGAGGCGGGTGGCCAGTTTGAGAAATGGTGCACCAGCACCTCGGGGTAGGGCCCCGATGTGTCGTCGAGCCGCGTCGAGCGAAGCGCCCGCCCTCGCACAGGCGGCGCGGGCCGCCACGCCCGGCGACAACCCTGTTGCCTCCAAAGAAAGGCAGATATTTTTCACACCGTGGATCTGGTCGGCGACGCGATCCAACATATCATCCAAAGTCTGATAAGCGATCGCGATCGCGCGGCCCGCGCGGATGGCATCGTCGTCATGGCCTAAACCTGCGGCGAACAACGCCAGCTGGACCGGCAATGCCAGCAGTGGCCCAGACTTGTCAGCGGCAATGGTCTCATAATCATCTGGAGTCGCCGTATCAGTACTGCAATCCCGCGCCTGTCCGCTGATCGTCGTGGCAATGGCGTCGTGCATCGCACACAGGGCTGGCGCAGGCTGTGGGTGCATCGCGATGGTGCGATAAGCAGCCGATATCAGCAGATCACCGGTCGAAATGGCGACATCCTTACCGTATTGCGCCCAAACGGACGGCTTTTGACGGCGCATTTTATCACCGTCCTGAAGGTCGTCATGCACCAGCGATGCATTATGCAGCAATTCCGGCGCAAGCGCGCATGCCAACGCAGTTTGGCCAGACAGGCCAAGACCCAGTGCGGCTTCCAGGCCCATGCGCGCCCGTGTGCGTGAGCCACCTGCAGAAAAATGGTATTTTGCGGCCTCTGCCACAATCGACGGATCACGCCAGACAACGCGTGCGATCTCGGCTTCAATATCGGCTAACGAGACAAACTGATGCGACTGGATGTCGAACATCTTGAAGGTCCGATCTGTAAAAGGGAAAAGCCGCCCCCGGAAATCCGGGGGCGGCCTGTGGGATCATTCTGCCGGGACGACTTTGTCCGAACCATTCGACATGGCTTCACTTTTGCGTACCGCAATCAGGAAGATCAGCACACCGAAGCCCGCTTTTGCCACAATATCGGCAATCGTATAACCGACTTGAATGATAACCTCTGAGCCTGCACCACCAAGTCCGATTGCACCTGCAAAGTAGACCACCGGATAAAAAGCCCAACTTGCGACGGTCACGTTTCGTGCCAGCGTGATCAGACCACGTGCGCTTTCAGGCTGGACGCTGATCGACTTAGACAGACCGACGAACAACTCATATACGATCCAAAGGAAGGGGATCATTGACAACAAACCCCACATCCAACGGCCACCGCCACTTGTCGCGACTTCGCCGGGGTAACCCAAGGCCACCATCAAGGCTGCAAGCAGTCCCAATCGTGTCGCGCGAGAGATGGTTTCGGACCGGCTCAGGCCCATGACCAGGATCAGTTCAATTAACAGCAGCGGCACTGTCAGCAGCCAGTCGACGTAGCGGTAGGCGTCGTTGAAGGGTACGCCGGTAGCCTGAAGTGTGCCGTCGATGAAAGCATAGGACTCAGTCCAGCTTTCGAAGATGCGGAGGTAATGATAAGCTGCGATTGCAGTCACAAGGCCAGTAATCGTTAATGCGGTTTTGAATTTTGTGTCCACTTGGCTGCGACCCAGCCAGAAGAAAAGTGTGGCTGCGGCAAGTGTCGCAAAGCCAAATGAGAAGGCATTATAGACCAGATTATACTGGCCTACTGTTAGGTTTTCCATGAGTATCCTCCACTTGGAACATCTAGTATGCTTGAGCTAATATGAAGCTCAAACTAATAGATAGCTGAAAGTAAGCCGCCACTTTCATATTCAACTGCATACGACAGCGGCAAGATGCCGCATGGCCAATTGTCACATATGACAATGGGGTAAAAATAGAAGATTAAAATGTTTTAAATCAATACATTAAGTATCATATTGTTGTCGAATAATGGATAGCCGTCAAACCGGTTCTGGAAATTTCACATTTGGCCCTCAGAGGTGCGCACTCGGGACCATCCAGCCTTAGATTTTAGCTTTATTGACAACTTTGTCCGGCGATTTCAACGGGTCGACGCAATACTTTAGTCTTTAGCCAAAGATGGAGTGATTAAAATGAAGTATCGGCGCCGCGTATTTTTCACGGACAAGCAGAAGTCGCAGATTTGGGACAGATGGCAACGCGGAGAATTGATGAGCTCGACTTGTCGGGTGTTTGATAGGGGGCGTCTTCGTCAATTTACCCGCTCCTTGCGCGCACGGGCGGCATCCGTCCACCAGATCGCGTACGGTCTCGCCTCGCGCTTACCTTGATCGATCGGGAAGAGATATCCAGAGGTCTGCGGGCACAGGTGTCCTTGCGGTCTATCGCTCGATAGCTTGAAGCGATCAGCCTCCACAATCAGCCGTGAAGCTAGGCGCAACGGCGGGATAAAAGCATATCGTGCGGCACCATCAGATGCTGCGGCCTGGGATCGCTCTAATCGCCCGAAGTTGTGCCAGCTGGCAGGCAATGCCTATCTCTACCGCGCGATATTGGCCAAGCTAATCCGCATGTGGTCCCCGCAACAAACCGCAGGCTGGCTGATGCGAGAACATCCTGATGATGAGAACAAACGCGTTTCTCACGAGACGATCTACCGAAGCCTTTTCATCCAGACCCGTGGTGTACTTAAGAAGGAATTACCGGCGCATCTACAGGCGACGCGGGCCAACCGCCGATCTCGCCATGCCACCAGAAGCGTAGTGGTCTGGGCACGTTCAACGACGCAATATCGATCCGTGACAGGCCAGCCGAGGTGGAAGGTCGGGCCGTGCCTGGCCATTGGGAGGGTGACCTCGTCGCAGGCTCCGGCAACAGCTTCATCGCAACATTGGTCTAACGAAGCACGCGCTACGTGATGCTGGCGAAGGTTGGCAACAAGGACAGCCACAGCATCATCCAGGCATTGATCGAGCAGTCACGCAAACTGCCCAAAGACCTGTATCGCTCCCTAACTTGGGACCGTGGGTCGGAGATCGCTGGGAATAAGACCTTCACCTTGGCGACCGATATTGACGTATATTTGTGCGAGCCCCATTCGCCATGGCAACGCGGTTCAAACGAAAACACCAACCGGCTTCGACGACAGTATTTTCCAAAATGCACAGATTTGTCGATACACAGTCAAGCCAAGTTGAGCGCCGTCGCCAGACAACTCAACGAACGACCTCGAATGACGCTGGGGTATGAAAATCCCGCAGAGCGTTTCAATGCATGTGTTATATCAACAAGTTGAGACTGCTCCGCACACCGGACCTCGGTGCAGGACGCAGCTAACAGCAGGTCTAAGCCCAGAGTATCGGATGCTGCGTTGAGAGCGAATGTCGGCTTATAGTGGTGCTATCAGGCGCAGGTCATCAACTCTGAGCCCCTTGGTAGCCATTTCAGCGCTGTCCCTACGTGAACCCAGACATTCGATTAGCGTTGATGATGTGACTGCCCCCGACGACCTCAGTGCTCACTTAGTTTCGGCCGCCCTTGGTTTTCTGGATGGCCGTTAGCGGCGGGTTTAGAAAGGCGTCGAACCGTTCTTTGACGACCATGTAGCATTCACAGGCCGCGCCCTCCAGCCCAGGACGGTCCAAGACCTGCATCATGCCACGGCGATAATTGATAAGGCCCCTGCTTTGCAAAGATTGCGCCGCCAACGTGACCGAAGTTCGGTTTGCGCCCATGATCCGTGAAAGGAATTCGTGAGTATATGTCAGATTCTCTCCCTCAGCTCGATCGTGCATCATCAAGAGCCAACGGCACAAACGCTCTTCGACCGAGTGTAGGGAATTGCAGGCGACAGTCTGCATCACTTGTGACAACAGCGTCTCCGAGTAACTGACAAAAAGATCTTGTATATGTGCGCTGTTCTGAAACAAAACTTGCAAAGGTTTGATATCGCATCGAACCATCGGCCCTTGAAGCTGCACGGTGCATCTGCTGAAGGACACGCGACCATACATCGCTGAGAACAACCCGAATGCGCCTTCGCGGCCGATGTTGCCGCATTCGATCTCCGACCCATTTTCCAAAACCGTCAAGAGCGACAGAACGCATCCTTGCGGAAAATAGGCGTGGGTCAGCAACCCACCTGCCTCGCAAACGGTCGCTCCGAGCTTCAGATCGACCTCTGTCATATGTGGCATTATTTTGTCGTAGGCCTCTTTCGTGAATGCGCCAAGTAGCTGGTTTGCATGGACGTTTGGAACTTTCATCAACGTGTTACTCCTGATTCCTAGGACAGCTGTCTTTAAGGGAGCACAATTTTCTGTTCGGGCACTGCTTTATATTGTGCAGGCAACAGACAGTCTCCCCAAAATTGTGTTTGTCAGGGGGCCACGTCTCCCCGAAATGGAATTTTCTCTGTGGTCTGTCAAATAGCATATGTCAGTTTGCCTAGAACGCGTTTGAAAGAAACGCTGCTCTTGGATGTTCTTTCTGTTTCGTAACGAAACAACACCCGCGATGGAACTTCCGGCATCCTGATCTATCATGACTGGTTGTTCTTTCAGATTTTGAAAGGTGAACGAACCCGCGTCAAGAAATGTTATGCTCGTATCCTTTGTGACCCGCGCCATTCGGCCATGTCGCTAATGTGGGAAGGTGACGATGGAAACCGGACATTTATTCCTTGGGCATTGGGTTACGCGGGCCCTTATGAGATTGGCTTCAACAGCGGCCATCAACACGTGTAACTAGCCGACCTGGCAAGCGGCACGGACGCCACGATGAACAATGATAACCTAGCTTTGCAAATGGCCCTCCACATATTCCGAAGTTTCTCGGGTGCCGACAGATTTGGTCAGTCGGTGTCCATTATGGAGCCATATATCGATAGACGCACCAGCTGGAGGGCAGTGTCCTCCCCCTCTGCCCTGAGGTTATCTTCCCTTAGTAGAGTAACTGTTATCGATCACTCTGGCCAGCTCACGCTTCAATCGCCTGATTTCTGAGGCTTAATCCAACACTTCGGCACGTACATGCGGCGGCTTCGAAAACTGCGTCTTCCATGAGTAGAGCAACTTGGTGCTGATCCCCAGTCGCTCAGCGGCTTCGCTTACCGCATAGCCACTCTCAACGACCCGCGCTAAAGCGTCCCGCTTAAACTCATCCGTAAACCGAATTCCCTTGCCCATATCCGTCTCTCCTTGGTTCCAAAAATACCAAGCAAACCGTCTACAAATCTAGGGGCACCTAAATGAAGCTTTAGCCTCCGGTTCAAACGCTGCGGCGCAGCTTTTATATGTGAACTTAATCGCCACATCTCGACCCACCCTGCCTGAGGGGGATGGGGCAAAAAGCTAGACTACATTCCATTGACCATCGGTCTTGTTAAGTGGCAACTGCATCATACAGCTTTTGTACGACAAATGAGACAAGGAAAATGAAGATGGCAGATATCGATCTGAGTAGCATGTCGCTGGAAGAACTTAAGAAGCTCCAGAAGAATGTGAACAAGACCGTTGACGGTTATCAGGATCGGCAGCGCAAAGAAGCACTGGCAGCGGCCGAAGCTGCAGCTCGGAAAATGGGTTTCACTCTTGCAGAGTTGACCGAAGGTCCAAGCAATAAAACCAAGGTTGTTTCGCCGCCGAAATATCGCCACCCAGAAAACACGGAGCAGACTTGGACAGGTCGCGGTCGTCAGCCCGAATGGATGAAAGATGCCATAGAAAGTGGTCGCTCTAAGGACGAGTTCCTGATCCCCAGCGTCAGCTGATATTCGGAATGACGCTAATTCCAAGACGACTGTGCACCAGCCTCATTGTCATGTGCCTGCTTACAGCAGGCACATGCTCTGATGAATCCGCGACCAACAGAAATGTCGTCCCCGTGGGAAACCTCACTATCTGCGGACAGAACCAGCGCAACACGTCAGACAAGACATGCATCGTAGACGGCGACACCCTCTGGCTGGGTGGGGTCAACGTCAGGCTGAAGGACTTCGACACGCCGGAATCCCGCACGAACATCTGCGGTGGCTTTACCGAGATCGACCTGGCGCACGCCGCGACGGATAGACTTCAGCAGTTGCTGAACGGCAATGCATGGACCGTCGAAACCTTCGGAATCGATGGCACGGGCAAGCGTCAGCTGGCAACGATCAGGATCGACGGTGTCGATGTCGGAGATATCATGATTGCCGAGAAGCTCGCGCGCCGCTGGCCAGACGGCGAAGAGTTCTGGTGCAAATGACTTTGATTTGCAGTACCTAAGCCTCCGCTGTTAATTTTGAGATCGAATTGACACATTTTTTCATTTCAAATTTACCCCTCTGGCTTATGATACCGTAATGGAAAGTCTGCAAAATTAATGGCAACTGGTGGGTTACGGCGTTTCGGAAAACTGGGTCAATTTCTCGCACAATTCAATGGGCGGACTGCATGTTGAGCGCCTGTCCGTCGAAGTTTCCGGTTGTCGCGGCGTCTGCCAGCACAGCGGCGACATCGGCGCGGGATGCCTTGGCGGACTTGTCTACCTTGTCGCCAAGAAAAACGTCGCCGCTGAGGCCTTCGTCGGTCAGCGATACGGGACGCAGGATGACATAGGTCAGGCCAGAGTCCTTCAGATGTGCGTCGGCGTCATGCTTGGCTTTAAGGTAATGCGCCAAATCGCCATTCGGGTCAGATTGATCCGCCCCGACAGAACTGAGCATCACAAAGCGATCCACCCCGGCTTCTTTCGCCAGATCGACCAGCCGCATCGCGCCGTCGCGGTCGACCTTGTCGGTCATCTCTGGTCCGGTTGACCCGCCAGAACCTGCTGCAAAGATCACGACATCCGCACCTTCGCAGGCACCGGGTTGCAAATCAGTCAGGTCACCTTGGCGCAGCTGTGTGCCTGCTGGCAGCGCGCTTGTGTCAGAGCTTTCCCGCACGAGGGCTGTGACGGTATGGCCCTGATCCAGCAGATCTTGGGTCAGCAGCAGGCCCGTCTTGCCGGTCGCACCGGCGATCAAAATGTTCATTGGCATAGTAATGTCCTTTCGTTTCGTTCGGGCAGAGAGCGGGATCATCCGGGCGCACCGCATCACTACGATGCCGCCTTGGCTGATCCCGCAGCGTGGCGTCACGGCAGATAGATCGCCTTGACGTTGACGAATTCCTTCATGCCAAAGCCACCATGTTCGCGGCCATAGCCAGAGTCCTTGACCCCGCCGAAGGGCATATTCGGGTCAGCAGCCCCGAACGAGTTGATGCGGATCATGCCAGTGTCGAAGTGATCGTGAGCCAGCTTCAGCGCGCGTTCTTCGTTCTTGGAAAATATGCCGCCGCCCAGACCATAGCGGCTCTCGTTCGCGATGCGCATGGCATCTTCGTCGTCTCTGGCGCGGATCACAGCGGCCACAGGTCCAAAGATTTCATCGTCATAGGCGGGCATACCGGGGGCGACGTCGACCAACACAGTGGCCGAATAATAGGCACCGATGCGATCCGGCGCTTCTCCGCCGCAAAGTGCTTTGGCCCCCTTGGCAACGCTATCGTCGACCTGTCCCGTGACGGTATCGAACTGGCCTTCGCTCGACAGTGGGCCAAGCTGGCTGCCATCGTCGGTGGGATCGCCCATCTTGATGGCCTTCATCTGGTACACAAAGCCCGATACGAAATCATCGTAGACCTTGTCAGTCACGATGAACCGCTTGGCGGCGACGCAAGTCTCGCCGTTATTATAGAGCCGTCCCATGACCGAGAATTTCACAGCCGTTTCGATGTCGGCGTCTTCCAGCACAAGGTAGGCGTCGTTCGACCCCAACTCTAGAACTGTCTTTTTCAGCGCCTTGGCCGCCACAGCACCAACGTGGCGTCCTGCACCGTCGCTACCGGTCAGCGTCACGCCGCGCACAAGCGGATGGGCAATCAGTTTGTCGCTTGTGTCGTGGTCAATCAGGATGACCTGAAACAGATCCTCTGGCAGGCCCGCCTCGATGCACAGCTCGCGCAGGCGCAGGCCAGAACCCGTGCAGATGCTGGCGTGCTTCAGCACGCAGCCGTTGCCGGTCATCAAGTTCGCCGCCAGCACGCGGACGGGTTGATAGAGCGGAAAGTTCCATGGCTGGATCGAGTAGATCACCCCCAGCGGCTGATAGCTGACGACACCGCGTTTGCCGTTTGGGCCATGGGTGCGTTCTTCGTCCACCAAGGCATCGGGCCCGTTCTTGGCAGTATAGTCAAAAATCGCAGCGCAGATATCAACTTCGCGGTGGCCGTCTTTCAAGAGCTTGCCCGTTTCGCGCGTCATCAGTGCGGCCAGCTCATCCGCGTTGTCCCGCAGCTTTTGCGCGATCTTCGTCAGGTAGGGTGCGCGTTCCGCGTGGGACAGCGTGCGCCACTCAAGAAATGCAGCATGACACGCCTGCAGCTTTGCGGTGGCCTCTTGCTCTGACATCAGGGTGTAGGTTTCGATATTTTCGCCCGTGGCGGGATTGATCGTTGTGATCGTAGACATGACGTCTCCTTCAGTATTCACCAAAGGAACCACCAGACTGAGCAACATGTTCCAGTTACCTGCGCGGCACGCGGCGAGCGGCAGCTTGAGGCGGGGGTCAGGCTGCCGCTGTTTCGTTGCGCCTCGGCCCGTCAGCGTGGACCCAGCAGCGTGGGCCCGATCGTCAAATTACCTGAACGCTATACTTGTCTTACGCTGAATATGGCTCCTGGGGTATGAAGGAGCCACTGCCCGCCAAATATAGTGCGTCTCCCCGTTAATCTTCACGAACACCTCGTCCAGATGCCACTGCCAGTGTGTACCATCAACCCTTCTGCGGCGAAGCTCAGCGGCAAACATTGGGCCAAATCTGTTCCACCAAAATAGAACCGTCTCATGGCTAATGTCGATGCCGAGTTCGTGCAGAAGATCTTTTACATTCCGCAGCGAGAGCGGAAACCGTACATACATCATCACAGCCCAGTGGATGATCTCAGGGCTCGTCTTGAAATAAACAAAAGGGGAACATTTTGTCTTCCAGAAAGGCTAAGTGATCGCCCTGCCCGCCTCAAGAAGATTGCCTCTGACAGAGCCCATCCGACGTCTACTTCGGTCGCGATAAAGCTATTCTAAAACAAAGGGAAAGAAATAAGTAACTGCCCAGCATGACTGGCTGAGCCTCTGGGGCGATCAGATATTCAGCCGAGGCGCAGTTGTGCGATCAACTGATCTGACGGTTTCATCAGGGTTT
>Ga0222707_1000386_pt1 | contig 13573 bp, 19 predicted proteins | sample AntAcemetage1574_FD_179831 | JGI IMG/M metagenome (GOLD analysis project Ga0222707, IMG submission 179831) | Saline water microbial communities from Ace Lake, Antarctica - #1574 | ecosystem: Environmental > Aquatic > Non-marine Saline and Alkaline > Saline | place: Antarctica: Ace Lake...
CTATTGAATATGGCCACGAGACAACCGTGCAGATACTGACCGATGCGGGTGCGGACATCAACCATGCATCGCATAGCGGTTGGACACCGATGTCACTGACCAGGAAGAAGGGGATTAGGGCTTAGATTTAGTTATTAATACATACGCAGGTGCTGAACCCTTTGGTGGTTTCTTACAGAATATCTTACACTTACAACAATCCCTTACAGACACGAGTTGCTTTTTAGTCGCGTAACATCGTGTCGGTAACATTATATCTTTTGAGAGGTGTCGAACTATTTGGTCTATGAGTATCATCCTATACATTTATGGTACGATTTTAAAAGCTTAAACAATAAACTTCATGTATGAATATGAGCGCACTCTCACTTTTTTCAGGTTGTGGGGGTGATACACTAGGAATGAAGAGTGCGGGATTAGATGTTAAATGGTATTCAGAAATTAAGAAACCGTTTTGTAAAACACATGAATCTAACTTCCCTAAATCTGAGTGTATAGGTACTGATATTACAAAGATACCCGATGAGAAATTCATGGAGTTGAAGGGGGGTGTGAAGGTTATTTTCGCTGGGTTTCCGTGTCAGAGTTTCTCAAATGCGGGTAAAAAGCGAGCAGATGACACCCGAGGTCAATTGTATCTTGATTTTGTCCGCGCAACCAGGTGTATCGAGCCTGAATTTATCATAGGTGAAAATGTAAAGGGTCTACTTTCACGGAAAACGAGTACGGGTGAAAATTTTATTGATGTCATTGAACAGGCTTTCAAGGATATTGGGTATACGTGTGAACATAAATTGTTCCCGATTGTGAAGTATGGAGTACCTCAGAAACGTGAGCGTTTGATTATTGTCGGATGGAAAGACCCGGCATATGTACATAAATGGCCGGATGAAGTCGATGTGGATGTTTCCCTCAAGAACATTCTTGAATTCAATATGGATGGAACGATCGAAGTTCCGAAGGATTTGATCGATAAGGCGGGAGTTGAGGAGGATAGTATTTTGATTGGGGAGGGTGAGTCAGGTGGGGTAGTTCACCCATATCTCATAGATAGATGTAAACAACGAAACCTAGAATATAATGGAAAGCAAGTTGGTGAATATGGGTTTTCGTTTGGTAAGAGAGTATCCCCGATTCATTGTGAAATTGTTGATATTAAAATGCCTAGCAAAACTATAATATCTACGTACGATCACCAACCTCGTCTATTTGTGGCTCAAAGGGTTGGAAATAAGTATTACTTACGACCGTATACAGTGGATGAACTGAAACAGATACAGGGGTTTCCAAAGGACTATATAATGGAGGGGTCGCCAAAGGATCAGGTTGTTCAGTTGGGGAATGCTGTTCCTCCACCCCTGATTCAGAAGATTGTTGAGTCAATCTCTCTTTGATAGCATTACTAGATAGGAACCAGTTGGGACGAGGTCTGGACTTGAAAAATCCAAACGTCGTTGCAAATTTGAATAATTGACCGTAGTCGTAGAGTGACATCATCCCCGACTTCACTGCGATCTCCAAGAGCTTCACCGTCATGCGGAACAGTTCTTGGAAGTTGGAGACATCAGCGGAATTACCCTTAGAACGTAATCGCTCTACACAATCACTCAATTCATCTAGTACGGTGGAATACTGTTCAGGTGTTACATGCTCATCATTTGTAAGCTCATTCGCTTTACAGATGTCAACTGATTGTCCGCCGACTCGAAGAAAGATGTAATAGACGTTATCTCCTTTCGGAAGAGTATCATTCAGACAGAAGTTGCCAGATCTACCATTTATCTTCTTACCTTCGTAATCAAAGAGACCGTCAATACCTGGATACTTAACACCACGAATATCCCTCGACTGCTGCGTTCCGGTATACTCGGTGATTGAGCCTCCTTCATCAATGATCGCCTGTCTGAGGTGAAAAATGTACTCACTCTCAGCTGCTTGAGTCCTACCACACCGGGTTACAATTCGATCCCAAGGCATTCGAGTGCGAATGCGAGGGATGATAGTTTTATGAATGTCTTCAATTGAGCGAGGGGATGACATTTTTGGATGTTTAAAAATTACAGAAACAAAACGATACTTAGGTTCGTAAAATCACTTACTGATCATTAGATTTAAAATTGTAAATTAATACTAATGATTGGTATCCCGATTGCGTTTTTTGGGTTGACGTCTTTGTATTGGATTTGTGTATGTGCAAACGCACGTGATGACGTTGATACTCTCATACCGGGATAATTATTACACCTTTAACTCCGATGATGATACTTATCGGGAAGTCATATAGAGACTTGACCAAAAAGTATATTAAGATGGGAAGGCCTTTCGGTGCTCGGACGCGGACCGCCTGGTCGGCAGAAAAGGAATGTGCGATATGTAAAATCACCTTACCGATATCTAAATTTAGGAGTGATAATTACACATCAGTGAATGGTGAGAAAAAAACTTGTTATAGGAGTAATTGTGACAACTGTGCCGCCCTCATTCAAAATATACACCTATCAAAAAACCCCAGAAATTACCTGTCTCAAGTTTACAGAAGTGCAAAATGTCGTTCTAAAAAAAATAACATACCATTTGATTTATCACTTGATGAATGGTGTGAGATATATCATAATCAAAATGGATTGTGTGCACTTTCGGGTTTGAAAATGACATATCAAAGACAAACAGAAGGTGTTATTAGACGTGCAATTTCAGGTGAAAGCAATCATAGATTTTTGCATAATATAAGTCCCGACCAGGTTGAACCAGGTAAGGGATATACAAGAGGAAACTTACAATTCGTTTGCACCATGATTAACACGATGAAAATGTCAATGAGTACGAACCAGTTTTTAGATTTTTGTAAAGTGGTTTACCTTAAATCCTTATCCGCCGTGTAGTACGTCTTCCCCTTAGTGGCGAAACTATGGACCCTAGCATACCCCCACGCTTGTGGAGAGGCTCCCGGACGATGCCCGGTTCTCCACGCAGCGAGTCCCCTGTTGAACACAGTCTTCACAGTCCTCAGAGGAATCTTAGTAGCCTTAGCAATTTCAGGGAGGGATTTAGCTCCCGGATACATCTTCCTAAATTTTTGGGTGTAGGAGGAAGTTTTTGTAACCTGTCCCTTGTCCGTTCGGAAATTGGTGTAGTCCCGTTTGAGCATTTTCTTATAACGTGTCTCAACCCCTGTGAGAGTCTCCAACCCCCTGAAATATTTGAGGGGTGCGTAGATTTTACCCTCAGATTTACGCAACTGTCCAACTTTTTTCGTGATGGCTGCATCGCTGAGAGGCATCTTACTTTTTCCTGAGATTTATATTTGTCATCACCGCGTTTCCGTTGTTGTTACGGTTGAATAATTTCACGTTTTCCAACTGTCGTGATATTTCATTTACTTTGTTCATCTGTATATAATTTTTAGTCATCTTGTCAACCAACTGTGAGAGTTTCAACTTATGCTCAGGAGTCTTTGTTCTCTTCCAAGCTCGTTGAATTTTAATCGCAGCCTCGCGGTTACGGTTGGTAGCTAGACTAGATAGGTTAACTAACTGATCAATTTTATTTTTTATTTTTTTATCAAGTTCTTTACGTTTACTTATATAATTAAAGAAGGGTTTTGGTTGAGGCATTCTTATTTTGTAATAATATTTTTATCACATATACTATTTGAGATATTTTATAGCTGACCCAATACTCGAATAAATACATTTCCCAAATATGAGCTCCCCTGTTGTAGGGTTATAGTACCCATTCTTACCATTTAAGGTTGCTCTGTGTAAATCACCCATATAAAAAATACAATATTATAATATGTAAGGAGTGATGAGTCTCTCAATTATTATGGGAAATATGTTTTCAGGTAAAACATCAGAACTGATACGAAGACTTAAGCGTCTGAAAGTGACTGATAAGAATATAATCGTTGTGAATTCAGCAAAGGATACGCGTTCACCTGATGAAGTTCTAAAAACGCACGATAACGTACACTTTGATTGTCATAAAGTGCATGATCTTTTTAGTCTCATAGAACGACCAGCGTTTCAGATTGCGGACATCGTAGCGATCGATGAGGGGCAATTCTTCCCAAGACTGAAAAAATTTGTAGAGTATTGTCTCCTTGAAAATAAAAGTGTCATCCTCGCCGGTCTCGATGCGGATTCATTCCAGAGAAAGTTTGGAGAACTCATCGACTGTATCCCACTCGCATGTGATGTTACGAAATTGTCGGCACTTTGTATGATGTGCAGTAATGGAAATGTGGGACCATTTACGAAACGAACCGTACCCGATCTAAAACTGGAATTAATTGGAGGGAGTGATATGTATAAAGCAGTTTGTAGAAAACACCTCGATTCAAATTAAAACTTAAACCCTAAAACTCTCTTCTGTTTATTCGTTGAATGAGAAGGTACTGGTATACACAAACCACTATCTACCCATTTATCGCCATCATGAGCAGACCATCGAACTCCAAATTTATCGAGTGTTTTTCTACATAGTACACACGGTAAAGATATCCCGTCACCATAAATGGTTTTTCTCGTTATAATCAATTGACCGTATTTTCGATGAAGCCATTGAGTGAATTGATGTGGTTTATTACCACTTTTCATACACCTCGTATATAGTGTGCGAAGAAGTCTTCGCTCAGAACAGCATATGTTATCGCTCACGACACCTGGACCCTTGGACATGTAGCTGGTGACCGTACAATATTTCATTTAATTTCTCAGTCTACTACAAATGTTACTCACTATTCCCCAGACTATTATGGTTGCGATCCTTATACTGATTCTTGTCACGACAAAGAACTTGGGTAACCGACCGGCTATTGTCTTGGCCGTCGCGATGACTCTTCTTCATATGTATGATCACATTTTCCTACTTAAGCGTGGAAAGGAGAAAAAATTGGTTGAAAACTATTGCAGTGCCTGCAACGGTGCATAAAATTATTTTATTTCCTTTATATAAATGTACAGACGTTCCGAAAAATACCAGGTCGAACCTGAAGTGATCGTCGACAAGATCAAGACCCTCATGGTCGTCCCCAAGATGCCATTCGGTCTTACCGTGTTCCAAATTGTCCAGGTTCTCATGCTTGCGTACATCATCCTCAAACAGAATAAACTTGTCTAATTATAGTAATGAAGGTCAGACTCATCAAGAGTCCCAACCCCCAAAAGAAGTTCAGGGCGATCCTCCAAGATGGTCGTGAAGTTGACTTTGGTGGTCGAGGCTATTCTGATTACACGATCCACAAGGATCCTACACGAATGCGTTTATATGTTCAACGACATGGAGGGAATGTACCAGTCGGTGATCAAAGTGTTCATAAACGAATGTTAAATGTCACACGAAGTGATAAAGAGAAATGGAGTAGCAATGGTATTGCGACTCCAGGGTTTTGGTCGAGATGGTTACTTTGGAGTCAACCCTCTTTACCGTTGGCGAAGAAGTACATCACGAAACGATTTGGTGTTAGTTTTTACTAATACCACGACGTTTAAGATTTGCCTTTAATTCGGCGATGAGTTTTTGACGCACATTCGTCTGAACCTTTCTAGGTGGAGGTGGAGGTGGGGCAGGGACCCTTCGGTTTTTAGTCACGTTTAACAGAGATTTACACATACCTAATGTCTGTTTGGCGTCATTCACACGATTCATCATATCACGTCTAACTTTTTTTCGAAGTTCTTGTGACGTAAGACGAACACGTTTACCCTTAACATCTTTCGTAATGCGTTGTCCAGAAGATTTAACTCGCTTCTTAAGTTCCTGATAGTCCATATATCATTTATAAAGAAAATAAACGATATACATCTATGTCGTATACCGACGATTTAAAAGAAACGAATCGTCTCATAAGAGAAGTAGTGTTACCGGAAATTGTAAATATTCGAGGTGAACTCGAAGAACTACGTCGTCACACATGGCCCTACGTACAGTCACAAAAAGAAAATAACCAAATGGGTGACATTCAAGCAAAGCGACGTTTTCTACAATACTTGAATGACGATGATGTGTTACATTTATTGAAAATCAAGGCATTCCTATCAAAATCTGGATCAGACCTGATCATGAGAGAATTCGACCTCATTAGAAATAGTTATCCGTCCGGTACGTCTTCACAATGAAGGGTGTATCCTTTCCATAGACAGACACACTCTCACCACCGTAAAGTTCGGGACATCCGATATCCTCTGTACATTCACGACCATCGATGGTTACGGGGATGGGGTAGATTTGATCACCCTGTGTGGTTGTGTGATAATGATACCGATCACGGCGATTACGCACTTCACGACCGTACAGGGGTAAAGTCTCACCCGTTTCATTCGTGAGAATACCGATCTGCTGGAAGCGTCCGGGTTTGTACTTCTTAATTGGGGGACCACGGTACTCTGGTACTTGGGGTGACATCTGAACGGGGACGAAGCGATCGACGGGAACTTCGACTTCGACTTCGACTGGGTTCTTCACCATGGCATATATCATGATGACGGGAATCGAAAGGAGAACCAGTGAGTTGATGAGCTTATAGTTAATCTTCATCTTTATATTAAGCCATGAAATTATTAGGGGTCGATATTGGATATACGAATATGGGATTAGTAATGGCAACATGTGATGGGCCTCAGATCAATATCGACTATATAAAGAAAATTGACCTGGGTGAATATAAGTATAAAGGAAAATCCAACGATACTGCCGTGATCATTTCTTTATTTATAGAAGACTATGCGTTTTTATTTAAAGAGGCTGATGTCATACTTATTGAACGTCAACCACCTGCTGGTATGACAAATATTGAAAGTCTCTTACACTATATATTTATGGATAAGGTTGTATTAATATCCCCTCATAGTGTCCATAGACATTTCGGTATGCGTCATCTAGACTACGAACAACGGAAAGAAAGGAGTGTGGCTATCGCGTCTAAATACATAAAGGATATACCATACGAGCGTCAGCACGATATAGCAGATGCGTTATGTATGATCATACATTACAATTTTAAGATGGGTGTTCATTCATTTGATTCGTTTAGGTTTACTAAAATGTGAGTGATAGAACGAATAATGGATTCGAGTTCAAAGCGAGGATCAGGTTGAGACTTGAGATATTCGATATTGAATTCAGTCGTCTCAGTCCTCTCGAGTTCAGTTAATAGATTCTCGTATCGCTCTTCATCCTTCTCGAAACGTTCCTTCAGTTTTTCAGCCTTATCTTCGAGAAGTTCAACCTGTTCAGGGTATAGGTCGAGCTTTACTTGGTTGATGTGTTCTTCATCATCCTCGTCGACGTCTTCGAGCTTTTCATGAAGCTCGTCGATTCGAGTATGAATCTTTTCAATCTCGTTGACGTAGTTTTCTTTGTTGATAATCCTGGAATTTCTGATTGCCTCCATATATTTATATAAGGTGATTACCTTTTAAGTCCCATTATCGAGTGTATACGTCCAAGTCGAACTTGTACAAGCATCCATAAGGCAAATGCAGATAGTTTTATCAGGCGTCCAGAGGCGTCGTCTGATACGTTGTACACGGGATCTAATACACGTGACATGAAAGTATCAGCCTTCTCCTGACCTGTAAAATATATTTCGAGTTGTGTTAAACAACATGTGTCATCATTCGTGATCCAGTGGAAGAATACGAACGGTATAAACAGGGAGTACATCTCGAGCCAACGAACATCCTTCACGAACACCGGCACAACGACACCAGCGATTAGAATTATCAGGTGAATGAAGAAGATAATGTTCATATATAATAGACGATGAAAAAAGCATGGAACGACCAACATGAAAATATTTTACGTCAATGGGGTGAGGCTTCTGCCTGTTACAGGTTCATGAACCATCGAGCCTATTTGATGTATAAGACTCTGTCCATGCGTTTTACCCTACCCGTTATTGTATTATCAACCGTCACGGGTACAGCGAATTTCGCACAAAGTTCGTTCCCAGAAAGTATACAGGGTGGTGTACCCGCAGTTATTGGTGGTATGAACCTCATAGCCGGTCTCATAGCAACAATCATGCAATTCCTGAAAATTAACGAACTCATGGAAAATCATAGGACAGCAGCGTTAGCGTATGGCCTATTATCTCGTAATATTCGCTTGACGTTAGCCCTCCCAAGGGAAGAAAGAAAGAAGGATGGTCTGAAATTTGTGGAAGAGTGTAAGGGTGAGTACGATAGGTTGATTGAACAATCACCCTGTGTACCAATTCGTATCATTAAAGATTTTGAAGCGAATTACCCGGATGATGAAACAGACTTTGTTAAACCCGAAATCTTGGATGTTAGACCTATACATATAATAGCAGCCATCACGGAAGATACCCCATTTTCTAAAGTGGGTAAATTTTTCCAGTCAGAGGAAGGGAGTCATGCAGGATCGATAGACGTCGAACGAGGTGAATCACGAGAATAAACAAGATGACGTTGAAGATGAGGATACATGTCGCATATGGAAGTATTTTCCTTTTTAAAGGTTCGACGACACGTTTATGTAGTGCGTCATTTTCCAGCACCAAATCTATCGCCTGATTAGTAAGATCATCAATGGATCGCTTCATTAAAATTACAACACAAAAAAAGAATCATGAAGGTGACACGGTGCATGTAAGAGCCTATGAACGGATGAAACAATTGGTCGCAGAGAATAAGAATATATTTCTTTGTGGACCGACTGGTATCGGTAAGTCACACCTCCTTCGACAGGTTGTCGATCTTGAAACATGTATAGATGTATATAAGAAAACGATGGTCGATTATCTCAGTGATACATATGTCCCTATAGTGATTGAAGACTACGATGCTGAACCAACTGTATACAAGAATATCATCGATCATGTCGTTGAACATGGTACCATTAATCAGAGATCTCTGATTGTCACGTCCATATCGGCATACCTATTACCCAACTTTGAGACCATATTCATAAAACCTCTCACAGTAGAACAACTGTTGAAAATTAATTCAAACCCCGGTGCATTCGATGCAGCGACAAAATCAAAGGGGTGTATTCGGAATTTTTTACATTATCTTGAAAACTACGATAACATCGACGACTTCAAAACATCGAAAGAATACGTCAGAGATATCCTATGCACAGATGAACCATTTCCGTGGTTAGATGCGGTCGCTGAACATGGTCATATATGTGACACACTTCAGGAAAACTACATTGATTCAGAGGGTGCGGATATTACCCGTATTACCGACGCACTCTCCATTTCCGATATGATCGATACGAGTATCTATAATGGACAGTGGGCTTTACTTCCATATTACATCCATTCGGGTATACGAATTCCAAAGGCGTCGTTAGGAGTACCACTCGACCCCGAGAAAATCAGGTCAGGGAGTGCATGGACGAAATTCGGAAACTATAAAATGCGTTTTAAAAAATATAACGAAATACGGCGTAAATCAAAAAATCGTTTGAGTATCGAAGAAATGTGCCTGTTAAAGAGATATGCGGAACTTGGTAGATTTGATAGACTATTAGACTATGATATCACACCTCAAGATTTTGACGTGATTAACCACCTCGCAACAATAAGTAAGTTAAAACAAAGAGACGTCACAAATATAAAAAAGGGTCTCAAACATGCAATCGAAAGAAGAAAATGAAGAAGTTAATACGACCGTGAAAACGATCGGTAACGAAATTTTCTTTTACGGTGAGATCACTCAGGAAAGTATTCTCGACTTTACAGAAAACTTCAAGAAGCTCGAGATTGATGTACTCAAAAGGGCTGCTGATATGTTCGGGTACGTTCCATCTGTCCGTGTACATATCATGAGCGAAGGTGGAGATCTATTCGCTGGTATAGCAGCTATGAATGTTATTGAAAAATCAAGAGTAAAAGTCATGACCATCGCACAGGGAAGTTGTTGTAGTGCGGCTACATTTATGCTACTAGGTGGGTCGGAAAGACGAATGGGACCGAATGCCCAAATATTGATCCATCAGATTTCAACTGGTGAGTTCTGGGGTAACTACCAAGAACTAAGAGATGAAGTAAAGTCCTGTACCAAACTAATGAAAGCCATCAAAGATATTTATATGAAAAAAACTAAAATTCCAGAGAATAAATTTAAAAAATTAATGAAGAAGGATATCTATCTTCCCTCGTCTAAATGCCTAAAATATAAGATCGTTCACGCGATTGACTAATGTCAACGTGTCTCTTGTATAAACCCACCATCACTAAACATATTACTACAATACAGGCTGTATTAAGACTAAAAGCGGGTTCATCTGGTAACCTAAGTCGTTCCATTCTACCATGATTGATAACTGGTAAATCGGACATCTATTTAAAACGTATATTTTATTATCGTACAATGGAACGCCTTATTAAAGAAGATAAAATCGTAATTAGAGATTACGAGTGATAGAATAGTATGGATGAAATTATAAACTATATCGGTCTAGTCAGTTCAATACTCATCACAATTATGTTCGTCCCTCAAATCATACATGTGTATAGAACGAATGATACACACGCAATCAATTACGCATTTCTCATGATCAACTTTGTCGCCAGTATACTAGGACTCGTCTATTCTATCTATTTCATCGTCGTACCCATGATAGTCGCAAATACTTCAGCCGGTCTTTTCTCATTATCACTTCTCTGTATGAAATACTTAAATAATAAACCCCCACTTATAACAAATGAACCGGATAGCTGTTGACATTGATGAGGTACTCGTGTCTTTCTTGATTCCTATGGCGAAGTGGCGTGGTCTCCAATTACCAAGGAAAGAGAAATATCCATACCTCTATCGTGATATTTTTTCAATCTCAGAAAAGGAATCTCAAAAGGTGGTACGAGCATTTTATGGTAGTAAGGCTTTTAAAAATTTACAGCCTATACCAGGTGCTTATGAAAAACTTTCAACACTTCGTCAACATACAGATAAAATCTACGTAGTGACGGGTCGGCAGAATATATCTCGAGAAACGACAGAGTTGTGGCTCGAAAAGTATTTCCCGGATGTCTTCGATGATCTCATATTAACTAACAGTTTCACACCCTTTGAAATCGATAAGTCTGATATATGCCGTTCATTAGCCCTAGATACGATGATTGATGATAATATCGGAATTTGTACCGATTGTATCAACAATGGAATCAATGCTGTTCATTTTGTTGGTGAAAATGTATACCCATGGTGTGAAGAGACGAATATTAGTGTACGATCATGGGATGAGATTACTATAAAAGTAGACGAATAATGTGATCACTATCCTTTTCTTTCATGAAAATAATTTCATCACAGTCACCACCTTTCATGGCAACGATGGGTTCACCACATGTCGTACCAGGTTTCTTATATCTATCACACGCATACGCCGTCCTGTCTGTGATATTCATATTTTGACTGTACCCAACAAATGATCGGTACATTTCACCTTTATCATCCAGGGCCTCTACGACCACTTTCCAGGAGTAGGGTCCGAACTTCCACTCTGTCGATGTAACAACAGGTGGTGGTGGGTGATCCAGGAGAGAAGACCTTGTCGGTTTTCTTTTACGTGAATTTTTAATTATGAAGGGTGCTATTAAGGTAGCCGTTAAACTCTTCATATACTATACACTCGTAGTTATCTTTTAAATATTTTATTATTCTACTACAGTACTGTCGCTATTTTCACACTTAGTAATGAAGGATGGTCGTCATAAACATTATCTCTATATACATAAATGATACCTCTCCTCATTGGAGCCGCTCTAATGTACGCCTTCTTCAACGCACCTTCCGAACAGGTATCAGGGTCTAAGAATTTCCATCTTTCCGATGGTGCATCAGCGTCTATGTATAAACTCATGAAGGAACAGGGTATGTCTGACGAAAACCTTAAACGTTTCGTCATCATGGAAGATTACCTTTTGGAGTTGGAAAGGGTGTCTGTATGTACAGGTATCCCCCGACTTGGTGAAGCGACAAGTATGTCTCAGCAAATCAAAGACTATTTCATGGGCTACGACTTTTCCTACCATACCGCTCATCTCAAGCAGGTGGCCGAACCCAACAAATCTATAAACAAATTCGTTTCCTGTTAAATCATCCGTTCACGCTTAGCCTTGACGATTGGTTTGGGGCTAGCCTTTTTCGTATTCTTTTTATTATTCAACCACGCCTTCTTGTACTTGACCAGTTTCGCACCAGTCGGTTTATGTACCATGATGTAGTTGAGTGCATTATTTTTGTAGGTTGAAACCATATTGCGAGGTATACCGTTAACATTCAACGTCTTCATGATCATCTTTTTTTTGAGGTCGCGTTTACGTTGATTTTTCCAGTTTTCGACGAGTTTCTTTTTGGCTTGGTCAACATTCTTTTTGAATGGAACACCCGCCCTATTACCACTGGATAGCTTATTGAGACGTGTTTTCATTTCACGGACATCGTTGTTCAACGAAGGCATTACATTCTTGTATTGTCCCAACCAACGTTTTCCGTACAACTTCACGATATCTTTACGAATAGAATTCTCATCCAGACCCCTCTTTTTAAGAACGGTCATGTTAGGCTTCTTAGGCGATACCGTCTTCGGTGTCGGTGTCGGCGTCGCCTTCACTTTGGTTTTGGCATTTTCGAGCATTTTTTGAACCTTTTCAATTTTATTACAGATAACATCTCTCGTATCTTTCGTATTGACATCAATCTTCATGATTGTAGCAGTGTTTAAGAGTTCTGATTTCTTCATTTGTCGACAGATCTTCTTACCGATCCGGAAATTTATGTTTGATTTGTTACCTGTTTTATTCAATATTTTTTCACAGATTTCATCCTTCTTTGCGACACGGAAGAATCCATCTTCTCCCTGTACTCTGAAATTAACTACACCCATACGACGTGCAAGATTGATGAGTTCGGGCTTCTTCATGCGTAAACATGTTTTGGCATTGAGGAGTCTCTTCGTGTACTTTCTTTTAGGTGGGGGTGTAACTTTCGCCTTCGCCTTCGCCTTCGCCTTTGGTTTAGACTTGGTCCGAGCCTTTACCCCTTCATCGAATCTACCAGTTACTTGAACCTGACCATCACTGTTTAAATTTTCAACCAACGTCTTACCGATCTGATAAGCCTTCAACAAATCCGCGGGGTTTTTCGCTCCCGATATTTGGATGTTTCCAGACGTAGTGACTATAAACTTTGCGTCATTCATATAGATGTATAAGAATGGTGAAAGCTCTGGTTCATACGAAGCAGTCGTGATACCATACATTCTAGCACGTTGACTGATGTACACGAGACTTTTAAAGACACCGTTTACCCTAAACTGACCACTCAGATTATTGTAGGTGAAAGGATTGTAGAAAAATGGTTGACGATCCGTATACGTATTAACGACATAACGACGGATGAGTTCGGGTTGATTGGCGATATTCGTACCAAGGAAACCACCTGAAAACCTAATTTTTCCATTTTTGTAGATATTAACAGTCACTCCCTTACTTTCACCAAAGTCGTTGGACATTGACATTTTAAACTGTGCCGTAAAAAACGCGATATTGATATTACCCTTGGGACCCGCTTCACGAGTATGGGAAAATCCTTCA
>Ga0222707_1000387_pt1 | contig 13478 bp, 15 predicted proteins | sample AntAcemetage1574_FD_179831 | JGI IMG/M metagenome (GOLD analysis project Ga0222707, IMG submission 179831) | Saline water microbial communities from Ace Lake, Antarctica - #1574 | ecosystem: Environmental > Aquatic > Non-marine Saline and Alkaline > Saline | place: Antarctica: Ace Lake...
TCTACAACCAGCAACTCCCACAGTCAGTTCTTCATAGTAGAACGCCCTTGCAAGCCATGAAAGACTGGCACAAACTGAAACCAGAGCTGTTTAAGAAAAACCCTTACTACCTCACGGGATGTGACAGTTAGGTGCAAAACTTAAGGACGAGTGAACGTATGCGCTATGCGCTGGAATTCCTTCTAATAAAAATTATTTTCTCGGTGGTGAATCTGCTTCCTTTCCGCTCAAGACGCAATCTTATGGGGTGGGTATTCGCTTATGTTATTGCACCTGTCGCTGGCTACCGCAGGCGTATCCGAAATAATCTTGATCTCGTCTGGCCAGAACTTGATCAAGACAAGAAAACGGCTTTGGCTGTTGATACGGCCCAAAACATTGGACAGACGGTGTGCGAGATTTTGTCACCAATGGACCTTCTGGACCTAGCTCGGCAAACTGAAATCACCGGCGCTGGTCTTGCTGCGCTGGAGGAAGCGCGCAATACAGGCCAACCCGCCATTATTGTTTCGGGCCATTTTGGAAATTATGACATTGTGCGTGCCAGTCTGATCCACCACGGGTTCAACGTGGGTGCGCTGTACCGGCGGATGAACAACCCGTATTTTCAGGATTTCTATATCGACAAGATTTCGCAAACCGGAACGCCGTTGTTTGAACGTGGGCGCCCCGGGCTGAGCCAGATGGTAAAGCACCTGAAAGGCGGGGGCACCGTGGCTGCGTTGATTGATGTTCGCGCGCGCAACGGCGACAGTATTCCCTTCCTCGGCAAACCTGCCCGCATATCGCCGTCGATGGCTGAGCTGGCATTAAGGTACAACGCCATACTAATACCCTTTTTCGGAACGAGACTATCAGACTCTAAAGGGTTCACCGCAGTGCTGGACGCACCGATCCCCCATACCGACTCTAAAACCATGACCCGCGCTCTAACCCACGCGCTGGAACGCAGAGTATGTAATAATCCCGAACAATGGTTCTGGATACATAACCTTTGGCGAGTCCCGTAGAAATGGTGCGCCGATACAATTCCGCTAAGGGCCGTGTCATTATGTGCGTAATTCTGTATCGCCTGCCGCAGTATGCAGCAAGTCACGATAGACTTCCATGATCGCATCTGCCTCGTGCTTTAAGAGGTGCTGACCCAGTACTTTGGCGCGAGCGGCGTCGGCCATTGATGTCCGCATCTGGACATCTGACAACAGTTTGTCGGTGGCCTCCGTCAGGGCAACGAGGTCTTCGGGATCGACGAGAAACCCGGTTTCGCCTGGTACAACCAGATCCTCAAACGCGCCAACGCGGGTGGCAACAACCGGTACACCGCATGACATTGCCTCAAGCGGGGTTAGGCCAAACCCTTCCCAGCGCTGTGGGGCAACATAGATATCGCTGGCTTGAAACCATGGCGCGATGGTGAACCCCTTGTCTTCCGGCAGGATGCGCAGCCGGTCGCCTAGTCCCGCAGCTTCGATCTTTCCTTTAAGGTCATCTACAAAACCCTGCTGTTGCGCGGTGACGCCGCCCATAATGATGCCTTGTGCCTGCGGATGGCGGGGCAGCAGTTCAATCATCGCATCAACAAACAGGTCAGTTCCTTTTTGCGAACGGATCCGGCCAAAACAGCCCACGATTAACGCATCGGGATTTAGGCCTAAGCGTGCTCGCAGCACGGACCGGTCTGGGACAGGCGCAAAAGCATCGGCGTCAATGCCATGCAAAACGACCCTTGCCGGAACGCTAAGGTACGATTTAGCCTTACCTGAGGCCGCGATCACCGCGTCCATCCGCCGGATAAGCCAGCGGGAATACTCACCGCGACGACGCTGTGCAGCGGATGTAAACACCAGCTTCAGCTTCTTGCGCAGGATATATTTCAAGATCAACCCGGCCAGCATTTCGATATTCCGCCGGGAATGCCAGACCCGGTAACCCGACGGGCCAGCGCGCGACATGGTCAGAAGTTTGTGCAGAGGGAATTGAGGGATATCCTCCGGCAAAACAGGTCCTGTCGTGGCTATTCGGATCGATTCGGCTTGCACTGGCACAAGACGGAACACTGTAGATGAAACGCCTGAAAACCGGCGTTTTAAGTTGGGCGCTATCACATCAATTGCGTTTGGGTCTACCAGCATGTGTGCTTTCGGTTCTATTGACTTAAATTGGCTGGGTTGTTGTATACCGGATGGTGCACGCAGATGCCAATCGTAATCGCCCCTGTAGCGCGGCTAACGCTTTACGTTCCGAGGGGACTTGGCGTAGAAATCCGACATGACTCGATTAGATGTATCCCAAATCACCATCGTGACCGTGGCCTATCATTCGTTGGCGGTGTTGCCGACCATGTTGGCGAGTCTGCCGCGCGGTATGCCTGTTGTAATCGTCGACAATGCGCCCGAGCCGGACCCTAGACTAGAGGCACTAGCGGATGCGAAAGGGGCGCGGCTGATCCAGAACGAGGCCAATATGGGGTTTGGGGCGGGATGCAATCGTGGTGCAGCGGCTGTAACGACCCCTTATGTGATGTTTCTCAACCCTGATGCCGCCGCACAGGATGGGTGTTTTGAGGCGCTGTTAGAGGCGGCCGAACGCTACCCGGAGGCTGCGGCGTTCAACCCACGCACGCTGAATGGCAAGGGTGACGTGTCGTTCAAGCGACGCTCGAACCTGCTGCCTAAAACCGGACGCATGCATGGCCCTGCGCCTGCCACAGATACGACGGTGCCGGTGCTGTCAGGAGCTGCAATTTTTCTGGCGCGCAATACATTTGACCTCGTGGGTGGATTTGATGAAAATATCTTTCTTTATTACGAGGATGACGATCTGTCGCTTCGGCTGGCGCAGTTTGGGTCATTGTGGCACATCCCCAGCGCTGTGGTTTGCCATAACGACGGGCATTCCACTGAACGCTCGCCGTCTACGGCGCGGTTTAAAGCGTATCATCTGGCGCGCAGCCGGGTGTATGCCCAGATTAAACATGGCGTGCTGCGGCCGCGGATGAGCGTGATCGTGCGCAGTCTTTTGCAGCTCGCCAGCCCGCTGATGTTGAACCGGCGCAAACGTGCCAAATACCTAGGCTATCTGGCGGGGGCGTTCAGCACCATTGGTGACGACGGAAAAAGCCGCGCCAGATCAGATCTCTAGCGCATCTTTAAGCAACGCGATCGTACGCGGCATACTGTTAACGCTGTTTGCGATGAAGCGCGCACCCGCAGCGCCCATAGATTGTGCTGCACCGGTTTGCATCAGGTCAACCAGCCGATGCCCGAGTGCGGCGGAGTCGTGTACCAGTTCGGCAGCACCTGCGTCGCTTAGCGCCTCATAAGCCTCAATGAAATTCCGAATGTTTGGCCCGGAAAGGATCGCAGAACCATGGCACGCTGGCTCATAGGGATTGTGCCCACCCTCATTTCCGAATGACCCACCCATAAATGTAATCGGCGCAAGCTGCAAAAATGCGTCCAGCTCGCCCAACGTATCAGCGATATACACCTGCGTACTCGTGCTAAGTATCCCTCCGGAACTTCGACGCAGGGTGGCAAGGGCCTGCGCCTGTGAGGCCATTTCCAACGGTGCGCCGCGTTTGGGGTGGCGGGGGACAAGGATTAACAGGGCGTCTGGCAATTTCTGCAGCACGATTCGATGCGCGCTTAAAACTGCCGCTTCGTCGCCCTGGTGAGTCGAGGCGGCCACCCATACCGGGCGCGTACCAATATGGACACGCATATGGTCCACCAAACCCGCTGCCACGGATTGGCGCGTGGCTCCGATCCGTAGATCAGGCACAACATGCACGCGCGTGCCTGCCACGCCCATCGTTCGAATATCGCGCGCCACTGCGTCTGACCGACAGGTCACCAGTGAAAAGCCGCGTAGTAACGCCCCGAACACCTTTGCAAACCGCGCGCGGGTGCGAGAGTGACGTGCGTTCAGCAGCGCCATGGGAATGTCCCGTGCTTGCGTTTCTAATGTCAGGCGAGGGCTGAAATCGCCTTCGATGAAAATGGCGGCGTGGATGTTCCAAGCCGCCAGGAACCGGCGCACGGACTCGGCCGTGTCGATCGGGGCGTATTGATGGATCACACCCGGAAGTTCTTTCGCTACCCAATCTGCACCGGCCTTGGTGGTGGTTGTGACCAGAACTACTGATTCATTTTGGTTAAAATACCGCACGATTGGCTCGGTTTGCGCCACCTCGCCAAGACTTGCCGCGTGGATCCAGATGACACGTCCGCCTACGCCAATGCTGGCCATGCCCAGCCGTTCGTTAAAGCGGTACGGTTCGGCTCCCATGCGCCGGTGCAAAAGCTGCGCCGCCAGCCGGATTGGCCCAGCGCACAGCCATGTTACGCCCAGCCATAGACGAATCAGCCAAAGCTGGCGTGCAGCACGTATGGTGGTCGTTGCAATCAATACATTGCCCGCATGTTTGTTGATGGTAAAAGGTATCCCACTTTTTTGCATAAGGCGAAAGGGTGCAGATCGTTTCCTTGTCGCGTGGTGTACGATAGCCTAGATTTGAGCGAGATTTTTGAACGCCTGGAGTATACCATATGGGGCCCTATTCGGACCTGCGCAGCAGTAGCTCGGTTATTCGCTATGACCGAAGCGTACTGGACCCATTTGAGCCGCGTCTTTTTGACGTTGCATGGATCCAGGATCAGGGGCATCACCGAGGTAATGCCGCTGGCCGCGGGGCGGCGCATTTCCTGAGCTTTGCGGGGCATGAAATGGTGTTGCGCCCTTTCCTTCGTGGTGGGCTGGTGCGCAAGATCAGCCGCGATCTCTACCTGCGCACGCAGCTAGAGCGCACAAGGGCGATAAGGGAATTTTCCCTGCTGAGGTGGATGCGGGCTCAGGACCTGCCTGTGCCCCGACCTGTTGCGGCACAGATGTGCCCGCACGGTCTGTTTTATTGTGCGTCGCTCATAACCCTACGCATCCCAAACGCGCAGCCGTTGGAGGATCTGATTTGTCAGTACGCCTTGGACGAGGCGCAGTGGGCCAAGGTCGGCGGTGCAGTGCGCGCCATGCATGATGCCGGGGTGTATCATTCCGATCTGAACCGCAGGAATATACTGATAGACAGCGGCGGCGGCGTTTGGCTGATTGATTTCGACAAATGCGAGCGCCGCGTGCCCGGTGCGTGGACCAATGAAAACCTCGACAGGTTGCTGCGGTCGTTGCGCAAGAATGATCCAGAGTGCAGGGCGCTGCGTTGGTCAGAAGCTGATTGGCAGGCGCTTCTGGATGGCTATGCGCAAGGAGCACGTGCCAGATGAGAACCACGTCGTATTATGTCCGCGGGTTGCTGCGTCAGCTGTTGCCCTATGGCGTGGCTAACTGGCGTCGGGCGCGTCTGCTGGACCGGGCAACCTCATCTCAACACCTCATAGAAATTGACTGGCGCGCTGCTTATTACAACAAGTTGGTCCAGTCTTTTGACGCGGGGCAGGCGCCTCGTATAGCCGATGTGTCGAGGAAACGCAGCCGTTATTTCCTCGATATTGATGAGGCTAGCCGCGGTTTTGGACCGGACCTGCGCCTCGATTATCTGTTTGGTGACGTCACGCACGTGCCCGACAGGCCAACCGTGGTCAAATCTCGGCCCATAGCTGGGGAAAATGCCAATTCTGTCCTGCTCAAACTGAACCGTCTGCGCCATTTCAAATGGTCATCTGACCCGTTGCCATTCCGCGACAAAGCGCCTGCCGCAGTGTGGCGCGGCACGGCGCATAACTCGCAACGCAAATCCCTCGTGCAGACCTTTTATACCCATCCGCAATTTGACATCGGGCATACTAGCGGACAGGTGGACGATTTGACGCCCAAATCTCGGCTGACCCACGCCGAACAGAAGCGATACAAGTTTTTCATATCGCTGGAAGGGAATGACGTTGCCACAAATCTGAAATGGGGCATGGCGTCGAATATGTTGGTGATGTCACCGCGCCTGCGGTTTGAAACATGGTTTATGGAAGGGCTCTTGGAGCCCGGGACCCACTTTGTGCTGCTAAAGGATGATTTGAGCGATCTGGAAGAAAAGGTTGATTATTTCACGGCGCATCCGGATGACGCAGAACACATCATAGGAAATGCGCACAAGTGGATCGCGATGTTTAACGACCCGCTAAAGGAGCGTATTATCGCGACGCGCGTACTTGAGACATATTTCCAGTTGTCGGCCCAGCTGTAATAGACGTGGAGTGCGGGCCGTCAGAGACAATAGAGATTGATATGGGGTTTGCTCAGTAGTTATGCACGCATCTTGAGCATGTCGAAAAGACGCATATGTTTGAGTGGGTTGGCCTGTTCATGTGATCCGACAAAAATGCTCTGATGCGAACTTCGCGATGAAGGCCGCAGCGAAGGCATCAGGGGGCGCCCGTCGAATGCAGACTGTGCAAAGGATGGTGGCATAAATATCCTTGGCGATTGAGGCTTTCGCACATGAGATGGTCTCCGACAAACTAGGGGCGATTCATGGACCTGATAAGGCATGGCTTCGAGCACGTGCTGCAAGAACTCTCAGGCGGTCTTCCTGTCAGCCTTCTCGATGAGTTGGGTCACGGCAAACATGCTTGTGCGGTCAATACCCACGTATAGGTAGAGCTTGCCTTCAGCAGCCTGAACCTCGGCAATATCGATGTGGAAGAAGCCCCTCTCGGCAGATTTGCCCTGCAAATCGCCTGCCGGGCAGTGGATGGGGTAGCGTTTGAACTTCTGACGCTTTGGCTTGTCACCTTCCACATCAGGCAGCCGAGAAATGCCATGACGCTGCAGACATCGACGCAGCGCCGAACGCGTCAGATGCGGTATCGTCGGTTGCAGCGCATAGAGACAACCTTCCAACGGTAACAACGTATGCCGTCTGAATGCGACGATGGTCGCCTTCTCGGCTTCGGTCAGGAGTAACCGCGCGATTGGCCTTGCAGTTACCCACAAGTTGTGTGGCAAATTGATTCACCCACCAGAGTTGGTCTTGCCTGAGGAGAATGATCTGTGATTCGTCATTTGGCACCAAACGGGTTGAGGTGCAGGCATGGGTCAGAGTTGGGTGGAAGCGGAAACGACAGGATGTGATCTGGGGGACGTTCGACTGAATCGTCGCCTTGGGGCAATGCTCGAAGCTTTCGGGGAGCATCCGGGGAAATCGTTGCCTACAGCTTTCCAAGACTGGTCGAATACTAAGGCAGCCTACCGCTTTTTCTCGAACGAAAATGTCAGCGAAGACAAGATCCTGGAAGGTCATTTCGCCGCCTCAGCCTTGCGCATAAGCGCAACTGATGATCCAATTTTGATCCTGCAGGATACCACGGAATTCTCCTTCAAGCGCACTGAGCCGGAGAAGGTTGGATTTACCGGAACATCATGCGGTCGCAAGATGAAGGATGGGCGTCATCAGAGCCACACCATCTGCGGCATGCGGTTGCATGTGAGCCTTGCCGTCACGCCGGAAGGCCTTCCACTCGGACTGACTGCAGCGAAATTTTGGTCGCGTGACAAATTCAAAGGCACGAGAGCTCTTAAACGCAAAATTAATCCAACGCGCGTCCCCATTGAGCAGAAGGAAAGTATGCGCTGGCTGGACAACATGCGCCTTTCAACCGAGTTGAGCGGTGCGCCAGAACGCTGCGTTCACATAGGCGACCGCGAAAGCGATATCTACGAGCTTTACTGCTTGGCGGGAGAATTAGGGACCAAATTCCTTATCCGAAGCTGCGTTGATCGCTTGGCCGAAGACGGGGCTACGACCATCTCAAAAGTGATGGCGGCGATCCAGGCCAGTGGTACGCATGACATCCGGTTCCGTGATGCGCAGGGCAAGGGGCAGCAGGCCGCGCTTTCGATCAGATTTGCTACGATGACAGTTCGCCCGCCTATCGGGAAGCAGAAGAAATACCGGCATCAACAGCTTCAGATCATTCATGCCGAGGAGCTCAACCCGCCAAAAGGCCGGGCGCCTGTGTTCTGGAAGCTGATAACGAACCTGCCGGTCGCGACCCATGCAGAAGCCGTCCACAAGCTAGAATGGTATGCATTGCGATGGAAAATCGAGACCTTCTTCCAGACTCTGAAAACCGGATGCCGGATCGAAGAGCTGCGCTTGGCCACGGCTGATCGTCTGGCAAACTGCATTGCACTGTGCTGCGTCGTCGCCTGGCGCGTGTCTTGGCTTGCGATGCTCAGCCGCGAGGTGCCAAAGACGCCGCCCAATGCGGCCTTCACTGAAGCCGAGCGTTGCATGCTCGAACGGTCTACGCCAGCAAACAAACTGAAGGGCCCTCATGATATGGACTTCTACGTCAGGGCGGTCGCACGGCTCGGAGGATATCTTGATCGTGCCTCTGATGCGCCACCAGGCACAACAGTTATATGGCGCGGCCTCTCCCGCCTCGCCGATCTTGTCGAAGGTGCCCGCATCGCGGAAATACCAAAGCCAGAAACTTATGGGTAACTGCAAGGCCATTGGCACCGCCTGCCTGACGCGGCGGGGATAATCTAAGATACGTGTTTAACGACGTCGTTAACGACGTGTCTTATGCGGGGTCCGTGATGCGTGGCGAAATTCTTGGGGTGGAGCGGCGGCGCTTTTGGCGTGACGATGACAAGCTAGAGATTGTCATGTCGGTCGGGGTCGGCGGGGCGACGGTGACGCAGGTGGCACAGCGCCATGAGGTGACCCGGCAGCAGATTTACGCATGGCGGCATGAGCTGAAGAAGAAGGGCCTTTGGTCGCCTGATGCCGGTGCGCTCTTTTTTCCTTTGGACATGCCAGTTGCGGCCAGAGTGCCGGTGGCACAGGTGCCAGTCGCTGAGGCACCGCCGCCGGTTGCGGTTGAATTGCGTATGCGTGGTGGGCGCAGTTTGCATTTTGAAAGCACGATCGATCCGACTGCGTTGTCGGTGCTGATCCGTGCGGTGGACGCGGCATGATCGGCCCCGGCACCGGTGTGCGTGTGTATCTGGCGTGTGGTGTCACGGATATGCGCAAGGGGATCGCAGGGCTGGCGGCACTGACCCAAGACGTGTTGCGGCAAAAGCCTGCCAGTGGTGCGGTGTTTGCGTTTCGGGGTCGTCGTGGTGACCGGATCAAGCTTCTGTTCTGGGATGGGCAAGGATTTTGCCTCTACTACAAGGTGCTTGAGCGGGGCCGTTTTCTGTGGCCGAGCGCGCAAGATGGCGCGGTGCGGATGACGTCAGCACAGCTCGCGATGCTCTGGGAAGGGATCGACTGGCGGCGTCCGGATTGGGGTGCTCCGCCTGTGCGGGTGGGATGATTTTGTTGCCTGATATGCTATATTAATATGGTTCCTTTGTCTGGTTTTTGGTAGTCAGGCGCATGTCAAAGCCTGCTGAAAACCTATCCGACGATCCCGCCGTTCTGAAGGCGATGATCGCGATATTGCAGGCAGAAAACGCCAAGATATCTGCCACGCTGCGGGTTCATGACCAGCTGGTGCAGGCCCTGCGTCTACGGATCGCCAAGCTCCAGAAACTGGCCTTCAGCAAATCTTCAGAAAAGATCGAACGCGAGATCGAACAACTGGAACTGGCGCTCGAAGACCTGCTGGTGGCGGTGGCTGAAGACGATGATGCGCTCATCGACGAAGGGCAGGATGAGCTGCCACAAGACGCTGCCGATGCGCCCGCTTTGCGCCGCCGCCCGCGTGTCTCTGATACGACCCCGCGCGAACGCCGCGAACTGGACCCCGGCACCTGCTGCCCGGACTGTGGCGGTGATCTGCGCGTGGTGGGCGAAGATGTCAGCGAACTGCTCGACATGATCGCCGCCCAGATGAAGGTGATCCAGATCGCCCGGATCAAGAAATCCTGCCGCCGCTGCGAAAAAATGGTGCAGGAACCAGCCCCAAGCCGTCCGATCCCGGGCAGCATGGCAGGCCCGAACCTGCTGGCGCATGTGCTGGTCTCGAAGTTCGACGATCATTTGCCTCTGTATCGCCAGCACGAGATCTTCGCCCGCATGGGGGCGGATATTCCCGAAAGCACGCTGGTCGGCTGGTGCGGACGAGCCATGAAGACGTTGCAGCCGCTGATCGAACGGATCGAGGCGGACATCATGGTCAGCGACCTGTTGCACGCTGACGATACGCCTATCCGGGTGCTGGATCGCTCATTGCGCGACAGGGGGCTGGGAAAAGGCGTCAGACAAGGCCGGATCTGGGCCTATGTGCGCGACCAGCGGCCATGGGCGGGGGCATCGCCGCCGGGTGCTGTCTATCGCTTTGCGCCAGACTGGAAAGAAGAGCACGTTCTTGGCCACCTGGCCGATGCGCACGGCATCCTTCAAGCGGATGGTTACAAAGGCTATGCCAAGCTCTACGTGCCAGAGCCCGGTGAGAAACCGCGTTTGCGCGAGGCGGCCTGCTGGGCCCACCTGCGGCGTGACTTCCATGACTTCTGGTCCTCGACCAAGTCAGAGATCGCCCGCGAGGCACTCGACCGGATCGGCAAGTTCTACGACATCGAGCGCGATATCAACGGCCAGCCCGCTGATGTCCGCTATGCGGCGCGTCAAAAGCTCAGCCGCCCCAAGGTCGAGGCTTTCTTTGCCTGGTCTGAACAGCAGCTTCTGCGCATCCCCGGCAAAAGCGATCTGGCCAAGGCGTTCCGCTATGGTCTCGCCCGGCAGGAGGCCTTCAGTCTGTTTCTATCCGACGGGCGTGTGGCCATCGACAACAATCCGGCCGAACGTGCCCTGCGTCCGATTGGTATAGGACGGAAAAACTGGCTCTTCGCCGGTGCCGATACCGGCGCAGAAACCCTCGCAAGGGCGATGACGGTCATTGAAACGGCCAAGCTGAACGGTCTTGACCCGCTGGCCTATCTCGCTGACATCCTAGACCGCATCCACGATCACAAAAACAACAGGCTTGATGAATTGCTGCCCTGGAACTGGGTGCCGGGGGCAACCGCAGTGGCCAGTCAAGCCGCGTAAGCAGCGGTATCAATGGCGTGGTTACGGTCAGGACGGTTGAGCGGGGCTCCCTTGGCCCTGTCTTAAAGTCTTCAACGGTATGGCGTTTGCGCCACTTCGCTACAGTTTTGGCGTTGATGCCAAGACCCCGGCTCAGCTGGGCGAGTGAAGCTTGCGATCGCTGTATTGCAGCGCTGACGGCGTGCGTAGTCGTGGCGCTCCCGTGACGAACTTGTCCCATAACGCTTCCTTCCATTCCTGAGAAAGGATCGCACCATCAAACCATGGGAATCAAACACCCAACACAAAATTGACAATCACTCAGCAAAAATCTTGGTACAGTCTTTCAAAATCGGGTTACGATGATATACGGGACACAAATCCGCTCTTAATGTAGGATATATGAGGAGATCAAGATGGCTTTAGGTCCCCTTTGGAGCCGCTTGCAAAAGTGGGAAAAGAACTACCGCGAACGATTCAGCCATGACATTGTTAATATTGAAGAACGTAAGAAATCTCAGTTTTACATGAGTTGGATTGATCATGAGGTCCTTCGCGTTCTTTGGCATAACTTTGATGAAATTGCGCCAAACGTATACCGTGCGAACCAGCCTACTCGAGCACGTTTTGAGAAATATGCCGCAATGGGTATCAAAACCGTACTCAATTTGCGCGGGGCGTCACGGCTTTGTAGTTATAAATTTGAGGTTGAAAGCTGTAATGCACTTGGCCTTGAGCTTATTGATATTCCGCTTTCAGCGCGCCAGGCCCCACCTAAAGAGCGATTGCTTCAAGTTATAAGTTTGTTTCCAACACTGGAAAAACCAATTTTGATACATTGTAAATCTGGAGCAGATCGCACAGGATTAGTGGCAGTCTTATATCTAATCAGTATTGAGCATAAGTCGGTCAAAAAAGCGATGAAGCAGCTAACGTTTAAGTTTCTACATCTAAAATTTACCAAGACTGGCATAATGGACTATATTTTTTTCATATATGAAAAGCGACTCCAACAAGGAAGCATTTCTTTTGTTGAATGGGTCGAGACTGAATACGACAGCGCTGAATTGACAAATGGCTTTGCAAAGGTCTCTTTTTGGAGGCGGTTCGCACTGTAAAGACCTAAAAACAAAATAACTTTTGCCTCTAAGTGTCAATCAGACGTTCCATAGATCGGATTTACGATTCTCATCTTGTATCTTCATGATTAAATCATATGCTTTTTTTTCTATTTGTTCAATCGATTCAAAAAAGTCGTTATATTTAACATTTCCACTAAATACTTTCCCTACAATGTCTTGTAGTCGTTCTTCACTGAATTCATTATTTGAAATAAGGCTTATGGCTATACCAATTATTATGGTGCTTTGAGTATCTTGAATCATTTTATATCCTTGTAAACATTGCTATGAACGATGGATAGTGATCTTGCCGTCATTATTGGGTATTTTCTCAGAGAACGACCTTTAAGTGTGAGATTTGACTTTTCACGGTACAAGAACAAGCATTTTCTCTAAGAGGCTGATCCAAAACTAATCACGCAAAATCAATGTGTTGCGTTTAATCAAAGCATCGAAATGCCATCATGGCAGACAAGATCGGCGGCCCAAACATCTGATTTTGTTGGGTTTGGGTGAAGGGCGACCAGCAAACGTTGCGCAGCGCATCAAATGCCATGTGTCTGAAATTGTTGCGTTAGTTTCGAATCAGACTCTAAGATGGAGTCTGATGTCCCTCAACTGTCCTACTTTGCGGTCCTTAATTAAAGTATGGGCACCTCTATTTATTTTGCATTGTTCGAGTTGGATAACTATGCAGGTACCCACAGTACTTTGGGGGTGACCGGATCGAAGGATTCAGCAAATGCTGTAAACGCCTTATGGCATGCCTCTGTGTATTATCCAGGTGACGACTTGCCTCCCGTCTCATTTCAGCCGCAGACTGGTTGTTGCTGATGAATCTTACTAGTCTTGGTAAAGCATCCCGCCGTATGCGCAAGGCCCAGACGGATTAAGTTTGGCGCTCTATCAGACAAAAGAAAATAAAAGACTGCTGCTTGCCGTCTTTTTTAAGGACCCGACATTACAGTGGTGCGGTGCCCTCTAAACCAACCCCCGCAGGTAATCGCCGTAAGCATTCTTGCCGAACATTTCCGCGCGCGCCATCAGTTGTGCTGCGTCGATCCGGCCCTGAAGAAAGGCGATCTCGTCGGGGCTGCCCATTTGCAGGCCTTGCCGTGCCTCCAGCGTGCGTACGAAATTGCCCGCGTCCAGCAGGCTCTCGTGGGTGCCGGTGTCCAGCCAGGCATAGCCACGGCCCATGGTTTCCACCGCCAATGTGCCTTCGGCCAGATACATTTCCAGCAGCGTCGTGATTTCCAGCTCTCCCCTTGCTGACGGGGTGACCTATGCTGCCTTATCGGGTGCGGCGGAACGTGTCAACAACTTTGAGACAGTGGCATTTGGACTTTAGGCTTGATTTTCCTCCGTTGTCTTTGGTGGGTTGATCCAGACAGCAGTCGGGATTTTGGGCGGCTTTGGTG
>Ga0222707_1000394_pt1 | contig 13300 bp, 12 predicted proteins | sample AntAcemetage1574_FD_179831 | JGI IMG/M metagenome (GOLD analysis project Ga0222707, IMG submission 179831) | Saline water microbial communities from Ace Lake, Antarctica - #1574 | ecosystem: Environmental > Aquatic > Non-marine Saline and Alkaline > Saline | place: Antarctica: Ace Lake...
CCGCAATACGGCCCCCGACACTCTCGCCTGCGCCGTGCGGATGCACGCCATTACCCCGGAGACCATCGACATCGTCGATATGGTGCTCGAGTATGCGCGGCGCCGCATACTCAGTGACGACACCCCCCTTGACAAGCCCCTCAGCCCGGCCGAATTGCGTCGGTTGGCCGGCGGCAGCATCAATGACGCGGGTCTGGGTGCTCGGCGCGCTCTCGCCCTGTTCGAAAACGTGCTCGCGCCGTCCTGCATCACTACCGAGCACCCCCGCTATCTCTCGTTTATCCCATCCGCGCCGTCGAAGGCATCAACCGCCTTCGATCTCATTGTCTCGGCGACAGCGGTGTATGGCGGTTCGTGGCTGGAAGGTTCGGGTGCGGTCTTTGCTGAGAACGAAGTTCTAGCCTGGCTTGCCGCCGAGTTTGGCTTGCCTGTCACGGCGGGCGGGGTCTTCGTGCAGGGTGGAACCATTGGAAACCTGTCGGCCCTCGTGGCCGCGCGTGATCACGCCACTCGGTTGCGCCGGGCGGCCGAATTGCCACGGCCCGACCGGTGGGTCATCATCTGCAGTTCAGAAGCACACTCATCGGTTGCCAGCGCCGCTGCGGTGATGGATGTCGACGTCGTCACCGTTGCCGCCGGTGAGTCGGGAGTGCTGCGCGGTGAGGCCGTGCGCGCCGCACTCGTCGAGCACGGTGATGCAGTTGTCGCGGTCGTTGCCACTGGGGGGTCGACAAACTTCGGCATCGTCGATGACATCGCCTCGATTGCAGCGCTCAAAGATGACCACGATTTCTGGCTGCACATTGACGGCGCCTACGGGCTTGCCGCGGCGCTGGCCGAGATCACTCGACCGCTTTTCGCCGGCATCGAGCGTGCCGACTCGCTCATTGTCGACCCCCATAAGTGGCTCTTCACTCCCTTTGACTCGTGCGCCCTGCTGTACCGAGACCCCGAGATAGCGCGACTGGCGCACACTCAGCACGCTGAATATCTGGATGCCCTAACCGAGTCGAGCCAATTCAACCCGTCAGACTATTCAGTGCAGTTGACTCGTCGAGCGCGCGGTCTTCCGCTGTGGTTCTCGCTGGCAACTTTCGGCGTGCAGTCGTACCGCGAGGCGATTGCGGTGTCTATCGACCTGGCACATGCTGCAGCGCGTGAGATTCGGGCGCGTGACTACCTGACCCTGGTGCGCGACCCGCAGCTTTCTGTTGTCGTGTTTGAGCGCACGGGCTGGAGCCCGCAGCAGTACAGCGAGTGGTCGAACCGGCTGCTTGACGAACAGCACTCGTTTGTGGTGCCCAGTTCGCACGCTGGCCGCACCAACGCGCGGTTTGCGATCGTGAATCCCCGCACCACGATCGACGACCTGGTGAGCGTTCTCGATTCGATGGCGTGAGTTGCGCGAGCAGCGCTGCGACAGCGGTTTGTAGCTCTCGTGTGTCGGGCCTCGTTTTCACGTTCTCGGTGCACGTGCGGTTAGCAGGTCGTAGCGTGAGGGTATGAATGAGACGACAACTGACGCAACATTGAAAGCCGCGCTGCGCACTCACACTGACTACGGCGTAGAAAAGCTAGAAGAAGTGGACCTGGCGGCAGACCCTTTCACTCAGTTCACAGCGTGGCTTGCAGAGGCTGCGGAGCTCAGCGTGTACGAACCCAACGCAATGGCGTTGTCGACGATTGACCCCGATGGTGCGCCCTCAATCAGAACTGTCTTGCTGCGTGGCGTCGACGATCGTGGTTTCGAGTTTTACACCGACTACACCTCTCGTAAAGGCCGTGCCCTGTTTGCGAATCCGGCTGTCGCCGTAGTTTTCCCCTGGTACAAAATTCACCGCCAGGTGCAGGTCTTCGGGCACGCGCATCCGGTCGACGCCGCCGATTCTGACGAATACTTTTCAAACCGTCCCCGAGGCGCGCAGCTGTCTGCCTGGTCCAGCGACCAGTCGGCGCCGATTGACTCCCGGGCGGCGTTGGAGCAGAAGGTGGCGGGCATTGAAGCTCAATTCACCGACGCTGCCGAGGTGCCTCGTCCCGAGCGCTGGGGTGGGTTTCGTATCGTGCCCGACCGCGTCGAATTCTGGCAGGGCCGTACTTCACGGCTGCACGACCGGCTCGTGTTTCACCGTGAAACCGCTGGCGAGAGCGGCAACGCGGCTGATGGCTCAGGCGACAGCGCCCGCGGGTCGCACTGGCGTGTTGAACGCCTGCAGCCGTAGCTCAGCCGAGAGCGGGTACATCAGCCTACGTTCGGGCTACTGCCCACCGACTACGGGCAGGCCGCTTGAGCGTGAAGCGCTTTGAACGCTGCCCCCGTTGGTCAGGTCGGTGAACCCGAGAGCACTCATGCGGTCAATCGCTTGGGCCGATCGGTTGCCGCTGCGGCAGTACACGTAGTAGGTGCCCGCTGGATCAAGTTCACTGACGAGTGTCTCAAAGTCTGTGGACTGCACATCGATGTTGACAGCACCTCTAAGGTGGCCGGTGGCAAATTCGTCAGCGCTGCGCACGTCGACAACAATCGCTTCGGCGCTGAGCGCGACTGGCTCGGTGGGGCTGACGCACGCGGCGGTGCTGAGCGCCACTGACAGACCGAGCGCAACGGCATAGATAAGTCGGCGCATGTTGAGTCCTTTCCGGTAGGTGACTACACCCTAACAGATACCCCTGGGGGTATTACGAGACGATGGCGGACGCCGCGCCGCTGAGCGTCACGACCGCCGCAAGAGCCGCCGCCATGATGATGCGAAAAAGAGCCCGCGACTCGGCTTTGCGGCTGAGCACCACCATTCCGGCAACCAAGAGAGCAACCGTCGCCGATGCCCCGATGGCCGTGATCGGTGAGGCAGCGCCCGGCCCCACCACGCCGAGCAAACCCGCTAAAGCGAGGGCAATCAGGGCTGTTGCGCCGGCTGCACGCGCTCCGAGTCGGTGGGGCAGCGAGGCAATGCCGTGTCGGCGGTCAGCTTCCAGGTCGGGTAACACGTTGGCGAAATGCGCGGCAAGCCCGAGCAGGCCACCCATGGCCATCGCCCACCAGGTTGCAGGCTGAGGTTCTTCGCGGGCAAGAGTTGCCAGAAGTGGGATGAGGGCAAAAGCTACGACGTAGCATCCGCTCGCCAGAAGGGTACGTTTCAGGCCCAGGTTGTAAGCCCATCCGGCCGCCAAAAAGACGAGGTGCGCAGCGGCCAAAGAAGGGCTAAGCGCAACCGAGAGCGCGAGAGAAGCAATCGCCGCCCCGATGGCGAGCGCAAGAATCGTACGCGCGCTGACATCGCCGCGCGCAATGGGCTTATCGGTTCGCTGCGCCTCTCGATCGCGGGCAGCATCGATCGCGTCGTTCGACCATCCCACTGACAACTGGCTGGTCGCCATCATGGCGGTGAGTATCAGCACGCGCGCCGGGTCGACGCCGCTCACCGCCGCGAGGAGGGCGGTCACGGTCGTCACCAGTACCGTCGGGCCGATGTGAGCTGCTGCGACGATCGTCGCCAGTCGTCGAAGCATGATCACCATCGTAGGGTTGGTGGTAGTCGGGCTTGACGGCCCTGCAAAGTCACCGCGCATCATTAGCCCGCATCATCGCCCCGCATCATCGCCGCTCAGAGAGGAGCACTCGGTGCCCCGCTTCTCAGATGGCGTCGAGCATGACGAGCTACTTCAGGCCGTTGCGGGTTCGCTCCAGTCAGCCCTGGTGAGCTCACGCGCGCTACAGGCTGAGCCCACGGGCACGGGCTTTATCTACGGCTACCGAGTGACACTGCAGCCGCACACCGATGGCGCAGTAGCAAGTGACACGGTTGAGCACACCCTTTACGTCGAGACGGGGTCTTCCCGCGAGGATCGTTCGGGGGTTTTGACACTGCGCAACCCGGCTACGGGCGAACAGGCCGACGTGTGGCTGTACCCGGCTGACCCCGAATTACCGGCGTTGCGCACCGCCGTCTACGCCGAATCGGCGAGCGTCGTGCTTGGCCGCCTGGGTTTACCGGTCGATGGTGTGCGAGTGAGTCTTGCCGCTTACCGGCCTGGAAAGCGGGCGGTTGTGAGGGTTGACGCTACTGACGCGGCTTACTTTCTGAAGGTCGTGCGGCCGTCTAAGGCCGAACCGTTGCAGGCACAGCACACGCTTTGGCGCGAGGCGGGCATGGCGGTTCCGCGCGTGCTGGGGTGGAGCGACGAAGGCCTTGTCGCGCTTGAGGCACTCGACGGTGTTGAAATGATTGGCGTACTTGACCGCGTGACTGAGCCTTCCGCGCTGCTGGACGCAATCGCACGAGTCACCGAGGGCATCGGTGCGGTGCGGTCGATCGCAGTAGCTCGCACATCACTGGTGCGACGCGTTGATTGGTACGAAGGCCGACTGCTCGAGCTCATTCCCGAACACGCCAGCGTCATCACAAGCATGGTGGTCGCTATCCGTCGGCGTTACGGCGCTGCCGGAGCCGCACCGGCGACCCACACGGTTCACGGCGACCTTCATCTTGCCCAGATTCTGGTTGATCATGAGCACCCGACTCAGGTGACCGGGGTGCTCGATATCGACACATCTGGCTGGGGCGACCCCGCAGATGACGCGGCAGCGCTATACGGGCACCTCGTCGCCACCATCGTTCATGACGGTGGCGCTTACGCCACAGTTCGCGCACGCCGATGCTCAATACTCGCCGACCAGTTGCGCAGGCGATGGTTCACTCAGCAAGAACATGGCTTCGCCGATCGTGCACACGCGATCGCCGCAACGCAGTTGCTGGGCCATGCCCTCTCGCGGTCTGCGTCAGGTCGTGCCGGCGCAGTCGATTTGATTGAGCTGGCGCACCGCGTTGTGCACGCTGATGAGAAACCCCTCACCGGCGCCTCCTGGTGATTTCACCATCGGATGCGAGACCGACGGTCTTGGCCGCCGCTACTGGTTCGAGCCGGGGGGTTGGGTCAATAGGCCGATGTCAGCCAACTGCTCAGCCAATCGCGAGCCGTCGGGCCCCCACACCCAAGGGGTCTTGTCTTCTGTTGGGGGGTTTTGGTCTAGGTGGCTTCGCCCGCCGGCGAACACTGCTTCAGGGGTAGAAAGCTGGCGGATCGCGACGGCTGCAACTCGGTTGGGGTGTGCGGCACTGAACTCGCGGTAGAGAGCCTCATCGTGTTGCCCATCGTCGCCAATGAGCACCCACCTCATGTGCGGAAACTCACGGGCAAGGCGGGCAAGGCTTTCGCGCTTGTGCTTTTGCCCACTGCGAAAGAGCCGATCGTGCGTTGGGCCCCAGTCGGTAAGCAGCATGGTGCCGGCAGGGTAAAGGTGGCGGCCCATAAAGCGGTCGAGGGTGGGGGCCACATTCCAGGCACCCGTCGAGAGGTACATGACAGGCGCCCCACCGTGGTCTCGTGCAAGTCGCTCGAGCAACACGGCCATGCCGGGCACAGCTCGTCGCGCATGCTCGTCGAGCACGAAAGTGTTCCAGGCGGCGAGAAATGGGCGGGGGAGTGCGGTCACCATGACGGTGTCATCGATGTCACTCACGATGCCGATGCGTGCGTTCGGATCAACGACGAAAATGCGGGCGGTGACGGGTGCAGATCCCTCTGCTTGCAGGGTGATGGTTCGCAAACCGGGTGTTAAACGTACCGAGAGGTCGACATCGACGACGCCTCCGCGGTCGGCTTGTCCGACAAACGACTGACCCTCTACCGTGATCGTCACGCGAGTGTGGGCCACGGGAATGCTGATGAAACTCCGCCACCCTCGAATGATGGTTGACGTGAGCCGGCCGGTGCTGGGTCGCACGAGTAGAACGCGGCAGAGAACGCGAATCCAGCCGTCGCCGCCGTACCCGCTGAAAGGGATCACGACCGGTTGCAGCCCCCGTCGGCGCCCCTGCCGTTCACGCATCCGATGAAATCGGTCTTCCAGAGCGACGGCCTGACGCACCCAGGGCGAGGTTGCCTTCGGCCCAGAGGCGTCTCTCGCGGCCGGCACGTGTTCAGTGTGACAGACCCGGCGTGTAAACCCAGTTCAGGTCGCCACCATCGTGCTCATACGAGCAGGCGCGTGCGCGAGGTTCGAGATGCGAACATCCAGATCGCTGTGGATGCTGTGGCGTAGTTGAGGGGGTAGCCCTCCAACTAGCGTTAGCAGGTCGAAAGGGTGAAAAGTGAGTGTTTTAGACACGGCGACGCCGGTTCTTAGTGCCTCCACGCTGATCAGGAATGAGCCTGTTCAGGCTCGAAGCACTGCGCGACTGGCGACCCTGCTCGACTCTGCTGCCGCAGTGATCGCTGAGATGGGTTACGAGAGGCTGACGACCGCGATGGTCGCAGAGCGCGCCGGAGCCTCCATCGGTACCGTCTACCGGTACTTCCCGGATCGAATCGCTGTTCTCCAGAGCCTTGCGGCGCGCAACGCTGAGCGAATGATGGGCCGGGTTGCAGCCGAGCTCGTTGCCGGCCGACACGCTTCTGCGGCAGACGCCGTCGTGGCACTGGTTGAACTCACCGCTGGTCTTTTTCGCAGCGAGCCCGGCTACCGGTCGTTGCGCGGAGGCGATGTTCTTGATCTTCTCCCGGCGCCGACTGAGATGACCGCCAACGCCACGCTGGCCCACGTTGTCGCCGATTCCATCGTGCTCAATCACGCAGTCGCCAACACTGCCGACATGCGGCGCGCGGTTGGCACAGCGGTTGAGGTTGTCGACGCGCTGGTCGCTCGTGCTTTTGCCCGCTCATCCAGCGGCAGCTCGTCACTGTTGGCCGAGGCGGAACGCGCAGTGCGCGCCATTCTCGCCGCGCAACTGTGAGCCTCACATCTGGAGAAATGCCCAGAATCTAGTCACATCGAGACACCGGCTCTTCTGAATACTGTTTGACTGGCAGCGTGCTGAGTGCGCGTCTGACCGAACCAGCGACGAGAAGAGAGCATGATGATCGAATTTCGCTCCATCTCTAAACGCTTTGATGACGGCACGCTCGCCGTCGATGACTTCAGTCTTGTTATTCCCAGTCGCCAAACCACCGTCTTAGTGGGCTCCAGCGGCTCGGGTAAGACCACCCTGTTGCGCATGATCAACCGCATGGTTGACGCCACAAGCGGTGAGCTCGATATCGACGGTGAGAATGTTTCTGGCATCGAGCCAGTGCGCTTACGACGGCGAATTGGGTACGTCATGCAAAACTCGGGGCTCTTGCCACACCGCCGAGTGATCGACAACATCGCCACCGTGCCGCGCCTGAACGGCGTGTCAAAAAAAGAAGCTCACGCGCGCGCGCTCGAGCTCATGGATACCGTGGGGCTTGACCGCGACATGGCCGAACGGTACCCGGCGCAGCTTTCGGGCGGCCAACAGCAGCGGGTCGGCGTTGCGCGTGGTCTGGCAGTAGACCCCAACATTTTGCTGATGGATGAGCCCTTTGGCGCTGTCGACCCGATCGTGCGGGCAGACCTGCAGCAAGAACTGTTGCGGCTTCAGCGCGACCTTGGCAAAACCGTGGTCTTCGTGACCCACGATCTGGATGAAGCGTTCTTGCTGGGCGATCAGGTGGTCATTCTTGAAAAGGGTGGCCGCATCGCGCAGCAGGGAACGCCAGCGGAAATTCTTGCGAATCCGGCCAGCGATTTTGTGGCGAGTTTCATCGGAGCCGAACGCGGTAAACGGGCGCTGAGTCTCATCACTGTCAACGGCGCTCAGGTGTTGATCGACGGTGAAGGAAACCCTGCCGGGCGACTCGTGGAGGCGGGGCCGGCGTGACCTGGGTGGTTAGCAACCTCGCGCTGATCATCGACTTGACGATCGTCCACGTCAGGCTCAGCGTGTTGCCGATCATCATCGGTTTTGTCCTCGCCATTCCGCTCGGCTGGGTCGCCTACCGTTTTCGACTCACCCGAGGTCTCATTTTGACGCTGGTGGGCTTGCTGTACACGATTCCGTCGCTCGCCATGTTTGTCATTTTGCCGCCCCTGCTGGGTATCGGGTTTTTGAGCGAAGCAAACGTGCTGATTGCCCTCACTATTTACGCGCTCGCCATCATGGCTCGTTCGGTGGCGGATGCCCTGGCCAGCGTCGACGCCGATGTGCGTCAAGCGGCCACCGCTGTGGGTTATTCGTCGTGGAGCCGCTTTTGGCTGGTCGACCTGCCCCTGGCTGGCCCGGTGCTACTCGCTGGCCTCAGGGTGGTGGCCGTGAGTACCGTCAGTTTGGCGACGGTGGGCATCATCGTTGGCGCGCAAAGTCTCGGATACCTTTTCACCAACGGCTATCAGCGGCAGATTCTCGCATCAGTGCTGACCGGGGTCGTGATGACCGTGCTTGTCGCTCTCATCTTCGACCGACTCTTAATGCTTCTGGGGCGGTGGGTGATGCCGTGGATGCGAGTGGGCCGCACTCCTTCCTCCTCTCGCTTTCGCCCCCGCCGCCGCTCCCACGCCAACTCCAGCTCCCACTCTCGACTCGCTCCCACTGCTGAGCCCGTCAGTCAGGGGAGTGCGCGATGAACCTTTTCACTGGCGCCTTCGCCTGGCTCGTCGACGCAGCAAACTGGCAGGGCTCCGGATCGATTCCACAGCGCGTTACCGAGCATCTTGGCTACACCGCTGCAGCCATGATTCTGGCAGTGGTCATTGCAGTACCCCTTGGCTGGTGGGTGGGCCACACGGGCCGCGGTAAAGAGTTGGTGGTGGGTGTGACCGGCGCAGCCCGTGCGCTGCCGTCATTCGGCCTGCTGTTTCTGTTCGTCATGGTGGCCGGAGTGTTACTGCGTGAGCCGGCCTCGGTGATCGTGCTGATGTTGCTTGCCGTTCCTCCCATTTTGGCGGGGGCATACTCCGGCCTCGAAGTGATCGATCGACGCATCATCGATGCGGCTCGCTCAGTGGGTATGACCGAATGGCAAATCTTGTGGCGGGTCGAAGTGCCTCTCGGGTTGCCTTTGTTGTTTGGCGGTCTGCGCAGTGCGGTTCTGCAGGTTGTTGCCACCGCGGTGCTCATTGTGTATATCGGTTTAGGTGGGATCGGCTTTGACATTGTGCAGGGTATTCAACTGCGCCGGTACGACCAGATGCTGGGTAGCGCGCTGCTGGTAATTGCGCTTGCGCTCATTCTTGATGCAATCTTTGCGCTCTTCGAGCGCTACGCGGTACCGCGCGGTGTGCGCGCGGGTCGCAACATTGACGTTCGCACGACGCCACTCGGGCGACGTGCGACGGCGGAAACCACCGCCACCTCAAAGAAAGCGATGTAAAAATGTTTACTGTCAGGAACAAGGGCCGGTTCGCCATGACGGCGGCCGTGGTTGGGGCATCATTGGCCCTCACAGGGTGTGCTTCGGGCGATCCGCTGGCACCCGAACCGGATGCTGAGGCGCCGAGCCAAACGATCGTCATTGGCTCGCAGGCCTACTACTCCAACGAAATCATTGCCGAGCTGTACGCCCAGGCACTGGAAGCGGGCGGGTTTGATGTTGAACGCAACTATCAAATTGGTCAGCGCGACGCCTACATTCCGGCGCTTGAAGCCGGCGAAGTAGACCTCTTTCCGGAGTACACCGGCAACTTGTTGCAGTTCTGGAACCCCGACACGACCGCCACACAGGCCGATGAGGTGTACGCCGAACTCGTAACCGCAGCACCAGAGGGCCTGCAGATTCTCGACCAGTCGACGGCGTCAGATCAAGACAGCTACAACGTCACGGCAGAGTTCGCCGAAGCCAACAACCTTTCGACGTTGGCTGATCTCGCGGGCGTTGAGGGGCTTGTCTTGGGCGGAGCGCCTGAGCTTGAAGAGCGGCCCTACGGTCCCAGTGGCTTGCAAGACGTTTACGGTGTTGCGGTCGGTTTTGAGGCGACCGGTGACACGACCGTTGAATCCTTGCTCGCGGGAATCGTCAACGTCGCCAACGTTTTCAGTGCTGACCCGCGAATTGGGCAGAACGATCTGGTCACCCTTGGCGACCCAGAAGGCCTCTTCCTGGCATCGAACGTCGTGCCCGTGGCGGCCAGTGATCTGCCTCAAGCGGCCATTGACATCATCAACGCGGTCAGCGCTGCACTGACCCCCGAGGGTCTGGTTGCTCTCAACGTGCAGAGCACCGTTGACCAGCTGGGTTTCGCTGAGATTGCCACTGCGTGGCTGACCGAGAAGGGTCTTCTCGGCTAGGTTCCACCCGTGATTACGTGATTGCGTGATTGCGTGTTGAGAGGGGCGGGTGCTGATCAGCACCCGCCCTTTTCATTCGTGGCGATCGACGGAGTGGCGATCGACGGAGTTGTGATCGACGGAGTTGCGGTCAACTGCGGCGCGGTCAACAACGGCGCGGTCAACAACGGCGCGGTCAACTGCGGCGCGGTCAACAACGGCGCCGACGTAGCGGTCAAGTATTTTCTTACCCGCAAAAACGAGCAACCAAAAGCCGGCGAAAGCGCCAATGAAGATGAATGCTGCGTAGTCGAGCTGGCCGGCGATGCTGCGGTATCCGTCCGCAGCGAGCGCGCCCATCGTGACGTAGGCGAGCGCCCAGATGATGCAGGCGGGAGTGAGCCACAGCATGAAAGTGCGGTACCGCAGGGCGCTCATGCCCACGACGAGGGGGGTGAGCGAATGCAACACGGGCATGAATCGCGAGATGAAAACGGCAAGACCTCCGCGCCTCTGCACAAAGGTTTCAGCGCGCTGCCAGTTTGCTTCTCCCAAGCGCTGGCCCAAACGTGATGCGCGCAGACGCGAACCGAAGAATCGGCCAATCATGAATCCGAGTGATGCCCCTAGGAGTGCGCCGATGATGACGGTCGCGGTGAGGGCCACGTATTCAGCGGGTGAAGCGACGGCAGTGCTGGCAACGAGCACGACCGTGTCGCCCGGAACAATGAGCCCGAGCAGAACCGTCGTCTCAAGCATGATGAACAGTCCCGCCAGAGCCGTGCGCACTACTGGGTCTACCTGCTGCACCACGTCGAGAAGGGTGTCGAGCAGTTCGGTCACGCCGCGAGCATATCCGCCACGGCTGAAGCCCAGCCTCAAGCGCGACCCCTCGAACCGTGCGCTAGAACGTGGCCCGCTGATACGCCCGCGCGCGACCGCTTACGACTGGGCGCGCTCGACCAGAGTGCCTAAAAGTGCATCCATCGGTCCAGTGTGGACGATCGATATACCGGGGTTTTCAACACAGGACCGATCGACGCCTGGCGCGCATTACTTCACCCGATCGGCCGGTGCTCATCAGTTCACTTTCTCCCGCGCCTGATTACTGCGTGACGGGGCGATTGCAACTGCCTCCGCCCAGTAGGCTCGAGTTGCCACCGCGTCGCAGTCCAACCCTCAAGGAAGAGGCATCCTGATCATGGTGCGCACTACCGGCCCTGCCCCCAGTTTTAGCACCAGCGATGACGGGGTTCCGGTCTATCGACCGGGCTTAGATAGCGATTCGGATGCTTCGCGCATCATGCGCCAAGAGCGTGACTCGCTCGGCGAGATGCCGATTCCTGCCGAGGCTTACTGGGGGATCCACACCGCCCGGGCACTCGAGAATTTTCCGATCACCCGTCGGGCGCTCTCCAACCATCCCAATCTCGTCATTGCCCTAGCGATGGTGAAGCAGGCGGCAGCCCGGGCGAATAAAGACATCGGCGTTCTCAGTGCTGAGCGTGCTGATTTGATCGACCGCGTGTGTCAAGAGATCATCAACGGAGACCTGCACGATCAGTTTGTAATCGGTGTTTTGCAGGGCGGTGCAGGCACCAGTACCAACATGTGCGCAAACGAAATCATCGCCAACCGGTGCCTTGAGCTCGTGGGGCGTGAGAAGGGTGACTACCCCGCTTTCCACCCCATCGATCACATTAATCGCAGCCAATCCACCAACGACGTCTACCCAACGGCCATCAAGCTCGCCATGGTCTTCAGCCTGCGCAGCTTGCTTGACGAGCACCGACTGTTAGCTGACTCGTTCGCCGCGAAAGGTCGGGAGTTTGCCCAGATTTTGAAGGTGGGCCGCACTCAAATGCAAGACGCAGTGCCCATGACGCTGGGTCAGGAATTTCGCGGATTTGCGACCACTCTGGGTGAAGATCAAGAGCGCCTTGGCGAACTCATCCCGTGGCTAAACGAGATCAACATGGGCGCGACTGCGATCGGCACCGGCATCACCGCTGACCCGCGCTATGCCGAGTCAGTGCGGGCCCACCTGAGCAAGATTTCGGGGTGCACCATGGTCACCGCCCCCGACCTCATTGAAGCCACCAGCGACACGGGCGTTTTCATGAGCGTGTCGGGCACGCTCAAGCGCGCCGCAGTCAAGCTGTCGAAGATCTGTAACGACCTGCGTCTGCTGTCAAGCGGCCCGCAGGCTGGTTTCGGTGAAATCAATCTGCCGCCGCGCCAGGCGGGGAGCTCGATCATGCCCGGCAAAGTTAATCCGGTGATACCTGAGGTGGTCAATCAGGTGGCGTTTTCGATCATTGGCGCCGACGCCACGGTGACTGCCGCGGTGGAGGGCGGTCAGCTTCAACTGAATGCTTTCGAGCCCGTCATTGCCACGAGCATCCTGCAATCGCTGGCGTGGATGTCGAATGCCTGCCGCACGCTGCGTCTCAACTGCATTGACGGCATCACGGCCAACAAAGAGCGTCTGCACGAGATGGTCGAGGCCAGTGTCGGTGTGGTCACTGCGCTCACGCCGTACATCGGTTATCAAGAGTCGGCTGTGCTTGCCTACGAAGCCCTGCGCTCGAAGGTGCCTATTCGCCAGCTCGTCATCGAGCGCGGGCTGATGACCGCAGAACAGATCGCCAAAGTGCTCTCGCCCGAACGGTTGAGTGGCGCAGTGCCGGCCACAGGTGCGATTGTGTTGCCGATGGTCGCACCCGAGGATTAGAGCCGTCACACAGGGCGCGTGCGGTGTGCGGGCGGCGCCGCTCGCCACAGGTGCAGCGTGGCGTACGAGCGCCACGGCGCCCAGCGTTCGCCGAGTGACGCAGCCTCACGGGGGGTTGCGGCTGCACCACGCGCCTGCAGTGAGCGCAACACGACGAGGTCGGTGTGGAGCAAAAAGTCGGGCGAGCCGAGCACACGCATGGCGACGTAGTCGGCGGTCCAGGGGCCTACGCCGGGCATCCGTAGTAGTCGTTCGCGTAGTTCGGCCGTGGTGAGTCCCACATCGAGCACCAGAGCGCCTGTCGCAAGCGCCTCGGCAGTGTCGATGATGGTGCGCACACGGCGCTCCGGTCCGCGCAGCACCTCCGCTCCCCGGCGCGCAATCTGGGTGGGGGTCGGAAACCGCAGTAACGCGGCCGGGTCGGCAGGGTCAGCCAGATAGG
>Ga0222707_1000402_pt1 | contig 13161 bp, 14 predicted proteins | sample AntAcemetage1574_FD_179831 | JGI IMG/M metagenome (GOLD analysis project Ga0222707, IMG submission 179831) | Saline water microbial communities from Ace Lake, Antarctica - #1574 | ecosystem: Environmental > Aquatic > Non-marine Saline and Alkaline > Saline | place: Antarctica: Ace Lake...
GACGGTGCCAAGGGTTCAGGTGACTAATGCTTGAGGCGAACGCCGAAAGCTACCTCTGCAATATGGGCGGAAATCGGTCGTTCGCGGTGCTTTATACGAATGGCAACTGAGCGGACGAAGCAGCCCCCCGCATCGCGCGGGCAAGATCATGGCCAGACCTATAACAGGTTTAACGTCGCCGCGCGGATCATGGCACGCAGGCTACCCACATCTCGCATTCCAGATGTGAGGTGTTCTCCGATCAGCACCGACGGCACGGCCTGCACCCCAACGTTCCGGGCTAGGGCCAGCGCCGCGTCGTGGCGGCGAGCATATTCCGACTGAACCAGCGCCACTTCAAAATCGTCCGCATCAAGACCGAGACTGCCAACGATCTGCTTCAGGACCGCGACGTCACCAATGTCTCGATTTTCTTGGAAGAAGGATCGCAGGACGGCTTCGACATAGGTGTTCGCTTTGCCCTGATCGGCTGCCCATTGCATCCCGATGAAGGCTGTCCGCGTATAGGGCTGCGGTGAGATTGTAGGCAGGCGGATGTCTAAACCAAGCCTTTTCGCCGTTGGGTAGACACTCTTCTTCCAAGTCGTCTGCAGATAGTCATCTTCGGGGTGCAGCGTCGGGGTCGGATGTGGGCGCAACTCGAACGGCAGCCATACCAGCGCGGCACCCTCGGCCTCGACCGCCGCATGGATCGTGCTTTCGCCAATCAGGCAATAGGGGCAAACGAAATCGGTCCAGACATAGACTTTCACTTGCTCAGTAGTCACGGCTTTTTCCTTGAATGGGAGCGGGCTTCCGCCCGATGGTGGCCGGAATTTACGTTGTCACACGGCCAGCAAGAACGCCGAGGCGATATGCTGCTTAGCATTTTTTGTTCTAATAACATCATTGCGGCGCTACGGTATTTGCAAAGCAACAAATAGTGCCTTGAGCTGATTTATCAACGCTCGGATCCGTTTCGGAAGCTGCTGGCGGGTGGGGTAGACCGCCCATATGCCGAGGTCGCGCAGCGTTACATCCGACAGTTCAATCCGTTCGAGGCTGCCATTTTCGAGACACTGCCAGACATCCCAATAGGTCATTATGCCTATGCCAGCGCCTTCGAGGCATGCCGCCCTCACGGCCTCTATGCTGCTTGTAGCAAACGGCCCCGTTACGCGGATCGTTCTGGTCTCTCCGTTCGACATCAAGACGCGCAGCAAGCGCATCCCTCCCGTGGCCGTCCGCAACAAGGACCATGGCGATGGCTGGCCGGACTACAACGACATGACGATCCGGGCGATCATCGAAGACCCTGCCGGGCCGGGTTTGCCGGGCTATGGGACCAAGGTCGCCAAGACCGATCTGAAAGACGTCGTGAACATGGCCGCCCGGGCGAACGCCTACCACCCGATCAGGGACATGGTCGACGGCTGGCGCAAGAAGAGCTGGGACTGCGAGGACCGGATCAGCACCTTTCTGCAGCGCATCCTCGGCACCGAGCAGAGCGCCTACGCCGCGATGACGTTCCGGATGATGATGATTGCCAGCATCGCCTGGGTCGAGACGCCCGGCTGCAAATTCGACTACGCCCTGATCCTTCAGGGCCTGACTGGCATCGGCAAGTCGACCCTAATCAAGATACTCTACGGCTAGGAATATTTTGGCGAACTGGATGCCGATCTGAGCAGCCGCCAGAAGACCGCAGAGCAGACTGCAGGCAAGTGGGCCTTGGAACTGCCAGAACTGGGTTCCCTGTCGAAGTCTGACTACAACGACTGTTGAATTGTGCGAGAAATTAACCCAGTTTTTCGGAACGTCGTGATCCACCAGCTGTCATTGATTCCGCCGAGTTTCCATGAGGTTGTCACAAGCCAGAGGGGGTCAACCCGAAATGAAAAAAATGGGTCAATTCGACCCGGAAACCAACATGTGGTGTCATAATACCCCAAAAATTCTGGAGATCCGGGGCTCTGCGCACCCCACAGTGCCCCACATGGCGGGGGAGGGACCCAAGCGACCCCCACACCCACACCCACAGCACACCGAGAGCCCCCAAACGGGGCCACCCAGAACCACAGTACCCCCAGACCGCATATGCGATGATCTCACGAGAGTGGCGAAAGCCCTTCAGGCGCGGCCGCGGCATTGACGCTGGCATTTTCATGTTCCACCCCGTAGCCAAATTGATGGGGCCAAACAACTTGGCTAATGATCAGAGTCAACGCAGGCTCCACGACGTTGTCCTGTGCTGACTGGTTCAAGCCCCACCGTTGCCTCCAGGGCGAAAGGGCGGTGGGGTCATGAGCATATCGGTCACTTCTGAAGGGATGCCGCCCAATGGGTTCTTGCGTGTCGGCATGCCGTCCACGAAGGGCAGCAACTGATGGCGCGCTACTCCGAGGATGCGCCGCAATTCAGCAACGGGATTGCGATGCTCGTCCACCCTGAGATCGAGCCAAGGGTATTCCTCTACATTGAAAATCTTCAGCGCCGCAGATTGCTTGCCGCGCTTGTCGCCGCCCGCTGCCTGTCCAGCCTCCAGCACCAGCATTAAACGTTCAGGCAAGTCCAGCAATCGGCTGCCCTCGGCTACCTCAGCCATTTTCGCGACAGTTGCAGCCCCAACAAGCATGTTGCCCTGAACGCTGAATCCTTTGCCAATTCCGTGACCGGCCCAGTCGACACAGGACGCCCCCGTATAGGCAGCCGAGCGGCCTTTGGAATCGACAATACCAAGCTGGCGATCGTCGCGACCGGGGTCCGCCTCGATCAGCTCGTCCAGCGCCTCCTGCGCCGACTTGCCCGCTTCGAGCAGCTTCAGCCCGTCAATGCCGAGATAGGGATTGACCCAAGATTGCGTCGCGATGGCACCTACGCCGGGTTTGACGAAAGGGCAGATGGCCCCGACGGCGGGCACTGCGGTGGATACTGCCACGCCCAGCATCCCGGTCCGTTCGCAGCGGGCCGCGATTGAGAAGGTATTGAGTTCAATCATTGAGAGGCTCTCCTTTCTGTGCGGGCCATGATGGCACCGTGATCGGGGACCGCGTCGATAAGCGCGCGGGTGTAATCGTGTTTCGGGTTGCTAAAGATATCGGCGACCGTTCCCGTCTCAACGATTTGGCCAAGACGCATGACGGCCACCGTATCACTGACCTGACGGATAACGGCCAGGTTGTGGCTGACGAAGATCGAGGTCAGTTCCATCTCCTCTCGCGTCTGGCGGAACAACTCCAACACCTGTGCCTGGACCGAAACGTCCAACGCCGAGGTTGGCTCGTCCGCCAGCACGACGGCAGGCTCTAGGATAATGGCACGGGCGATGGCGACTCGCTGTTTCTGGCCGCCCGACAGTTGGTGGGGATAGCGCCGTGCGTAATCGGCGGGCAGGCCCACACGCTCCAGTAGCTCAGCCACGCGGGCGTGGCGGCTTTCGCGGGTACCAATTGAGTGCACTTCAAGCGGGGCACGCAGGATGGCACCAATGCTCTGGCGCGGATTGAAGGAAGAGGCGGGATTCTGGAAAATTGGCTGGACCTTGCGGCGGAAAGCCTTCTCGCCTCGGCGAGGCAGGTTGGCAGTGTCCTGGCCGTCGATATGTATCGACCCGCCTGTGGGCGTGATCAGGCCCAACACCATGCGCAGGAGAGTTGACTTGCCGGAGCCAGATTCGCCGACGATACCCAGGGTCTGGCCCCGTGCCACAGTCAGCGAAACTTTCGACACGGCAGTAAATTCGCTACTACCGCCAAAGAAATGCCGTTTACCAAAGATCTTGGTGACGTCCTTCAGGGTGATCATGGCGTCACTCATGGTCTGACGCCGATCGTGGTGTGGATACTGGGCGTCGCATCCAAAAGCTCGCGGGTATAATCGGCCTTCGGTGCGGTGAATATCTGGCGCACTGCGCCTTCCTCAACGATCCGCCCCTGGCGCATGACATAGACCCAATCGCAAATTTCCGCCACGACGCCAAGATCGTGGGTAATGAACAGAATCGACGCGCCGTCGCGATCGCGGATTTCGCGGAGAAGCTTGAGGACCTGTGCCTGCACGGTCACGTCCAGCGCGGTTGTGGGCTCGTCGGCAATTATAAGCTGCGGGTTCAGCGCCAGCCCCATGGCGATCATAGCGCGTTGCTGCATGCCCCCTGAGAACTGGTGCGGATACTCGCGTACGCGGGTTTCGGGCTCGCGGATGTGCACCGACTCCAGCAACTTGCGGGCCGCTTCCCTAGCACGGGCAACGCCAAAGCCGCTATGGAGTTCCAACGGCTCGCCCACCTGTCGGCCGATACGCATGGTCGGATTCAGAGATTGCATAGCGTCCTGCGGGATCAGCGCAATCCGGTCTCCCCGGAGGGCTCGCATCTCGCGTTCGGTCCGGTCGTGCAGAGAGGTGTCGCTCAGATGAATGGTCCCGCTGGCAACCAGTGCCCGCTTTGGCAGCATCTGCAGCGTAGCCATGGCGGTCAGCGTCTTACCACTGCCAGACTCGCCGATCACGCCAACGATTTCGCGCGGCCAGATGTCGAGAGATACCCCGTCAACCACGCTTAGGTCGGGCCCACGCCGTCGTGCGAATTTGATCGACAGGTCACGGATGCGTAAGGTTGGCACCTCGTCGCTCAGGGCATGTTTACGCAGCTCGGTCATGTCATTCCCTCATATGTGGATCGAGTACGTCGCGCAGCCCGTCACCGATCAGGTTAAAGCCCAGAACGCTGAGGAAGATCGCTGCGCCTGGAACGATGCTAAGCCACGGTGCCTGCGCCATGAACCCGCGCCCGGTGTTCAGCATGTTGCCCCATGACGGCTCGGGCGGCTGTGCGCCGAGCCCAAGAAAGGATAACGCGGATTCCAGCAAGATCGCATAGGAGAAGGCCACCGCAGCTTCGACCAGAAGGGGGGCAAGGATATTGGGCAGAATTTCCCTAAATACAATGCGTCCATGGCCCATGCCGATGGCGCGGGCTGACTCCACATATTGCTCGCGAAGCACAACCTCGGTCGCGGCACGACCAAGGCGCGAGAAGCCGGGGATGAAGACGATGCCAATAGCGATCATCGCATTCAAGATTGAGGTGCCGAGGCTGGCCATTAGCACCACCGCCAGCAGAATCGCTGGGAAGGAAAAAAGCAGCTCCATAAACCGCATCAGCACAAGGTCGATTATCCCGCCGAAATAGGCAGCGGCAACACCGATTAGCGTGCCGAATACCAGCCCAACGCTGGCGGCGATGAACGCTACCTCCATCGAGATGCGCGCAGCATAGATGGTGCGCGACAGCAGATCGCGGCCCAGCTCGTCGGTGCCTAGAGGATGGGCGAGCGAGGGCCTTTGCAACATTGTGACGACGTCAAGATCATAAGGCGAATAGGGCGCGATCCAGGGTGCGAATATTGCGCAGATCAGGATGGTCCCGATGATAGTGCCTCCGATGAGTACCAGCCGCCAGCGGCGCCAGTCGAAGTCGCGTATTGCGTCCATCATGTTTGACTTCCCTTAACGCGGCGGGGATCCAACAAGGCGACGGTCAGATCGACAATTAGGTTCACGACCAGCACGAAAACGGTAATGCTGAGCGCCGAGGCCAAAAGGACTGGGAAGTCGCGGTTGATAATTCCAACTAGCACTAACGAACCGACGCCAGGTAGGCGGAAGATATCCTCGATCACCACCGCAGATCCGAACAAAAAACCAAATTCCACGGCCGCGACATTCAGGTAGGGGATCAGGCTATTGCGCAGGGCGTGACGGCGGATGACCAGATTCTCCTTTGCGCCCTTCGCATGGGCCGTGCGGATATAGCCACTTGATAGCACCTCAATCATCGAGGCGCGCATAATGCGGATAAGCAGGGCCGATGAAACAAGGCCAAGCGACAGGGCCGGCATGATCATTTGCTTTAGGTTCTGAAGTGGATCTGTCGAGAAAGGGGTGAACCCGCCGGGTGGAAGCCAGCGCAGGTTAAGTGAGAATAACATGATCAGAAGGGTCGCCAGCCAGAAGTTAGGCACCGCCCCCAACAAGGTCGCAATGAAGGTCGTTGCCTTGTCGCTGCGTTGGGTATGTCGCGCAGCGGCCAGGGTCCCGAGCGGGATCGCCACTAAGTTGGCGATTAGGAACGCCAGCGTTGCCAGTTCCAGGGTCACCGGAATACGCTTTAGCAGTTCCGGACCAACAGGCACGGAGTTCTGGAAACTTGTGCCGAAATCACCGGACAGAGTCTTCGATAGCCATTCACCGTATTGCAAGACCAGCGGCCGGTCCAATCCGCGCTGAGCCTCAAACCGGGCGATGGCCTGCGGTGTCGCTTCCATCCCCAGCGCCGACTTAGCGGCAGACCCAGGGAGTACGTTTATCGTCATGAATAGCACCACGGACGCAGCTAACAGCGTCAGAATGAACGCCGCAAAGCGTGTTGCGAAGAGTTTGGCCATTGTGCTTCTGCCCGGTATGTCTTGGTTTCAGCTTGGCGGAGGGCCAGGATGGCTCTCCGCCAGTGCTTGCCTTAGGCTTCGAGCCAGGCATCCTTGATGGTTTTAAGGAAACCGCTACGCATCGGCTTATAGTTCTTCAGCTTGTCCGTGTGGGCAATCAAAAGCCAAGCATTGACCAACGGCACGATCGGCATCTGCTCAAGTGACAGTTCCTGCTGCTTGAAATAATCCGCCTTGCGCGCATCCAGGGTAGTACCGCTCTTGGCCTTGATCAGAATTTCGTCCATTGCCGCATCGCTGCTCTTTTGGACGTTCAGCGCCGTGCCGCTGTGGTAGTTGTTGTAAACGAAATCATCGGGGTCGGCGAGCGGGCTGACCCAATACATCGCAGTCATATCGAACTTGCTTGGTCCCCAGACCTCATCCCAGTAGCGGGGGATTTCCATGGTATCAATGGAGGCCTTGATACCAATGGCGGCTAGGTTCGCTTGGATGATCGGTGCCATCGACATCATCGCCGGAAAGGTCGACGCCATGGTGAGCGAGGTTTCAAACCCGTCAGGATACCCAGCTTCGGCGAGGAGGGACTTGGCCTTTTCTACATCGCCGCGGGGGCTGAAGAAATCGATGTCAGCATAAGCCCAGTTCCATTCTGGGATCACGCCGCCCAAGATCGGGGTCGCCTGACCGAAAAAGGTGCCCGCTACGATGGCCGACCGGTCGATAGCATGGGCGATGGCTTGACGTACCTTCTGGTCCCCCATGGGCGAATGCTCGTGGTTGGGCAGCAGCCAGTAAAAGCGCGAGCCTTCCAACGTCTGACCGGTGATGCCAGGAGTGGAGTTGACCGTCTGCCAGTCCTTTGGCGGAACCTCGTTCGAAAAGTTGACCGTCCCCGACAGCACCGCATTAGTCAGCGCAGTCACGTCGGCGATCAGATGGAACTCAAGCCCATCGAAATGCGGCTTACCCTCTTCGTAGAAGTCGGCATTCTTTTCGAAAATGATCATCGAACGCGGCTGGTAAGACACAAACTTGAACGGTCCGCTGCCCACGGGTTGGGCGTTCAGATCGTGGCCAGCTTCCAGCAGTTTCATCGGCACGATCGATGATCCAGGGAAAGCCATATAGGTCAGGAACGGCCCGGTCGGCGTGTTCAGATCAAAACGGACGGTGTGGGGGTCGACAGCTTCGACATTGTCGATGGTAGCGACTTGGGAATCGTATGCATATCCAGATTCTGGCGCGCGCAGCCGATCGAAGGTATATTTCACGTCTTCCGCAGTTAGCTCATCACCGTTGTGGAATTTCACGCCCTTGCGCAGAATGAAAGTGTACTGCATTCCGTCATCGCTGACCTCAAAGCTCTCGGCCAGATCGGGATAAGGCTGCGCGTCGGAATCAAGAGACATCAAAGTGGAGTAGATCTGCTCGATAACGACATGCGACATGCCTGACGGGCCGAGGGCTGGATCCATACCGGCAGGATCGGCCGAGAACGCCAGCTTCAGGATACCACCGTCGATCGGAGTCACTTCCTGGGCTTGGGCCCGGACTTTCAGCATCGGAAGCAACGCAATGGCCGTGCCGCTTGCAAGCAACGCGCGACGGCTGATTCGTGATACCCGCCCGTCTATTTTTTTCAATCCAACAGTTTTCATTCGACATCTCCTTGTGTGCCAGAGCAACTATCAGAAAAGCTACAACTTGAATGGACTTGATGTCTATGACAGTTTTTCGATAAACCATCACTGTCGGCCATATTGCCAGCCAAACTTCACTCTTGAGATTTTTTTGCACAATGGATGAGCATTACACGGGAGAGGGCGAGAGCCCTGCACGGGATACGCGCATTGCGGTGGGCGAAAAGCTGCGCCACGCTAGGCTGAGCCAGAAGATGACGCTGAAGGCGGTGGCAGCCCAGGTTGGGTGCTCGGAAAGTATGCTATCCAAGATCGAACGCGGCAGGGTGACGCCAGGGCTCGACCTGCTGGCACGGCTCGCGGAATATCTCGGTGCCTCAATTGCAGCGCTGTTTAGCGAGCCCGAGAGTATGAGCGTCGTCGTATACCATGACTTGGAACGCCCCACGATCCAGGTCGGCGGGTCGGCGGACACCGCGCCGACCGTCCTTCAGCGGCTTGTCCCACTGGCCGACGGGCGGCTCTTGAATGGCAACGTCCATGTCGTCCCGCCCGGCGGTGGCTCTAGCGGCACGCTCATACATCGCGGAGAGGAGGTAGGGTTCGTGGTCGAGGGCTTCATTGAGCTTACAGTGGACGGCAAGGTCTCCCTACTGGGCGCGGGTGCCTCGTTCTATTTTTCATCCAGCCTGCCGCACAGCTACCGCAACATCGGAGCCGAAGTCGCCCGCATCGTCTGGGTCAACTCCCCTCCCTACTGAGCGACGCGCGGCTTGTAGGAGCAATGTTGCTGAATCTGAGGTCGGGCTTTTGATTGCGCAACGTGTTCCGTTGACGCCTTACGGTTGCGACGGGGCTCAAACGCCACAGCCAGTACTTCTTTCTAAGTATCGAGATCACGATTTCGTCCATATGCCACTTGTCCTTCAGCCGTGGACGATCACGGCGTGGATGCGATAGGCCTCTCCGTCGCGATTGACCCGGGCATGAACGTAATCCTCGCCGAACTCCTTGAGCAGCCATTCTATCGCCAAGGTCTGAAGCTGATCTTCGCGGATCGGACCGCGGTTACCCAGAAGCGCTGACAGATCATGCACCCCGATCGAAATCGTAACGCAAACCCAAGCGTTCAAGCTTCACGGCAATCTATTCCTTAACCCCAACAGCTTGGGCCAAAACGCGCAGACCAACCACAAGATCAGCTTCATCAGTGTCTTCTTCGAACGCATGGCTGATCCCACCGATCGACGGCACAAAAAGCATCGCCACCGGCATTAGGCGGGCCACATTGGTCGCGTCATGTAGCGCGCCTGAGGGCATCCGACGCCAGCGACCTGGCGCGACCACCTCGGCCCCGGCCTCCAGTCTTGCGCGCAAAGTGGCGTCCATAGGGGTTGGTTCCAGAGTCAAACTCGGTTCAATTTCGACCCCAAGATTCATCTCGGTGGCGACCTCATTCAGCGTCTCCTCTATTATTGCCTGCATCCGCCCCAGTCGGTCCTTATCCCCGTCGCGCCATTGCATTGAAAACCGAACCTGGCCTGGCACAATAGAAGAGGCATTGGGGGCGACCGCCACATGGCCAATGGTCCAAACTGATTGCGGCGTGACGACATTGCGCAACCGGTCGTTCAGACGCGCATTGAAGGCGGATAGTCCCTGAAATGCATCCCGCCGCAGCGCCATTGGGGTTGTGCCCGCATGGTTCTGCTGCCCCGTCAGCGTCAACGTCATTTCGCGGTAGCCCACAATATCGGTGACCACACCGATCTGTTCGCCGGCAGCGTCCAGCGTCGGCCCTTGCTCGATATGCAATTCGATAAATCCAGTGAACTGCGCAGGGTCAACGTCACTGCCAACACGGTCCCCCAACAGACACCGCGCTTCAGACAGCGACACGCCATCAACGTCCTTTACAGCATCCGCCTCGGCCAAAGGCAGCAGGCCCGACCACACAGCCGAGCCGGTAGTTCCGCCAAAGCGACCTTCTTCGTCCTGAAAGGATACGACTGAGATGGCAGGCCCGCCCGCCATATGCGACGCCCGCGCAATCTCTAGCGCCGCAATCACCCCCAGCGCCCCGTCGAGCCAACCGCCGGTGGGCTGCGTATCCGAATGTGATCCAAGCAAAAGGGACGGCGACTGGGCTAAGCCAAAGAGATTGCCCATCGCATCAAAATGCACGGCCAATCCAGCCTCAGCCATTCGTCCTGCCAGCCAGTCGCGCGCAGCAAGGTCGGGCGCGGAATAGGCCGGACGGATCACGCCGGTGCCCTGCGCGCCGAAGCTGCGGAGATGATGAAGATCAGATAAAAAACGGGAAGTGTCGATCACGATTTTCTCACTATTACAAGGACTTGGGCAGAATTAAAGGCGGGCCCGTGGATTGATAAGTTCGGACCGAAGCCGCTGTAGAATAGACGCGGGTAAAATCTCTGCCTCCTCTGCTCCGGTATTGGCCCAGGAAAGACACTTCGACCTTAAGGACCGGCCGGGCATGCATCGTGGTGTGCGGCACGAACACGTTACGGCTTTGTTGCGCAAATCGGTAAGATGTCGAGCTTTACCTTACCCCTAACGGATTCATCCTACGGCTACGGTACGCGGTATGCCGAGAGCTGTGAAGCCGTTTAGGATTGCTGCGCGGATTTGGATCTCCGCAACCTGACGATCGAAGTCTCGCGCCGAGAGGCGCTGACCGAGCAACTTCATGCAGAAGGTTAGTGACCGTGGGCATCTTCGCCGAGCGCCATTATCAGATGATGTTCCCGATGATGATCCTGACTTGCTATAAGTCTGAAAAATCCAAGACCCTTGATACGTGCGACGACTCGAGAGTTGTCGCTGGTCACGCGAAGCGGCACTGTCAGAAGCAATCTTATTGAGGCGGGCAGGGCGAGCAATTGGCGTCTTGGGATGACAAAACGTCACCCCATTCACTTACTTCAAGACGAGCCCCGAGATCACCGGGCTGGCCGTTATGATGTACGTGCGGTTTCCGCTCTCGCTGCGGAATGTGGAAGATCTTCTGCGTGAACGCGGCATCGACATCAGCCATGAGACGGTTCGGTTTTGGTGGAATATATTTGGTCCGATGTTTGCCGCTGAGATCCGCAGGAAAAGAGTCATTCAGATGCGCGCATATTCGAACTGGCAATGGCACTTGGACTAGGTATTCGTGAAGATTAACGGCGAGACGCACTATCTTTGGCTAGCGGTCGATCACGAAGGGGAAGTCCTGGAGATCTATGTCACGAAACGCCGTGATCGCAAGGCAGCCTTGAAATTCCTCAGGAAAACTATGAAACGCCACGGCAAGGCTGAAGTGCTAGTCACCGACAAATTACGGTCAGACGGCGCTGCGATGAAGGTCATGGCAATGTCGAAAAATAGGATACACGACGTTGGCTCAACAATCGAGCCGACAACTCGCATTAGCCATTTAGACGAAGAGAGCGAGCCATGCTTCGATTTAGGCGGATGCGAACTGTACAGAAGTTCGTCGCCGTCCACTCATCAGTCCATAACCATTTCAACGCGGAGCGCCATCTCTATTCACGCAATGACTGTAAGCTGAACCGCGCCGCTGCTCTAACCGAGTGGCGTCAACTTTGTTCAGCATAGGTTCCGACCTGTGGCGGCAAACTGACACTGGTTCGCATTCGTCTGACAGCACCCTCCAATAGGTGGAAGATAAAGTCTGCGGCGTGATTCGAGCCCGGCAAGTGTTGGTATCAATCGTACCGCCCCCTTACTGAGTGCCGTCAGCTTTGTTCTGCATGCGTTCCGGTGTTTGGCGGCCCGGTGAGATTGATTTGAATTTGTAGGGCCGCGCCCTTTCGTCGTATGCGAATTCTGCAGAAATCTGTCTCCATCCAAGTCTTATTTTACGACCATCTCAACCTCGAACGTAGCTTCTACAGCCGATCAAGTCTCAAGTTGAACCGTGCCGCCGCTCTGGCAACGTGGTGTGACCTCTGCGCAGACTAACAGGTTGTGGTTGCTGGAAAAATAAGACGATTTTACTACGATTTAAAACACCGTCTGAACCCTCAAAATCCGGAAAGACCAACTCAATTTGGCTTGGCAAAGTTAATGCTACAGTCCCGTCTTGGCCGAGTGGTGATCTCCACCGAAGTTTGCCCTGAAAATGAGCAAGATTTCCCATAGGTCAGGCATGTAATTTTATCACAATCAAAAAAAACTAGAAAAATTAACTTTTTTCTATATAATAGATAACTGGGTGCTATCTGTTTCGGCTACATTTTGCCGTTTTTTGGTAGTTAAAGCTCGGTTGAAGTTACAGTATTTTGTGACGATGTTATTCTGAAATTTGGGGTAAAAAATTCGCCCTAAGCGCACTCATTATGTGCCTGTAACTTTCATTTATCTAGTTACGTTTCGCGAATGAATTCGCGTTAACATGTTTCTCTGTGCAGGAGCATACTCTAGTTATTTTTCGTACCAATGAAAAATTATAATCTCAAAATATCAGTTGAGATTTGTAAATGGAGGATAAATTAAATGACACTTTCAATTATTGTCACCGGTACAACTGGGATCGATGAATCTGGCGGAAATCAGCAACAAGACGTTGATGCGTTTCCGTCTGGTATAGATAGCATCTTTAATGCTGCATTTGCTAATAATTCGTTCCCCGGAACTTTTATCACAGATGCAATCCAGCTTTCTGGCGTACCTGACGATGGAGATGCAGAGGGAAATGACGTAACAGTCATTTCTGACGGCCCCGTTTCTGGTCTGAGTCTTACCGATTCTGGTGGCGTTCCTTTTGATGGAACAGACTCTGGTCTTTTGACGCTTGCTGGTGATCCAATTTACCTTTTTACAGACTCCATCAACGATAATGTCGTTCTGGGGATCGATTCGAACACAGGGGATCTTGTATTCGCGATCTATCTTGAAGAAGTGCGGGATGCGACGACGAGCGAGATCATCGGTGGCGACTTCTGGATGGCGCTCTTTGAGCCGATCAGCCACCCTGACGGAGACGATGTGAATGATGTGGTCGACCTTGCGGGCGTGCTTTACGTATCAGGTGAATCTGAAATAAACTTTTCTTTCACCGGGGC
>Ga0222707_1000405_pt1 | contig 13101 bp, 10 predicted proteins | sample AntAcemetage1574_FD_179831 | JGI IMG/M metagenome (GOLD analysis project Ga0222707, IMG submission 179831) | Saline water microbial communities from Ace Lake, Antarctica - #1574 | ecosystem: Environmental > Aquatic > Non-marine Saline and Alkaline > Saline | place: Antarctica: Ace Lake...
CCACACGCTGTGGTGCGCATGACTTTTTCAATGGTTTGATGTGGCTCAATTGGCCGCACACCAAGGCAACGCTTAACCAGCGCCAGTGGCAGGCTCTAGAGGCTGCTGGTGGTGTTGGTCAAACCCGCGGCCCTACCCGAGATGCCCTGACGCTGTTGGATGAAAACGGCGCTGTGCTGCTGGCCCCTCCAGCTATTTGGGATGCCCTGCGTCACCGCCAGTGGCAGATGGCCTTTGTCACGCTGCGTCCGCTGTGGGCGCAGTGTCAATTGTTGGTCGTGGGCCATGCCTTGCTTGAGCAGTTGCTGCTGTACCCCCGCAAAAGTTTGACCGCGCATGTGTGGCTCCCAACGCCGTCTGTGCAGGCATTGTTTGGCAAGCAATCGGCTATCAGCGGCATAGACCATGCACTTGCACAAGCTTTGCGCGACGACGACTTAAGTCAAAAACCATTCACGCCGTTGCCCGTTATGGGCACTCCGAACTGGTGCGACGACAACGCACACCCCAGCTTTTATGACGACCCACAGGTGTTCAGGCCTTTGCGTCTTGGACAAAATCCCCCACAACGTGTGGCAGCACTAACAGACCGTTGAAATTTACGCCAAAGCCCACATATGATTCGGCTGCTGGCACTGAACTGAAAATAGTTTTCATGTCTGAGACCACGGGAGAATTCAAATGAAGCGTATTGTGTTGTTTGTGATGACCAACTTGGCCGTCATGTTGGTATTGGGCGTGACAGCCAGCTTGCTGGGTGTCAATCGGTTCTTGACGTCCAATGGCTTAGACCTCGGCATGTTGTTGGGCTTTTCGTTGCTCATGGGCTTTGGCGGTGCCATTATTTCGCTGCTGATGAGCAAGCCAATTGCCAAGTGGAGCACGGGTGCCACAGTGATCGTGCAAGCCAGCAACGCCGATGAAGCGTGGCTGTTGCAGACCGTCTCAGGCTTTGCCACTACCGCGGGCATCGGCATGCCAGAAGTGGCCATTTATGAAGGCGAACCCAATGCGTTTGCCACAGGTGCATTTAAAAACTCGGCATTGGTGGCGGTATCCACTGGCTTGTTGCGTGGCATGACACGAGAAGAAGTCGAGGCTGTACTTGGTCATGAGGTGGCACACATTGCCAACGGTGACATGGTCACCATGACGCTGATTCAAGGCGTGATGAACACCTTTGTGGTGTTCATCAGCCGCGTAGTGGGCTATTTCGTAGATGCTGCATTGCGACGCAATGACACACAAAGCGCTGGTCCCGGTATGGGCTACTACATCACCACCATTGTGATGGACATTTTGTTGGGCTTTGTAGCCGCCATCATCGTGGCTAGGTTCAGTCGCCAGCGCGAGTTTCGCGCAGACGCCGGTGCTGCCAGTCTCATGGGTCGCAAGCAACCCATGATCAATGCACTGCAGCGCCTTGGCGGCATGCAAGCTGGTACGCTACCCAAAACAATGGCGGCTATGGGCATCGCAGGTGGCTTAGGCAGCTTGTTCGCTACCCACCCGCCATTGGAAGAGCGCATTGAGCGTTTGCGCAACAGCTAGTTGAAAGCCGCCAGGGGCGTCTGTAAAGAAGCCGTTTACACGGTGGGCTGTCTTGGCGCCTGCAGGCCGTGGTCGTGTTGTTCAGCAGCTCGTGCCCCCGTTGTACTCGTCGCGCTTGTCGCATGTGGTGTTGAGGTGGGAGGCCTAGAGGTTGGGCTTGTCTGATGGGTTGGCTTGACCGATTGAGTCGGTTGTACCTGTTGCGTCAATAGCACCAGGCAGACCTGTCTGGGCTTGTTGTTGATCTTGAATTTGGTTTTGATCTGGCTCTGGCTCTGGCTCTTGTTGTGTATGTTGGGCCATTGCTCGCAGCTTGTCTTTTTTGCTCATGCGCTTGCCTTTTATGCCCCCGCTGGGATCAAGTCCGCCAGTGCTGCTGTCGGTCGCTTCAGGCTGAACGTGGGCAAGGTCAGTGGTTTCAAAGCCAGCCAATAACTCGACCCTTATCGTCAGTTGGTTGCGTTGCACAATGAGTTCGAAGTGGCGACTGGCGGCTGGTGTAACAAAGCTCACCGCCTCACCGGCCACGCCAGCTCGGCCTGTGCGGCCAATGCGATGGGTGTAATCGCTGGCGCTGCGAGGCAGGTCGTAATTAACCACAGCAGGCAGCGCGGCAATATCAATGCCACGCGCTGCTAAATCGGTGGTGACCAAAACGTCCCATTGGCCAGTTTTAAATTCGTTTAAACAAGTGGTTCGCTGCGCTTGCGTTAAGCCACCGTGAAAAGCCGTGGCGTACACCTTGGCACCTTTGAAGTTGTTGTACAACTTATCCGCCACATGATCGGCGGCGTATTGCGTGCCCACAAACACCAGCACCTGTCTCCATTTGTGCGTTTTGATGAGGTGTAGCAGCAAGGCAGTGCGTCGCTTTTCGTCAACGGCTATTGCGCGTTGCTCAATTGGTGGTGTCGCAACGACGCCAGCGGTTTCTTCTACGCGAACGGGTTGACGCAACCACGCTTGCGACAAACTATCTACCTCGTCGTTCCAAGTGGCAGAAAACAACCATGTTTGTGGTGGCTTGACTGCAGCGTGCGTCGTGGCTTGGTCAATGGCTTGGTGGATGCGCTGTAACTCATCGCTAAAGCCGCTGTCTAGCAAACGGTCAGCTTCGTCCAGTACCACGTGGCGCAGCATGTGCAAGACCACACCGCCGTTGTCGATTAAGTCCAGCAAGCGTCCGGGTGTGGCCACCAGCACCGAGGCGCCTGCACGCAACCCCATGAGTTGCGTGTTGATAGATGCCCCGCCAACAGCGGTCACAACGCGCAGGGGGGTGGTGTGTTGTATGCGGACAGTTTTAATGAGGTCAACCAAGGCGTGGCTGACCTGTTGTGCCAACTCCCGCGTGGGCACCAGTACCACGGCATACACACCGCCGCCAACTTCTGGCAGTGGTACGTGGTGCAGCGGTTGCAACAACGACAGGCCAAACGCCAAGGTTTTGCCCGACCCAGTTGGGGCCAAGCCAATGCCGTCGTTTGCTGCAAAGTGCGCAGGGATAACACGGCGCTGCACCGGCGTAGCCGATTCAAACCCCAGCGTTGTCAGCGCCTCTAGCCACATGGGCTCTAGCCCTAAAGCTTCAAAAGACATATCGTTATAAACCTTAAATATTAGGGTCAGATCCTAATTAATTTGTTTGTCGCAGGGCAAATAATGCAGTTAATTGGGTTCTGACCCCAATTAATTGGCTGCTATGGCTTCGGCTAGTTTGATGCCGTCGACGGCGGCAGATAGGATGCCGCCGGCGTAGCCAGCGCCTTCGCCACCGGGGTACAGGCCGCGCACGGTCGGGCTTTGTAGTTGGTCGTCTCTGTCTATGCGCAGCGGCGAAGAGGTTCGCGTTTCTAGACCGGTCATGATGGCGTCCGCCATGTCAAAACCTTTGATTTTTTTACCGAAAGCGGGCAGGGCTTCACGCATGGCGGTGACGGCAAATGCGGGCAGTATGTCTGCCAAGTTAACCAGTTTGACGCCGGGCTGGTAGCTTGGCGTCACGCTGCCCAGCGAGGTGCTGGCGGTGTTGGCCAAGAAGTCAGCAACGCGTTGGGCGGGTGCGCAGTAGTCGTGTCCACCAGCGGCAAAGGCGTTGCGCTCAAGTTCTCGTTGCAACACGATGGCGGTGAGCGGGTGCGGGTTGGCTGCAGCCGCGAGCCTAGCTTGTGCGTCTTCAAACAATGTTGCCCCTAGCGTGTCACCAAAGGAGGCCGTCCAAGCCGCTTGCGTCATGGGTGCGTCAGCGGGGGTGATGTCCACCACAATGCCGGCGTTTGCATTGCGCTCGTTGCGAGAGTATTGGCTCATGCCGTTGGTGACCAAGTGGCCAGGCTCTGAGGTGGCCGCCACCACAGTACCGCCTGGACACATGCAAAAGCTGTACACCGCGCGTCCGTTGCTGGCATGGTGCACCAGTTTGTAGTCGGCCGCACCCAACAAGGGGTGACCTGCGTGTCTGCCCCAACGAGAGGCGTCTATGACGCTTTGCGGGTGCTCAATCCGAACACCAATTGACAGGGGTTTGGCGTGCATGGCCACACCTTGTTGGTACAGCACGGCAAAGGTGTCGCGCGCACTGTGACCCAAGGCCATGACCACGTGTTGGCTGGCCAGCTCGTAGGTGCTGCCATCTGCCAGATCGGACACACGCACACCGCGAATACGCTGGTGTTCGTCAAGCAGCAGTTCATCAACTTGCTGGCCAAAACGAATGTCGCCGCCCAAATTGGTAATGGTTTGGCGCATGTGCTCTACCACTTTGACGAGCTTGAAGGTGCCTATGTGGGGGTGGGCTTCATACAAAATGTCTGCGGGCGCACCGGCGGCAACAAATTCGTTCATGACCTTGCGTCCTAAAAAGCGCGGGTCTTTAATTTGGCTGTAGAGCTTACCGTCAGAGAACAAGCCTGCGCCGCCTTCGCCAAACTGTACGTTGCTGTAAGGGTTGAGTGTGTTGTGTCGCCAGAGACCCCAGGTGTCTTTGGTTCGCTGGCGCACGTTTTGCCCTCGCTCTAAGACTATGGGCTTGAGTCCCATTTGCGCCAATACCAGAGCAGCAAACAGGCCACACGGTCCAAAACCCACCACGACGGGGCGCGGCATGTTTAAACGTGCAGGCGTCAAAACAGGTGGGTACCAACCCATGTCTGGCGTGGCTTTGATATGTGGGTGGGGTGTGCACAGTGCCAGCACATCGCCTTCTTGCTCGGTATCAACCAGCGCAAGGTCAACGATGTAGACGGCTTGCAGGCGGGCTTTGCGCGCATCAAAGCTGCGTTTGAAGACGTGCAGGCTGGCAATGTCTTTAGCGGCGATGCCCAGCGCTGTGGCTGCAAGTTCTGTGAGCTTGGCCGTGGGATGGCCGACTGGCGCACGGTCGGCGTCTGTTTCTGTGGGGGCGTCTGCGGCCCGTCTGTGGTCGACGGGCACGTCTTCTAGGCCGAGCTTGAGCTCAGACAAGCGAATCATGATGAGGTTCCTGTAGGGGCTTGTGGTTATCAAGCAAAGGGAAGCGACAGGCAATGGGCTCTGAGTCATTGCAAAGAGGTTATTATCGTCTGCGTGAAGCCAGCTAGGTCGTCGCTGGTGCATAAGCCGAAAGGCTGCACTGGAGGAACGTCCGGACTGCATAGGATAGCGTAGCAGGTAACACCTGCGCACCGACCGCCTGCAAGGGCCTAAGGTGACGATTAGAGCAACAGAGACGAGCCGCTTAAGTGCGGGTGAAACGGGCAATCTCTACGCGCAGCAATACCAAATAGGCCAACACGCACAACCTTGTGTTGTGCAAGCTGTGATCCGCAGATTGTTGGCGGGTAGGTAGCACCGAGCCGCTTGGGCGACCAGCGGCCCAGATGAATGGCGACCAGGGTGGTGTTACAACCACTTCACAAAATCCGGCGTATCGGCTGGCTTCACACTTTTTTTGCATTGCAAATGCTTGACCTTGCCAAGCCGAAGCTATTTGCATGCGGTTCAGGCAGCTGACGCATCTCTCAGGTGCTCTATGTGAGCGCGCATGGAATGCTTGGCCAACGGCCACAGCGCCGTGGGTGTGTCGTCATAGGCCATGGCCACCCAGTCATCCTCGTTGCCTTGTGGGCTGTGCGCCATGGCAGCGGCTACTTTGGCTTCGCGGCGCAGGCGATGCGCTGTTAATGCCGCGATCTGTGCGGCGGCTTTTTCAAGCACATAACCGTGTGCGGGCAATATAAATGACTCGCTGGCGCTGCACAGCGCGCTTAGTTTGTCTAGCGAGTGCAGGTAATCACCCATGTGGCCATCAGGTGGGCTGATGATGGTGGTGCTGCCATTGAGAATGTGATCGCCGGCAAACAACAAGCCGTCCTCTTTTAACCACAGGCAAATATGGTTGGCCGTATGCCCTGGGGTGTAGACCACTTGCATGCGGTGGGTGTACGTATCGCCAGTTAGCTCAATCTGTTCGCCATCACCCAGCACACGTTGAGGCGCAAACACGCTGTCTGGTCTAGAGTGTGGCCCGCTGGCTACGCCAGCAATGGCAGGCGGTGTGGCGCACAGTTGCTGTAACAGTGGCGCGCCTGGTGAGTGGTCTGGGTGCGAGTGGGTGCACACAATGAGTCGTATGTCACCCGCACAGGCATCAAATAACCGCTGCTGGTGCGCGGCGTCGGCTGGGCCCGGGTCAATCACGATGTAGCCGGTGTCTGGCGTGCCCACGGCGTAGCTGTTGGTGCCTGGCCCTGTCATCATGCCGGCGTTGGGCGCGGTGAGGCGTTGCACGTTGCGCAGCAGCGCAACTGGCGTGTCGTGCTGCCACTTGAGTTCATGCACTATCTGACCATGCGGAGAGACCAAGGCCAACTCACCAAACGGCTGCTCGTGCTCCATATGGCGAGTTTCTTTGCCGTTGAGCAGCCCCGCGCGCGGGCAGCTGGTAAACAAGGGTTGCTCGCTGTGACAGGTCTCCAGCAGCTGCGCCACGTTGTCAAAGGCTTGCAGTTTGTCTAGCGTGCGAATAGTAGGAAAAATGATGAAAAAATTACCAGCCTTGAAGCGTTGCAAAGCCTCGCTTGGGCGCACCCACACCGGTTCAAACTGCTCAGACTCATCGGCGACTGGCGTTTGGTTGGGCGGCATGCGGGCCACCAAAAAAGGCACGTCATAGCGCTTTGGTAAGTCGCGGTCGGTGATCCAGCGTGCAAACATAAACACGGTGTCGCCACGCAATTGCCAGCCCAGCGCTTGGGTTTGGGCATAAAAGTCGCCTGAGCGATCTATCGCCGCGACATCAGCACTGGTGGCCCAAACGCCTTGTGCATTGGTGGCCAGCAGCACGCCCAACTCTTCAAAGCTTTCGCGCACGGCGGCCAATGCTGCGGTTTGCAAAGCTGCGCTTTGGGTGGCGCGGTATCGGCTGTGGTTGTGCGGTTGGCCATCTGCCGGGTCTATATGTCCCCCAGGAAAGACATAAGCGCCGGGGGCAAAACTGGCGGTCATTGAGCGTCGCGTCATCAATACCTCTATGCCAAGCTCGCCGTCGCGCACCAACATGACGGTGGCGGCGGGTTTGGCAACGGGTATGTCGCGTGTGGGGTGGAGTTGCATGTGTAAGCGTGGCATGCGTCGATTGTGCAACGCATGGAAAGGCTTGGCGTTGTACTCGGCGACAGTCGATAATGTGGCCATGCACATCAAGTTCACAAAAATGCAAGGCGCTGGTAACGACTTTGTCGTGCTGGACGAAACACAGGGCGAGTTCGGCTTGAACCAGGCCCAATACCGGTGGCTGGCTGATCGCCATTTTGGTGTGGGTGCTGATCAAATTTTGTCGGTTCGACCACCCAGCTCTGCTGAGGTTGATTTCAACTACGTGATCCACAACGCTGACGGCGGTGAGGTGGAGAACTGTGGCAACGGCGCCAGGTGTTTTGTACGTTACGTGCGCAGCCGCGGCCTAACCGATAAATCAACCATACGCGTGCAATTGGCGAAGGGCCAAATTGAGCTGAGTGAAAACGCGCAGCAGTTGGTGCGTGTGGATATGGGGATGCCCAGTTTTGAAATAGCCGATGTTGGCTTTGAGGCGCGTGACCTCAGCCCACAACCAGTGGGCAGTTGGCAGGCTTGGCACCTAGATGCCACTGCTGGGGCGCAGCGACAGGGGGCTGCAGGCGTGGTGTGGCCTACCGATATGCAGCTTGGCTTGGTGTCAATGGGCAACCCACACGCCGTTCAAGTGGTTGGCGATACCGAGCTGTCACCCGTTCACGCTTGGGGGCCTTGGCTGGAGTCTCACCCGCGTTTTACACGCCGTGTGAACGCTGGATTTATGCAAATTGTAGGGCGCAACCGTATCAAATTGCGCGTCTATGAGCGCGGTGCCGGTGAGACATTGGCATGTGGCACTGGCGCATGTGCCGCCGTGGTGGCTGGCATACGTTGGGGTTTGTTAGATGCGAGCGTGCAAGTGCACACCCGTGGCGGCGACCTGCTCATAGAGTGGGCTGGTTTGGGCCACGCGGTATTTATGACCGGCCCCGCGACAACTGTCTTTGAAGGTGCTGTTGAAGTGCCTGACCTTGCCTGAGCCATTCGATCTGCACGTTAGACTGGTTTTCATTCAATAAATTTTACGCACACCTTAGCGATTAAACGTATGACCGACAACACACTGCCTCCCATTACCGAAGATGACATTGCCGAGTATTTGACCAATACGCCGGACTTCTTTGAGCGCCACGCCGACATGCTGGCTGGCGTGCAACTGACCAGCCCACACAGCCACCGCGCCATTAGCCTGCAAGAGCGCCAAGCCGAGATGTTGAGAGGCAAGGTGCGCGACCTTGAGCTGAAAGCTGCAGAGATGATTCGTTATGGCAAACACAACGTGGACATAGCCGACAAGCTACAAGACTGGACAGTGGCCTTGCTGCGGGCGCGCAAAGCCGAAGATTTGGTGCATGTGGTGACCACCGAGTTGGCTGCTATTTACGACATGCCTCAAACAGCACTGCGCTTATGGGGTGCAGACAGTGCGTTCGCCAGCAACGACTTTGCCGCAGCGGTTGAGACAGCAGTCAAAGACTACGCCAATGATTTGGAGCAGTCTTACTGCGGCGTGCGTCGCGAATTGCCCTTGCTGAACTGGTTGGCCGATGGCGATGCGGTGAAGTCCATGGCGGTGGTGCCGCTGCGCTCGGGCGAGCAAGTGTTTGGTTTACTGGTGCTGGCGTCTGACGATGAGGCACGGTTTACAGCCGATATGGGCACCTTGTTTTTAGAGCGCATCAGCGCCCAGGCCAGTTCGGCTTTAAGCCGCTTGCTGCCCTAACGCATGACGGTCATGGGTGCGCATATACAAGCTTACTTAGACTATGTGCGGTTTGAAAAACGCCTAAGTGAGCGAACCTACACGCTGTACCACGATGACTTACTGATTTTGCAGCGCATGTTGAACACCATGTTCGAGATCGAGGCCGAGGCCGAGAGCTTTGACGTGCTGGGTGTGCAGCCCATGCACATTCGCCGTCTGGTGGCCATTCTGAACAGCCAAGGCCGCAACGGCTCGGGCATTGCCCGCATGTTGTCGAGTTGGCGGGGATTTTACAAGTGGGCAGGACAGCACAAGTTGGTGGGCAGCAACCCTGTGCAGGACATTCGGGCGCCCAAAACAGCCAAGCCCTTGCCCAAAGCTTTGAGCGTGGACGACGCGGTGCAACTCGCCTCTTTCAACAACCTGCACGCTGACCCGGCATTAGAGGCGCGCGATGTGGCGATGGTCGAGCTGTTATATGGCAGCGGCTTGCGGCTGAGCGAGCTGTTGGGGTTGGACGTGCAAGCCAGCCAAGGCGCGCGCGGTTGGGTTGACATGCGCGCAGGTGAGGCCCAGGTGTTGGGTAAAGGCGGCAAGTGGCGCAGTGTGCCGGTAGGGGCCAAGGCCGCCGCTGCCTTGCAAGCTTGGCTGGCCATACGCCTGCAATGGGTTAAGCCCGCAAAGGCAAGCAAGGCCCAGAGCGAACCAACCACACACAGCGCCTGCGACCAGTCCACCCTACAAGCGGCAGTATTTGTGAACCAGCGTGGCCAGCGCTTGAGTCCTCAGCATGTACGGGTGTGTTTGCGCAAACGTGCGGAGCTGGCAGGCACGCCTACAGCTGTGCACCCCCACATGCTGCGCCACTCGTTTGCAAGCCATGTGCTGCAGTCCAGCGGTGATTTGCGCGGCGTACAAGAGCTCCTTGGTCACGCCAACATCAGCACCACCCAGGTGTACACGAGGCTGGACTTTCAGCATCTCGCGCTCATCTACGACCAAGCACACCCAAAAGCTAAAAAAAACTCGTAGCAACTGCGTAATCTCAAGTACGTTTGTCTAAAAACACGTAGCATTGGCAAGCAATGTAGTGCGAGGTCATCAGATAGGCTGCTGACGGGTTCACTTGTAGGAGAAACAAGCTGTGAAACACATGATTCAGTCCGTATTGATAGCCCTGAGTTTGGGCTTGGGTTGTGGCGCCAGCGCTCAAGCCGATGAGCCCATCAAGGCGGTGTATCACATGACCGATGGGGCCGAGCAAGCCGCCCGCGGTTTGCAAAACATTAAAAACCATTTGGCGGCTGATCCCAGCGCCAAAATTGTGGTGGTTGGTCACGGTAAAGGCATTGACTTTATGTTGATGGACGCCCAAACACCTAAAGGTGGCAAGTTTGAAGGCTTGGTCTCTGGTTTGGCCGCACAAGGTGTCGAGTTTCGTGCGTGTAACAACACCTTGGTAGGGCGCAATATTGACCCTGGTTTATTGCTGTTGGAAGTTAAAGTGGTTCCCTCAGGTGTTGCCGAAGTGGCGCGTATACAAGCCAAAGAGGGCTATGTCTATCTCAAGCCTTAAGCCAAACCGCTAGCGCCACAGAGGATTTGGTGCACGTGGTGCCTTGGCAGCTAGGGTCTACCTGGTTGCGTTGACTCATAAAGAGCCACTGCGCTAACGTTCGCGCGGTGGCTTTTTTGTGGTCACAACAGGGGGTGTGCACAATGCACTACACTTTGTGCCCTTGAACGCCAGCTTTTAAAAATGGGCCACGCATTGAAATGACGCATGTGTCCCATATTTAAGCTTGGTTGTTTCAGCGCACTTATACATTGAGGTTGTTATGTCTTTAATCCCCGCTACAATTTTGACCGGCTTCTTGGGCTCAGGTAAAACAACGCTGCTAAAGCGTGTGCTCAGTGAGGCGCATGGCCAAAAAATAGCGGTGATTGAGAACGAGTTTGGTGAAGAAAACATCGACAACGAGATTTTGGTGAGTGACACCACAGAGAACATCATTCAAATGAGCAATGGATGTGTATGTTGCACCATCCGCGATGACCTGCGAACCACACTTCAAGACCTTGCCGAAAAGCGGCGCAAGGGCGAACTTGACTTTGAGCGCATTATTATTGAAACCACAGGTTTGGCTGACCCCGGTCCTGTGGCTCAAACTTTTTTCATGGACGATGAAATTGCTGAGCAGTACTTGTTGGATGCGGTAGTGACTTTGGTGGATGCCAAACATGCCGCGCAACAATTTAACGACCGTCAAGAGGCCCGCCGTCAAGTGGGTTTCGCCGATCAAATTTTTATCAGCAAGGCCGATCTGGTCAGCCCCGAGGAAGTGGATGCGTTGGTGCACCGACTCAAGCACATGAACCCACGCGCGCCCATGCGTACAGCCAACTTTGGTGATGTAAAACTCTCGGAAGTGCTTGACTTGCGAGGCTTCAATCTCAATGCGAAGCTAGATATTGACCCTAATTTTTTAAAAGATGACGATCACAGCGGCCACAAACATGGCCATGACGACGCGCATGATCACGAGCATGGTGAACATTGCAGCCACCCGTCTCACGAGCAGGACAGTCACGGACACCACCACCACCATGACGACGATGTCAAGAGCTTCGTGTACCGCTCAAAGCGTGCGTTTGACCCAGCCAAGTTAGAAGACTTTTTGGGCAGCGTTGTGAATATTTATGGTCCGCGTATGTTGCGTTACAAAGGTGTGCTGAATATGAAGGGCACCTCGCGGAAAGTTATTTTTCAAGGCGTGCACCAACTCATGGGCAGCGACCTAGGTCCTGAGTGGGCTATGGGGGAGCAGCGCGAAAGCAAAATGGTGTTTATTGGTATTGATTTACCTAAAGATATCTTGATTCAAGGCCTTGATCAATCTTTGATTAAGACCAGTTGACAAGCCCACACATGGACTTTGGCCAATTAAAGGGCAAACCTTTAATAGTCACAGTCACATAAAACGGGTATAACAACGCCTGCGCAATTGAGCAGCAAACTGACCCTAGGAGACCGACTGTGAAGCCTGGTAAGAACAATAAAACCGTGCTGGTAGCCGTTAAAAGCAAAGCAAGCCCACCTGCAAAAAAAGCATTGAAGCAGCCTGCCAAGCCTGTCACGGTTGCTAAAAAGCCGCCAGCAAAGCCTGTTGTTAAAAAAACTGTTGTTCAATCATCGGCCAAACCAACAGCCAAATCATCAGTCAAACCCACAGTCAAAACAGCGGTCGCGAAAAAGCCAGTTGCAGTCAAGAAGCCTGTACCAGTTAAAAAAGCTGCAGCCAAGCCTGTGGCGAAGGCCCCCTTAAAGCTTGCGCCTGTCAGAGCGGTTGCCAAAAAACCGGTACCCGCCAAAGTCGCCAAGTCTGTTGTTAAGACCTCCATTAAAGCCCCGGTCAAAGTCGGCGCTAAGGCGCCCGCCAAAGCACCGGTTAAAGCCGTTATCAAAGCCCCCGCAAAAGCGGTAGTTAAACCGGCGGCTAAACCCGCTGTAAAGACTGCTGCCAAAGCGCCAGTCTCACCACCAGCGAAAGCTGCAGAGCCAGTTGCCAAGAAGACAAGTACCAAAGTGATTACAAAAATGCCGGAAGGCAAAACTGGACGCAAGCGTCCCAGCAGCAAGCCCGTCGCGCCCAGCATGACCGAAGCCGAAATGACGCCTTCGCATGACCCTAGCGCGGTCAAGGCCACATTTATTTCAGATCAAAAACCTACCATGAGCATTCCGGCCTATGTGCCCATAAAAAGGGACCCTAAGCGTGCCAACAACTGGAAAACACTTGCGTTAGACCAGCTGACCGATGCCGATATGTTGGCAATGGCCGAGTCTGAGTACATGAACAAAGTACAGATGGCGTATTTCCGCTCCAAACTGGCAACACTCAAGCAAGATATTTTGACCAGTGCGTCCGAGACAACTGAGCATTTGCGTGAGGACACAGTGGTGGTGCCCGACCCGACCGACCGTGCCACGATTGAGGAGGAGCACGCACTTGAGTTGCGCACACGCGACCGTGAGCGCAAGCTGCTGAAGAAAATTGAGCAGTCCATCATGCGCATTGATGCCGATGACTATGGTTTCTGTGATGAGACAGGAGAAGCCATTGGCGTTGGTCGCCTGCTGGCGCGCCCAACAGCCAACTTGTCTCTTGAAGCCCAACAACGCCGAGAGCTCAAGCAAAAAATGTTTGGTGACTAAACATATGTAAAGCAAACCGCGCTGCGCCCACCGC
>Ga0222707_1000408_pt1 | contig 12998 bp, 10 predicted proteins | sample AntAcemetage1574_FD_179831 | JGI IMG/M metagenome (GOLD analysis project Ga0222707, IMG submission 179831) | Saline water microbial communities from Ace Lake, Antarctica - #1574 | ecosystem: Environmental > Aquatic > Non-marine Saline and Alkaline > Saline | place: Antarctica: Ace Lake...
AAGCGCCCGTCGTGATGCCAGCCTGCTGCGGGTTGTGTCATAGCACCCAAGGCACACACACGGGTTACACCGGCTCTGCCCAAGCCATCTGATAGCACCAAGAGTTCTTCAGGCGAGGCCGCCACACCGGCCGTTTGTAAAAAGTCACGCTGCTGTTCAACGAGCGCGGCAACGTCGTCCAAACTGTCCACAGCCACCACCAGCACCCTGCGGTTCAGTGGGCCTGGGCAAAGGGGCAGACTGCGTTCAGAGAACACCACTGTTCCCCACACAGCATGGCCACCCATCACGGTTACATGCGCATTGGTGACAGCCTCTAATTCATAGGCATTGCACCACGCGCTAACTTGGCCAGCCTCCTCCAGCGACAGCCCGCGTTGGGGGAGTTTGTGCGACACAGCAGCAAGTGACGATGTGAGGTACTGGGCAAACTCCAGTGGGCTCACCATGCCACCGCGCTGCACGTAGACCATGTGCGGCGAGTAGCAGCCTTGTTGGTCATAACGGGCCACGTCCAATGCCAATTGGTGCGCCAGTTGTGGGCCTGTACCAGCGCACAGTGCGCTTGCACTGACGACGCCAAAACTCAACTTGTGGCCATGCGCAAGAAATCGCGTGGTCACTGGTACATTGGCTTGCATGGCTTGCAAAGCCGCATTGCCGCCGTAAGCCGTCACCACATCGGCCAATCCAAAGGCATGCTGCTCGGCATGTGATGCGCCGCCGCTTGGCCACCACACAACGGCGAAGCAGTCTGACCAGCGTGGCTCTATATCGACCAATAAGCGGGCATACAAGCTTGCAAACAGTGGCTCTGCACTAGAGACCTTGCCAATGGAGCCAGCTTTCACCAACAGACCAGACACAAAGCTCCACAGAGACAACGCAGGGACATTGCCCGCCCACACATGGAGCAAGAGGTCTGGGCCATAGGCTTTCGACCAGCCGCCTTTTACACGGGGTTGAAACTCATCAAGCAGTTTGGGGTTGGGGAAATCCTCCACCACAAAACGTTGGAGCTGCAACGCTCTAAATGTATGCAGGTAAGCGTTCAGGTTCAGCCTAACCATCTCGCTGGCAAAGCCTGTTGCCAATGGCAACAGGCGCTCAAGCGCTTGGCGGTATACATCGCCTTGGTCTAGCAGGCGGGCTGTAGCCACATCCAACACGCGGACAATCTCAGACACCTGCATGGTCTTTAAATGCGCTTGACTGGCACAGCGAATGCGCCCAGCCAACGCGGCCATCTGACCCGCGCTGATCAATGGCATATCGACTCGCAATGGCGCGTCAGGCGAACCCATGTTCACACGGTGCCAAGTCACATCGGCATCGGCAATACCGGGCAGGTAGCCTGCTTTAAAGTCTGACGCTGTCACGGCGCAGACGCTTTCAAAAACGCATCCACAGCCAACGAGCAGCCTTTGGCTTGTGTGCCTTGTGCACGGCCCAATAATACAAAACCATGGTCTTGCATCACGCCAACATCTTCAGTCAGTATGGTGACCACTGAGTTGTAGTTGGCCAAGTCGGTATGGGCCAATACACCCCGCTCGCCGGGGGCAACGGCTTGGCCAGTCAGTGGCTCGACCAAGCGAGAACGAATCCAATGGGGGCCGCTTTTTACCGACGCCGTGGTGTGATTGCCCGCATCGTAAAACTGGCTGCTCAACTCAGTCATGCCGTACATATTGAGACAACGCTCAGCGCTGACGCCAAACGTGGCTGACAGCTGCTGGTAAAACGCCTCGACAGGCACATCTCTAGACTGCCCTTTGAAGCCACCGGTATCCAACAACAAGCTGTCCGTTGGCAACTTAAACGTCAGGCCCCGTGCTTTCAGCTCGTCCATCACATGCACAAAACTAAAACTAGCTCCTAGCAAAAAGAACGGCTCACCTGCGCACTGTGCATCCAGCAATGCGTCGCACAACAAGTCGATTTGCAGGCCCTCCTCGTTCAAGTAATGGGCACTGTCTGGCGTTGCGAATGACGCAAGCGCCAGCCCCAGGTAATGCGCCAAAGAGGAGTTGGGCAGCAGGTGCTCGTCAGGGAAAAGAATACCCATGCGGACACGCTTGAGCCCGCGCATCACGTGCTGGTCAAAATTGCGCAGCATAGAGGCGTCATAAACGGCCATGCTGGGGTGGTAATGACTGCCCTTCACATCGCCCCTGGTTGTCCCGCTGGTCATGAACACCCTGTCACACGTCTGCGGTGCAACGCAGCTGAGTGTCAAATCCTTGAAAGCGTTGATGGGTACAGCGGGAATGTCACGCCAATCTTTCACCACCCGCGGTGTCTTGCCGCGACTGTGGCAAAAACGCTGGAAAGGCATATTGTGTGCAAACTGGTGGGCAAACAATCGCAGTGCCAACGCGTTGAACGCCTCATCGCTGACCTGGGGCTTCGCCATAAAGCCGAGGACATCTGCAACCAATAAGTCACAAGCGGTTTGATCGATAGCCAACATGTGGTGCCGTTCTGTACATACAGGTCGGCTCGCCATGACCCTGCAGCAAACATACCGCTGTGTGAGTCGTTTCTATGGCCAGCTTCCCTGCGCGAGGATTACCTCAATCAGGTTCAAAGGGACTTTCTCAGTCGAGACCGGCAACGGTCTCAACACCCCTAGCGAATGTGCTTTATTCATGCAGCACAAATTTAGTATATGCGAAGTTCTAATGCCCTTACAGGCGTGGCGTGTTGCGAGACCAGCGACCACAGCTGCTGTCGCGTGCGACAGCTATGCCACACCACATAACGGCGCAGCAAAACCCCTAGGCGTTGGCTGGTAAAGCATGAAGGCTAACGCTGCAACGTCACGTGACACAGGCGCTATGGCGGCGCCAGCTGCGCTGAACCACGCTTAAAACTGGGGCGGGCGTTTGGCCAAAAAGGCATCGATGCCTTCACGGTGTTGGTCTGAGTCTGCATAGGCATAGGCTCGCCCAATTGGCAACACACCGCCCACGGCATGTTGCAGTATGTCAGGCCAGCGTGCACGCAAGCCTTGCTTGTTTAACGCGCCGGCCTGAGGCGACAACTTCACCAAGCGGTGCATGATGCGAAACACCTCCATATCGAGCGCATCAGCTGGGCAGGCGTGGCTTAGAAAACCTGTATGTAGCAGCCGCTCGCTGCCCACTACGGCGGCCAACAACAACACATTGCGAGCCACAGCATCGCCTAGCGCGTGGGCCACAATAGCGGCCTCTTTGGGCGCCATGGGAAAGCCCAACTTGGCAATAGGCGCACCAAATTTAGCGCCTAGGTTGGCCAAGCGAATGTCGGCACAGCTGGCCATCTCAAGACCTGCACCCATGCACGTATTAGAAATATTGGCCACCACTGGCAAATCGCAAGCCAAAATAGCGCGCAAGCCTGGCCACACCAGCTCCTCATGGAAATGGGTGAGCTTGGTTTGGTCAAACCTAAAGCTCGGATACTCGCTGATATCGCCTCCAGAACAAAATGCCTTGCCATGCGCATCGCCCACCAATTCCACAGCACGCGCTTGCGGATTGGCCGCTATGGCATCAAACACGCGTGGTAGCTCAACCCACATGTCACGGTTCATGGCGTTCATGCGCGTTGGGTTGCTGATGGTCACACGTGCCCACCACGCATGGGGCCAAGTCAACGTGACATGGGCTCCCATGTCAGGGTATGTTCTTTTTACTGGCCACCACCCACATGATGGCCCCACCCAACACCATGGGCATACACAGCCACTGTCCCATGCTCAAGCCAAGGTTCAGCAGCCCTAGATGCGCATCTGGCTCTCGGAAATACTCAGCAACAAATCGCAACACGCCGTAGCCCATGAGGAACAGCGCAGACACTTGACCCAGTTTGCGCGGCACACGGGCATAGAACCACAACACAACAAACAGCAACAAACCTTCTAACAACAACTGGTAGATTTGTGAGGGGTGGCGCGGCAAATCACCTGCCCCTCTGAAGACCATGCCCCACGGCAGCGACGGGTCTGTGACACGCCCCCACAACTCGCCGTTGATGAAGTTGCCCAAACGCCCGGCTGCCAAACCAGTCGGCACGCATGGCGCAATCAGGTCAGTGATGCGCAGAAACCTGACATTGCGCGAGTGGGCAAACCACAGCATGGCCACCAGCACCCCCAACAAGCCGCCATGAAAGCTCATACCACCTTGCCAGACCGCAAACACCTCTAATGGGTGAGATAAGTAATAGGCAGACTGGTAAAACAAGCAGTAGCCCAAGCGCCCACCCAAGACCACACCCAGCACGCCCAAGAACAATATGTCTTCGATATCGCTGTTTCTCCAATCGCGTCCATCGGCCTGCGTGCTGAAAGGCTGATGCGTCAAACGCGCACGGCCCAACAGCACAAACAGCGCAAATGCCAGCAAGTAAGTGAGTCCATACCAATGGATGGCCAATGGCCCGATGGCCAGCGCGACAGGATCAATGAGTGGGTGTATCAACATGGTGTTATTTTGCACTCACTCAGACAGGAGAGCTGCTACCCTCTAAAATGTTTATTTTCCTCGCACCTCACCCAACCAATCACACGTAGGGCAACTATGTCAGAGACAAAAGTAATCAAAATCAACCGCCGGTCAGCCACCATCACGGAAGGCAAGTCCCGCGCCCCCAACCGCTCCATGTATTACGCCATGGGCTACGAGGCCGCTGACTTCAAGAAACCCATGATTGGCGTGGCCAACGGCCACTCCACGATTACACCTTGCAACAGCGGCTTACAACAGCTGTCAGATGCAGCTGTCGAGGGCATAGAGGAGTCTGGTGGTAACGCACAAATGTTTGGCACCCCCACTATCTCCGACGGCATGGCCATGGGAACAGAGGGAATGAAATACTCGCTAGTGTCTCGCGAGGTCATTGCTGACTGTGTCGAGACCTGCGTGCAAGGCCAGTGGATGGACGGCGTGTTGGTTGTCGGAGGCTGCGACAAAAACATGCCAGGCGGCTTGATGGGTATGCTGCGTGCCAACGTACCAGCTATCTACGTCTACGGCGGCACTATTTTGCCAGGCCGTTACAAAGGACAAGACCTCAACATCGTGAGCGTGTTTGAAGCCGTAGGGGAAAACGCCGCCGGCAAGCTCAGCGACGAAGACCTGCTCGAAATTGAAAAGCGTGCTATCCCAGGCACAGGCTCTTGCGGTGGTATGTACACGGCCAACACCATGTCGTCTGCCTTTGAAGCCTTGGGCATGTCTCTGCCCTACTCCTCGACCATGGCCAACGTGCACGACGAAAAAGTGCAATCGGCCAAAGAGTCAGCCAGGGTATTGGTTGAAGCCGTGCGCAAAGACCTCAAGCCGCGTGACATCGTGACGCGCAAATCCATAGAGAACGCGGTGGCGGTGATCATGGCCATCGGTGGCTCAACCAATGCGGTGCTGCACTTTTTAGCCATCGCGCACTGCGCTGAAGTGGAATGGACGATTGACGACTTTGAACGTATCCGCCAGCGCACACCTGTGTTGTGTGACCTCAAGCCCAGCGGCAAGGCCTTGGCGGTTGATTTGCACGTCGCCGGTGGTATCCCCCAAGTGATGAAGCTCCTGCTCAACGCAGGTCTTTTGCACGGTGATTGCATCACCATTACCGGGCAAACCATTGCGGAGATACTCCACGATGTGCCCGATGCGCCCAGCGACGAAGGTGTCATTCACAGCATAGAAAATGCCATGTACAAGAAAGGCCACTTGGCCATTCTCAAAGGCAACCTGTCACCTGAAGGCGCGGTAGCCAAAATCACTGGTCTCAAAAACCCAGTCATTACTGGCCCTGCACGCGTGTTCGACGACGAACAATCAGCCCTAGAAGCCATTTTGGCCGGCAAAATTGTCGCTGGTGACGTCATGGTGTTGCGTTACCTAGGCCCCAAAGGTGGTCCAGGTATGCCAGAGATGTTGGCCCCCACTGGTGCATTGATTGGCGCAGGTTTAGGCGAGTCGGTTGGCCTTGTAACCGATGGGCGGTTTTCAGGTGGCACCTGGGGGATGGTGGTTGGTCACGTTGCGCCTGAAGCTGCAGCGGGGGGCAACATTGCTTTGGTACAAGAAGGTGACAGCATCACCATTGATGCCATCGCCCTTAAACTTGAAGTGCACGTCAGCGATGACGAGTTGGCGACACGCCGCGCCAAGTGGACAGCACCTGCACCCCGCTACACCCGCGGTGTGCAAGCCAAGTTTGCCTTCAACGCGTCCAGCGCCAGCAAAGGTGCTGTGCTGGACAACTATTGATAACGAGCGCGCACTCAGACCCTGCGCTGCCGCCACTTTTACATGGCGGGCGCGCATCTGGGCCGTGCTTGTGTCAAACTTGTCTTCTGACGTCTCACTTAAAGGTATGAAGTCTATGAAACGCATTCTCATTGCAATTGCAGCCACCACCTTGTTGGCTGCGCCCGCTATGGCCGACATGGCTTTGGCTAAATCAAAGAACTGTATGGCCTGCCACGCGGTTGACAGAAAACTGGTAGGGCCCTCCTACAAAGACGTGGCTGCTAAATACGCGGGCGACGCAGCAGCAGCTGACAAACTGGCCGCAAAAATCATGAAAGGTGGCTCAGGCGTATGGGGCGCTATTCCCATGCCAGCCAACCCCCAAGTGTCTGCTGCTGAAGCCAACATATTGGCTGCTTGGGTGCTGTCTAACAAGTAACCATCACCAACCACTTACAAAAAGGGCACCAATTGGTGCCCTTTTTGTGTGCTGTGACCTACCCATGGCCACCTGTTGTGTGCAACTGATTCGTTTGCTTACAGCGGTTTTAACAACTGGTCCAAAATGGCAGGATTTTCCAGCGTACTGATGTCTTGGGTGATGGCCTCGCCGTTGGCCAAGTTGCGCAACAAACGGCGCATGATTTTGCCTGAGCGGGTTTTGGGCAAATTGTCACCAAAGCGCACCTCTTTAGGCTTGGCAATGGGGCCAATTTCTTTGCCCACCCAGTCACGCAAAATCTTGGCAATGCGCTGCGCCTCTTCACCTTCAGGACGTGCGCCCTTGAGCACAACAAACGCGACAATGGCCTCGCCTGTTAAGTCATCCGGGCGTCCCACCACGGCGGCTTCTGCCACCAAGTCGGTATGGGCAACCAATGCGGATTCAATTTCCATGGTGCCCATGCGGTGGCCAGATACGTTGAGCACATCGTCAATTCGGCCAGTAATGCGAAAGTAACCGCGTTCTTCGCTGCGCACAGCGCCGTCACCAGCCAAGTAAGTTGTGCCGCCAAGCTCATCCGGGAAATAGCTCTTTTTGAAGCGTGCTGAGTCGCCCCAGATGTTGCGAATCATGGACGGCCACGGGCGTTTAACCACCAACAAGCCACCTGCACCATGCGGCAAGTCGTGTCCAGCTTCATCCACGATAGAGGCCATGATGCCTGGCAGTGGCAAGGTACACGACCCTGGCACCAAGGTTGTAGCGCCGGGTAAAGGCGTGATCATGTGACCACCAGTTTCAGTCTGCCAGAAAGTGTCCACAATAGGACAGCGCTCACCGCCCACATGGCGGTGATACCACATCCAAGCCTCTGGATTGATGGGTTCACCCACAGAGCCGATGATGCGCAAGCTGGTCAGGTCCGAGTTTTTTGGATGTACAGACTCGTCGCTGGTGCTGGCCTTGATGAGCGAACGAATGGCCGTCGGTGCCGTGTAAAAAATGGTGGCTTTATGGCGCTCTATCACTTGCCAAAAACGGCCTGCATTGGGAAAAGTAGGCACGCCTTCAAACACAATTTGTGTAGCGCCTGCTGCCAATGGACCATAGGCCACGTAGGTATGGCCAGTGATCCAACCTATGTCAGCGGTGCACCAAAACACGTCAGAATCTTTCAGGTCAAAGGTCCACTCCATGGTCATTTTGGCCCACAACAAATAGCCAGCGGTGGCGTGTTGCACGCCTTTGGGCTTACCAGTTGAACCAGAGGTGTACAACACAAACAAAGGGTGCTCTGCATTCACCATTTCTGGCTCACACTGCTCGCTTGCCACGGCTTCTAAGTCGTGCATAAAAAAGTCACGCCCCGCCACCATATTGACCGCAGTTTGGGTCCGCTGGTACACAATGACGGTGTGTATGGCGTCGCAGCCACCTAGGGCCATGGCCTCATCCACAATGGCTTTCAATGGCAGCTCTTTACCGCCTCGCATCTGGTAGTTGGCGGTCACGATGGCAACCGCGCCGATGTCTATTGCACGCTCTTGCAATGCCTTGGCAGAAAAACCACCGAACACCACAGAATGGGTAGCACCAATGCGTGCGCATGCTTGCATGGCCACCACGCCCTCTATGGTCATGGGCATGTAGATCATGACTCGCTCGCCACTTTGTACACCCTGCGCCTTGAGAACGTTGGCAAACTTGGCTACCCGGGTCAACAGGTCCCTGTAAGACACCTTGGTCACTTGGCCATCATCAGCTTCAAAAATAATGGCTGTCTTATGCTCGGTGGGCGTACCCATGTGACGGTCTAAGCAGTTGACGCTGGCATTCAATTCGCCATCGTCAAACCATGTGTAAAAAGGGGCGTTGGACTCGTCCAAAACCTTGGTAAATGGCTTTGACCAATGCAAATGCTGCTTGGCACGCTTGGCCCAAAAGCCCTCAAAGTCATCAGCGGCCTCTTGACACAAGGCGTTGTAACCACCCATGCCGGATATGGCGGCAGAAGCGACCATATTGCTGGATGGCTCAAACAATCGGTTTTCAACCAGTGTGGACTCGATGTTGTTATGTGGGGTTTCGGACATAGACGGTCTCCTTGCAAATTGTGCGAACGACAGCTTTCACGCTATTGGTAATATTCTGTACTATGATGCGGCGCTCTTACGAGCCACTTACACAAAATGTACGCATTCTCTAAGCCGCCTCGCACCCTACAATCAATACAGTTATTTTTGCGAAGAATCACATGTCCAACACTGCCCACACCAATACCATCAAGCGCGACGATCTGATTGAGTCTGTTGCCGCTGCCTTGCAGTACATCAGCTACTACCACCCTGCAGATTACATTGCCCACTTGTCCCGTGCCTACGAGCTAGAACAGTCCGTCGCAGCTAAAGACGCGATGGCGCAAATTCTCACCAACAGCTACATGAGCGCAACCGGCAAGCGCCCCATCTGCCAAGACACTGGCATTGTGAATGTGTTCTTAAAAATTGGCATGGATGTGCGGTTTGATGGCTTTAATGGTGACTTGGAGGGTGCCGTCAACGAAGGCGTGCGCCGTGGCTATGCATTTGCAGACAACCGTCTGCGCGCCAGTGTCGTTGCGGACCCCCATTTCGCCCGCAACAACACCAACGACAACACGCCGGCAGTCATCAACGTTCAAATAGTGCCTGGCAACAAACTGGATATCACTGTAGCGGCCAAGGGCGGGGGCAGCGAAGGAAAATCTAAGTTCACAGTGCTCAACCCCAGCGACTCGTTGGTGGACTGGGTCATCAAAACCGTGCCTCTCATGGGCGCTGGCTGGTGCCCACCAGGCATGCTGGGTATTGGTGTCGGCGGCACAGCCGAGAAAGCCATGCTGATGGCCAAAGAATCCCTGATGGAAGATCTGGACATGTATGCGCTACAAACCAAATCGTCTAAAGGTGTGGCGCTCACACCAACAGAGGAGCTGCGTTTGGAGTTGTTTGAAAAGGTCAACGCCTTGGGCATTGGCGCGCAAGGCTTGGGGGGCTTGACCACCGTACTGGACGTGAAAATCAACATGTACCCCACACACGCCGCTGGCAAGCCTGTGGCCATGATTCCCAACTGCGCTGCCACACGACACGCCCACTTCATGATGGACGGCTCGGGCCCGGTTTACCTCACACCGCCAGACTTAGACACTTGGCCCAAAGTCAATTGGGTACCCGACGCGGCTAAAAGCCAGCGTGTGGACTTGAACAACCTCAGCAAAGCGCAAGTTGCTGCTTGGAAACCAGGCCAAACCTTGCTGCTCAGCGGCAAGATGCTCACTGGGCGTGACGCGGCCCACAAGCGCATTCAAGACATGCTGGCCAAAGGCGAGCCATTGCCAGTGGACTTCACCAATCGCATCATTTACTACGTTGGCCCAGTTGACCCTGTCGGCGACGAAGCAGTAGGCCCTGCTGGCCCAACCACCGCCACGCGCATGGACAAGTTCACCGAAATGATGCTGGCACAAACTGGCCTCATTGCCATGGTGGGTAAAGCCGAGCGTGGCCCAGATGCCATCGCATCCATTAAAAAACATCAAAGCGCCTACCTCATGGCCGTTGGCGGCGCGGCCTACTTGGTATCCAAAGCCATCAAGCACGCCAAAGTGGTGGGGTTTGAAGACTTGGGCATGGAAGCCATTTACGAATTTGATGTGGTGGACATGCCTGTCACGGTGGCCGTCGACGCCGGTGGCACCAGCGTGCACAACACAGGCCCAGCCGAATGGCAACAGCGCATTGCCGCCGGTACATTCAAAAATATTCCCGTTAAAGCAGGGTAATACCCACCCGGTTGACCAACAAGCGCATCTGTAGTGGTCCCAAGCCAACCGCCTATGCTGTCCGATGGGCCGAGACTCGAGACCTCTGTCTTTTCTGCTTGTTCAATGACCGGCTGATTGATGCTGCTGGGCCGCGGCATGGCCTCTGGCCATATTGATGGGTTTAAGCGCAACAAGACCGGCCACAAACAACAGCGCTGTGGCCCCAATTGCCACGCGCTGGTTGCCATCTAGTGCCCAGGTAATTAGACCGTACATCACAGGCCCCACGATGGCGGCCAAACGGGTGGCCAGCGACCACAAGCCATAGAACTCCCCCAGTTGCTTGGGCGGCGCAAACAGACCCGCCATGGCCCTACCACACGACTGGCTAGAGCCCATACACACACCAGCCAAGCCAGCGGCCCACCAAAAGCTGGCCTTGTCTGTGGACAACGCCGCCACAATACAAGTGATGGTCCATCCGACCAAGGTAATGGCCAGCGTGCGCTTGTGGCCCATGATGTCTTGCAAGTAGCCAAAGCAAAAAGCGCCCACCATGGCCGCAATGTTCAACACAAAGATGAGTGCCATGGTCTCTGATGGCAAGAAACCGATCACTTGCTCCGCATAAATAGCGGCCAAGGTGATCGTGACGGCGACGCCGGCTTGGTACAACACGGTGCACAGCAGCAGCCATTTAAAGTCGGTGAAGTCTTGCGCTTGAGCCCAGGTTCGCTTGAGCTGCGCCAAGGAAGCCTTCAAGCCCCCTTGCTGTGTGGTCTGCATGTGTGGTTGAGCGCGCTCTTTCAGCAGCGCAAACGTGACCATTGCAGCCAGCCCATAAACACCTGCCGTCATCAGCATGGTCACGGGCACAAAGCTAGCCGCAACCTCACCTTTGGCCTGCGCTTGCAACACATAAAGCAAACACAACCCCAGCGTGGTCATGCCGCCGGCATACCCCAAGCTCCAGCCCCACCCACTCACACGACCCATGCCTTTGGGGCTCGCCAGCTCTGGCAAAAAAGCATAGGACGTTGACTCGCCCAAGCTATAGGCTGTATTGGCCAGCACCACCACCACACAAGCCAACACCAAGTCACCTGGCTGTACCAATGCAAGCGCGCATGTGCTCACCACACACAGCGCCGTCACCACCATCAGTAATTTCTTTTTGGCACCACGGCCATCAGCCCAAGCACCCAAGGCAGGCATGGTGAGCATCGCAATGGCGTACGACACGGCCAAGGTACTGGTCCACAGCAACGGCCCCCAAGCCTCGCCACCCGCCACACTGCCTACAAAATAAGCAGCAAATACGGCGGTGATGACCACGGTGGTGAAGCCGGAGTTGGCAAAGTCGTACATGGCCCAGCCAAATACTTCTGTGCGCGCAACGCCGGGGTTGAGTAAGTCGGTGCGTGTTGCCATTGGTTAACCCCATCTAAAATACTGTTGAATATACGTTTTACGTCACTGCTAAAGCTGACGGCTATCCACCCAAGCCGTTCATTCAACCGGCACTGGCCGTGCCGAGAAACCATACACCGAACTCATGACGCCACACCGGCTAATCGCTTTCAACAAGCCCTATGGCGTACTGAGCCAATTCACCGATGCAGATGGCCATCCTGGTTTGGCTCATCATATTGATGTGCCGGGTGTCTACCCAGCTGGACGCTTAGACCGCGACAGCGAGGGCTTGCTGCTGCTCACATCTGATGGCCAATTGCAGCACCGCATCAGCGACCCCAAGCACAAGCAGTGGAAAACTTACCTGGTACAAATTGAAGGCACGGCAACTGCAGAACAAGCCACGCAGCTGGCCATGGGCGTGACGCTCAATGACGGGCTCACACAAGCCGCACATTGCAGCCTGATTGAGCCGCCCAGCTTATGGGAGCGCGAACCGCCTGTGCGCTTTCGCAAAAGCATACCCACCAGCTGGCTGAGTCTGGTCATTCGTGAGGGGCGCAACAGACAAGTCAGGCGCATGACCGCTGCAGTCGGGCTGCCCACACTGCGCTTGGTGCGCTCGCGTATTGGTGAGCATGACTTAGGTGATTTGATGCCAGGCCAATGGCGCGATATCGCCGGCGCTGACTAGTGCAAACGCCTAGGCTTGCGCCCTGCTGGACCTCGCCCAGTTCCGCTTGAGCCGCCAGCTCCACTCGGCCCGCGAGGAGGCTTGCCCAATTGCATAGAGCTCACAAGCTCGTTGAGTTGGTCCTGGAACAAGCCATCTATTGCAGCCACAACGGGGCTGAGCTCGGCCACATCAAAATGGCGCTCCATGACGTGAAGCACATCTTGAACCAGCATATCGCGCTGCACCTGCATGATGGCCGCAGGCGTTGGACCTACAAAACACATCAAAAAATCATCGCGGGACTCTGAGGACTCGCCCTCTTGCGCACGTTCCTCGTCGTCAAAATCGGTGTCATAAAACGAGACTTCAATGGCCGCGCCTTTGTCAGCCAAATCGTTTAGGCCCATGCAGGCA
>Ga0222707_1000416_pt1 | contig 12761 bp, 10 predicted proteins | sample AntAcemetage1574_FD_179831 | JGI IMG/M metagenome (GOLD analysis project Ga0222707, IMG submission 179831) | Saline water microbial communities from Ace Lake, Antarctica - #1574 | ecosystem: Environmental > Aquatic > Non-marine Saline and Alkaline > Saline | place: Antarctica: Ace Lake...
CACGGCCTTGCCCGCCGCCTCCAGCCCTGCACGGATCATCGCCTGCGTCGAGCCTTTGCCATTGGTGCCGGCAATGTGGATCACAGGCGGCAGTTTGTCTTGCGGGTTGTCCAGGGCCGCCAGCAGACGCAGCATACGGTCCAGCGTCAGGTCGATAATCTTGGGGTGCAGGGCCATCATCCGTTCAAGGACAAGATCAGACGTCGGAGTAGTCATGCAGTGGTATCCTTGTTTGCAGGGTCCGAACTTATTTCTGTGGCTCTACAGGTGCAACTGCCGCTTCTTCCTGCCCCGACAAGCCGTGCGGCACATCGGCAGGCGGTGGCAGATCACCGCGCACGGCGGGGGGAAGGCCCATCAGCATCCGGACAATTGTAATCAACTCGTCGCGCATATGCAGGCGCGAGGTGACGCGGTCCAGCATCCCGTGCTCCAGCAGGTATTCGGCGCGCTGGAACCCTTCGGGCAGTTTCTCGCGGATGGTCTGTTCAATCACGCGCGGGCCTGCGAAACAGATCAGTGCGTTCGGCTCTGCGATATGTACATCACCCAGCATTGCATAGCTGGCCGTCACACCGCCCGTAGTGGGATGGGTCAGCACAACGATGTAAGGCAGGTCCGCTTCTTTCAGCATTTGCACCGCGACAGTCGTGCGGGGCATCTGCATCAGGCTCAGGATGCCTTCTTGCATGCGCGCGCCACCGGCGGCGGAAAACAGGATCAGCGGGCGCTTGAGCTTGACCGCCTCTTCAGCCGCCGCAATGATCGCGTTGCCGACATACATGCCCATGGAACCTGCCATAAAGCTGAAATCCTGCGCACAGGCCACAATTGGCGTGCGACCCATGTCACCCGTAGCGACCAGCATCGCCTCTGTCTCTTCGGTCAGCTTTTGCGCGGCGCGCAGGCGGTCGGGATATTTCTTTTGATCGCGGAATTGCAGTGGGTCAACGGTGGGCAGCGGCACCTTCACTTCGTTGAACACACCGCCGTCAAACAGCGCACCAAAGCGGTGGCGCGGCGTGATGTGCATGTGGTGGTTGCAACTGGTACAGACGTTCAGATTATCGCTGACCTCGCGGTGAAACAGCATCGTGCCGCATTCATCGCATTTCGTCCAAAGATTTTCCGGCGTCTCGCGGCGCGAAAACATCGAGTTGATCCGGGGCCGGACGTAATTGTTGATCCAGTTCATATCGGCGCCTCGTTACATTACGTTTGATCCCCAGATAAGCGGGTAGCAGGGAAATTGCAATCAGCGCCGCAAGGCAAGCCGTGCAGCCAGCCAGCTGACGATCATCATTGCGAAATCAACCGGCAGCCATGCGCGCAGCTGTTCTACATCTGCCATCCCGAAGGGCGTATGCCACAGCGCCAGCCCGCCCAGCGCATCGGGCAGCGAGGTGATCAGCAAGGCGGTGACGTTGTTGAAAAAATGCACAGCCAGCGCCGGACCAATGCTGCCCGCACGCGCGGTCAGATCCGCCATCAGCAGCCCGAACAGCCCTGCCCAGACTACAATCAGCACCGCGTTATCCCCTGCCTCGGAGGGCTGATAATGCCCGATGGCAAAAATAAACGACGGTATCCCCATCCACACCAGCGGCGAGCGGAACCGCGCACCGAGTTGCTGTTGCAGGTAACCGCGGAAAAAGATTTCCTCGGCGCTGATCTGGATGAAAACCGCCACCAGCGACAGCGGCAGCAGCAAGGCCCATAGCCCGATCGCAAGATTGGGCACCAAAGGCCCGCCCATACCGTAGGGTGGCAGCACCCACAGCAAAAGTCCCAGCACGAGCAGGATTGCCAGTACGCGGAAAAACTGTGGCAAAGCCAAAATCAAAGGCCCCATCACGCTGAGCGCATCGCGTTTGTGCAGCACTTTGACCACGCAGAAAATGCTGATGATAGACAGGCCAAAGCTGGCCAGCAGCACATACATCGCCAAAGGTGTGCTGCCCGACAGCAGATCTTCGGTAAACGCGGGGCGATAGCGGGCAAGCTCGGATATCGCCTGCTGGTAGAACAACGCCAGCACAATATAAAGTGCGGTCATTGCCACAAACCCCAGAAGCAAACGCCAGAGTTCCGGCCGTGCCTCGGCAGCTTTGGTGTGCAGGATATGGGCGGAGTAATCAGGCAAAAGGCGCATCAGGTTTCGCTCTCAGACAGGGCTTGCGGGAGAGTTGCGGGTTTGCGGGGCAGTTCCAGATTGGAATCGCGGATCACCTCGGCGGCACCCGCCAGATGCCCGGACACTGTGCGCAGCAGGTTTAGCAAAACCCCCCTGTCGTTCTCGATGACAGAGCGGAACTGCTCTGCGCCGATCCGCAGGAACGTTGAATCCTCGATCGCCACAAGCGTGGCACGGCGGGAATCGTTCATGATGACAGCCAGATCACCGATCACGCGGCCCGGCTCAACAGTGGAAATGTGCTGGTCTGTCCCGTCCGTGTTTCGAAACATCACCTCTGCTTTGCCGGTAAGACACAAGTAGGTGGCATCGGGCGGCTCTCCGGTGTTGAAAATACGGGTGCCTGCGGGGGCGTCATACCACTGTGCGGCAAAGGCCAGCAGGCGCTGTGCGCGCGGCTCCAGCACGCCAAACAATTCGTTGCGCTGGATCAGCACCAGCTTGCGCCGCAGATCATCCGAAATTTTGCCGGAACTGTCCGGCCGCTCTGTACTGTCCACGCCATCAATGCGGCCATTGCTGATTTCAACAAACATATCGTAGCTGTCGGGCGCATCAAAGCTGTTGTCCAGAAAGATCTGTGTGGTGTCGGGCATCAACTCGCGCAGGCGCGCACGGGTGCGGGCCAGATCACTGCCCGCCAACGCCTGATCAAAGACAAAGACATCCGGTCGCTTGATCGCCGCGCGCGTAAAGGCAGCACGCTCATGAATGGATTGGGGCAGATTGGTGCCGCCGATGGCAGTGGGGATGTCAAAGACATTTGTCGCAACCTGGGCGCGCAGATTGTGGGTGCGCAAGACATCGGACACCACATCCATGACCAGATCGGCCTGTAAGCCCGCCATAGCCGAGATGCGGCCATAAATCAGGTTTTCCAACAGGGTCAGGCGGGGGAAATACGTCTCTGGCGTGACGGGCACAAACAGGTCTTTTGCCAAGGCACGCAGTGCGGCACCACGGGTCCGACGAATCGCCAGAATGGCGGCTTTGAAGCTTTCGGGAAAGGCGGGGCCGATCTGTTCGGCCGTAAAGGCAAACGGCACGGTAAGTAACAGTGCAAATTCTTCCTCGCTCAGCGCGCCATCGCCTTTGTTCCGGCGCCGGTGCGCAATCTCGACCAGTTGTTCGTACAGGCCTTCTTCGATGTTCAACGCAGTAAACAGCGGATGGTTAGTGCCATCCATACCGAATGTCTGGTGCAGCGTTTCAACAAGCGTTTGGGAAATCGCGATACCCTGCTCTGCTAGACCCTCCTCGGCAATCATGGCGATAAATGTTTTCTCTTTTGCCATGCCTTGCTGGCTGATGTCACGGCGGGGCGAGGCGAACAGAAGGTTGCTGCCCAGCGGGATAGTCGGATTGAACTTTTCAGGGTCAAAGCGGTAGACTGCGCGGTCAAGGTTCCGCTCTTTGAGTGCGGTATGCACATCGCTGCGCAGGCCGACAATCGCCTGCGCAAGACCGGCGTGTTTTTCGATGTCGATGCGCGTGCCGAGGATGCTGCGAATGATCCCCTCGTCGGTGTTCAGAACACGGCTCAACTCGAACCACCAGCCGTTGACGTCATCAGGGCTGTCCAGCCCCGCCAGCGCAGGGTCCAGCCAATCAGCGCGCAGGCTGTCAAGACTGTTGCCGGAGCGGCGGGCCTCGATCCCCTCACGGTCGCGGTGGTCAGGATCCCAAAGCACTGTCTTTGGCGACGTGCGCAGCGCCATCAGCAGATTGTCCCCGATAGAGCCGTGGAACAGATAGGGATGCGCCTCCACATAGCCGATGCGCGCGGCGATCACGGCCTGATGCAGGGTGGCGGTATCGTGCCCGCCCATGGTGACACTGCCACGCATGGGCACAACCTCGCGGGTCAACAGCTCTGCAATGGCGCGCCTTTCCGAGACGGAAGAGGTCTTGATCGCCACCTGTGCGCCTTTGGGAATATCGAGCGATAAGTCGTCCAGCACCGTACCGCCGTTTTCACTGCGCAGCGTGACGTTGCGGATACAGATTTCGCCGCTCAGGTGCGGGATCTCGTCAGGGGTGCCGGTGAACAGCGCCTCGTCCATGATGCCCGAAGGATCAAACCGCTCGGTCACGATTTCCCAGCGCAGGGCCATATCCTGCGTCTGGTTGTAGTAATCCAGGAGCTCTTTCCACGGGTTGCTGAGGTCTTTGTAGGCCGCAAGGGCCGCCACCAGCGCGCCCACGGTAATCTCGCCCTGAATGGCCAGTATGCCGCCGACCAGATAGAAAAAGAACGGCGTCAGCTGAGTGATGAAGTTGTTAAGGAACTTCATAAAGAATTTCTTTTGGTAGATTTTGAAGCGAATATCGAACAGACGGCCCAGACGGTCCGTGAACCCCGCCAGACGGAAGCGCCAGCCGCCGTTGGTGCGCAGATCGGTGATACCTGCCGCCGTCTCGCCAATCTCTGACGACAGCATGCGCACTTCCTTGATGCGCTCCTTGTTCAACAGGTTGATCTGGCGTTGCAAAATCGGAATGACATAGGCCTGCAACGGGATCAGCGCGATGCCCGCCAGCCCGAACCAGACCGATTGTAGAAACAAGAACACCACGATAATCAGCATTTGCCCGGCCTGAAACACCGGCTGCGCGAGGAAATCGCCCATCAGCCCGCCCATCGGTTCGGCCTCGGAAGTGATCATGCTGACCAGTTCGCCCTGCGAGGTTTCCTGATAGTACCGTTTGGGAAAACGCATCATCCGCGCCAGCAAGCTATAGCGGAACCGCCGCAGCAACCGCTCGGCGGTGATGCCTTTCATCGTGTTGAGGCGCATTTTCAACAGGCCATGCGCCAGCACAGCGGCCAGATAGCCAAGGCACAGGGCCGTCAGAAACTGGATCTGGCTCAGATCAACCCCGTAGACACTGACCATCGGATCTTCGGCACCGATGGCATCGTTGATGATCCGTTTGGGCAGTTCCAGCGTGGCGTAGAGGAAGGGAAAGGTGAACACCGTGAAGGCCAGCAAAACCAGCTGCTCGCGCTTGGAGTGCTTCCAGATGAAGGCGAACAGGGTGCGGTCCATAGTGGGCTTTCTACTGGAAGATGCCCACATAACCTAGGGCCGCCTCTCGTGCAAGACAACCGATGGACCGTGCAGCGGGCATTATACCTCTGGGTTCATCCCGAACAGGTGATTGTGGCCACCACACTCAGCTTGCCAGATTTTATCCCCGGTCGCAGAGCGGACAACTGCGGTGGATCAATAGTGCCAATCTTGCAACCGGCCTCTGTCAGGTCCAGTACCGATTGCGCAAGACGCCGCTGCTGCGTTTTGCTAAGATTGAGGCCAATGCTGCACCCGTATTTACCGCCCCATGTATCGTTGCAAAACGCTACCTGCCCATTGCTGCCAATTACAGGTTTGAACTTGGTACGGTTCGCTTTCTTACGTTGATATTTGACTATGTTCGCCGCTGCCTTCTGTTTCATTCCGCTTTGCAGCAAAAACTTCTCGTACCGCGCCCAATCCTGCTCCGTTGCGCCGCGCAGGCCCTTTGCGGCTTGTCTGTCGGCGTAGGCTTCGGGTGTCCATGAAAAATGGAACGCATAGGTTTTGGGTATCTTGAAGTTTTGCGCGGCACTGACACGCGCGACCCGAATGCGGACGTCTCCGATATCGGAGATAGTCTTGGGATCATTTGTGCCTGCCTGATGCCCTGAAAAGAAATCTCCGTTGCTGTCGCTACATCCAACAAGAACACTTGCGGCAAGACAAAATGCCAAAAGAGGTTTTACAAAACTTCTTATAATCGGGACTCTTTACTCGTTACACGGCGCACCATCTCAGAGCCACCGGCTCTGCAAAAGTAAGGAAAACCACAATTGTAGGCAAATTGACCCACCTGCGTCACAGGGCTTCACGCCGTGCAAAAGCTTGCAGCCTCGCGCCTGCGCTATTATGCCGTTCACAACGCATTCTTCCGAGGAACCCGTACACATGTCCACCACCCCCCGTTTTGACAAATCCAAACTGCCCAGCCGCCATGTGACCGAAGGACCGGCACGCGCGCCGCACCGCTCGTATTACTACGCGATGGGCATGACCGAAGAGGAGATCCACCAGCCGCTGGTCGGTGTGGCGACCTGCTGGAACGAGGCGGCGCCCTGCAACATCGCGCTGAACCGTCAGGCGCAGTCGGTAAAGATCGGCGTAAAGGCCGAGCAAGGCACGCCGCGCGAATTCACCACTATCACCGTCACGGACGGCATCGCGATGGGGCATGAGGGCATGCGCTCCAGCCTCGCGTCGCGTGAAGCGATTGCCGACACGGTCGAGCTGACGATGCGCGGGCACTGCTATGATGCGCTGGTTGGTCTGGCGGGCTGCGACAAATCACTGCCGGGGATGATGATGGCGATGATCCGCCTCAACGTGCCGTCTGTATTCATGTACGGCGGGTCGATCCTGCCGGGTCGTGCGCCTGAGGGCGCTGACGTGCCTGCGGGCTTTGCCAACCGCGATCTGACCGTTCAGGATATGTTCGAGGCTGTCGGCAACTGGCAGGGCGGCACGATGTCGGAGGCGGCGCTGGACGTGCTTGAGCGCGTGGCCTGCCCCTCTGCCGGTGCCTGTGGTGGCCAGTTCACCGCCAACACGATGGCCTGCGTGGCAGAGGCGATTGGCCTTGCACTGCCCAACTCCTCCGGTGCGCCGGCCCCTTACGAGAGCCGTGATGAATATGCCATCGCATCGGGCAAAGCCGTGATGCACCTGATCGAGAAGAACATCCGCGCCCGCGACATTTGCACGCGCCAAGCGTTCGAGAACGCAGCACGCATTGTGGCCTGCACTGGCGGTTCCACCAATGCCGGTCTGCACCTGCCCGCCATGGCGCATGAAGCGGGGATCGAGTTCTTCCTTGAGGACGTCTGTGAAATCTTCCGCGACACGCCGCACTTTGTCGATATGAAACCCGGCGGTGCCTATGTGGCAAAAGACCTCTATGAAGCGGGCGGCGTGCCTGTGGTCATGCGCGAATTGCGCAAGGCCGGTCTCATCCATGAGGATTGCATGACCGTCACCGGCTATTCCATGGGTGAAGAGCTGGATAAGATCACGCGCGAAGCGGATGGCAAAGTGATCCACGCGATTTCCAACCCGATCAGCAAGACAGGCGGCGTTGTGGGCCTGAAGGGGAACCTAGCGCCCGAAGGCGCGATTGTGAAGATCGCCGGCATGTCCGACGAAGATATCGTCTTCACCGGCCCCGCGCTGGTGTTCGAATGCGAGCAGGATGCCTTTGAAGCCGTGCAAAACCGCACCTATTCCGAAGGCGACGTATTTGTGATCCGCAATGAGGGCCCGCGCGGCGGTCCGGGCATGCGCGAGATGCTGGCAACCACAGCAGCGCTGTCCGGTCAGGGCATGGGCAAGAAGGTCGCCCTGATCACCGATGGCCGCTTCTCCGGTGCGACACGCGGGTTCTGTGTGGGTCATGTGGGGCCAGAGGCGGCACTTGGTGGACCGATAGGCCTACTGCAAAACGGCGATATGATCACGCTGAACGCCATCACCGGCTCTATCTCGGTCGATCTTACGGAGGCGGAGCTGGCCACGCGCAAAGCCGCATGGGCAGGCCCGCGCGAGACGCTGTATGCCTCCGGTGCGCTGTGGAAATATGCGCAATTGGTGGGTCCGACATACCTCGGCGCTGTCACCCATCCCGGTGCCAAAGTAGAGCGCCATGACTACATGGATCTCTAAACCGCTTGCGGCGCTCGGCATTTTTGTGATGCTGGGCGCTTGCGACACTGTGGGCCCGGCCGCGCCGCTGCTGGCGGGATTAAAACCGCCGTCCGAGGCGGCATTGCCAATTGTCCCGCTGCGACAGGCGCAGATGATGCGGGGCAAGGTCACGCTGGTGCCGCCCGCCGGATATTGCATAGACCCTGAAAGTCTGGGCGAGAATTTTGCTCTTATGGCGCGGTGCGATGCATTGGGGGCTGCAACCGGCGGCTCTGGCGCGCCGGTAGGTGTGCTGACAGTCAGCTTTGCGCGCGTTGGAAAATCCTTGGCGATGCCAACCGCGCAAGAGATTGCCGCGTCAACAGGGTTGGGCCAGCCCCGGAGCGCCAGCAGTTACAGCACCGGCGTCGTGTTCAAAACCACGGGCAAACCCCCTGCCGTAGGCCTGTCGCCCCATCACTGGCGTTCTGTCACGCGGGTGGGCGGCTATACGATGGGCGCTGCCCTATTCGGCCCGCAAGACCGCCGTGCGGTATCAGAGGAAGGCGCAGAGCTGTTGCGCGAAATGATCGGGCTGACCACAGCCAGAACCAAGGCAGGCTGAGGCATCACGGTGCTTGCGTGACCCTAGCCTTGCGTGGCATCCTAGCTAAAACGCGCAAATGTTCAGAAAATGGACATGAATAGGCGTCATAAAATGATGCGAAGGCAGTAAGGCAGCGATGATGTCCAAAATTGGCGAAAACTTTTTTGATGCGGCATTCTATGGCAGATTCATTGCGAAATGGGCGCGAAATGCGCGTATGGCCCGCTCGGCTGACCTGATCGGACTGCGGCGCCAGCGTCTGCGCGCACGTCAACTCAAGGCACATCTTGACCAGTTGATCCACATCGCGGATGAACGGCTGGCGCTGCCGCTGGAAGGCTCAACCAGCTTTCCCAAGCCTCATAATGCCGATTGGGCGTGGCGGCCCGAGTTGTGGCGCGGCCCGCTGCCCAATCCGGGCCTGTCCGCCGTGCAAAACCGCGCGATGCTGGGCAACGAGGTGACGCTGTTCCACGATTGCGAGCTGTCCGAGTTAACGCTGCGCCAGCTGCGCAACCTGCGCGAGGCCGATCTGGCGCCTTACGGCTTGCGTATGGATGTGTTCCGGTTTGACGGCTCTTTTCTGTCGCTGGTTGTTGATCTGCCTGAAAGGGCTGTGGATGGCCTCAAGCGCACCCATCTGTTGCGGATGGATATGATTGTGGAGCTGGAAAAGAAGATCGAGATTTTCGCGCGGCTGAATATTAAAAATGGCCCAAATACAGAACAAATCGTGCGCGAGATTGATCTGTCACAGGATCAGACAACCGTAGAATTCGATCTGGCCTATTCCAACCTGAACGAGCGGCGGGTCGAAGGCGCATGGATTGATCTGATCTTTGAAGGGCCGGAGATGAACCAGATTGTGTTGCGCGATCTGACGTTCTCGCGCCGTCCGCGCGCCCAGATCTAGAAGACAAATTCAGGTCCGCACACCGGACCACGGAGGATGCGATGAGCAAGCTTGTACTGACCAAAACCAAAATGCGTCAGGGCGTCTGGGAGGGCCTGCTGTCTGGCGCGACCACAGGAGCAACGCCCAGATTGCTGGTAACGCATCAGGGCAATCTGGTGCCCGATGTGGCCGTCACAGCGGTTGAGGCGGATGCGGGCCATGCCGTGCGCATCCCGATTCCGCAAGATGCGATTTCCGACGGCATGCAGACGTTGCTGGTGACTGACGCCGAAGACAATACACAGCTGGCCTCCATTACACTGATGGCAGGCGAGGCATTGGGTGATGATCTGCGCGTCGAGGTTGATTTGCTGCGCGCGGAACTGGATATGCTGAAACGGGCGTTCCGGCGGCACTGCCTTGAAACCAGTTAAGGCCGCAGTCTGATCCATAGAAAAAGGCCGCTCCGGTGACAGAGCGGCCTTTTTTGTTTCATACTAGCAAAAAATCACTTCTGCGGTGCCAGCGCGGACAGGCCTTTGAGGATGTCGATGGCATAGGCCAGCTGGTAATCCTCGACGCGCAGCTCGGCTGCTTTTTCTGCTTTCTCGCGATCCGCTTCGATCTGTTTGATCTCGTCTTCGCTCAGACTGTCGTTGTTCAGGCTGCCGCGCAGGTCCGCTTCAGAACGGGAGTTGCGGACAGTTGCATCCGCTTCCTGCTCATCCTCGGCACGGCGGGGGGGCTGGGCCACGATGATGTCGGGCGACACGCCCAGCGACTGGATCGAGCGGCCAGACGGCGTGTAATACCGCGCAGTCGTCAGGCGCATCGCCCCTTCGGAGCGCAGCGGCATCACCGTCTGCACGGAGCCTTTGCCGAAGCTTTTGGTGCCGATGACAATCGCGCGGCGGTGGTCTTGCAACGCGCCCGCGACAATCTCGGAGGCAGAGGCAGAGCCGCCGTTGATAAGTACAACAATCGGTTTGCCTTCTGCCAGATCACCCAGCTTGGCATTGAACCGCTCGCCGTCAGACGCTTCGCGTCCGCGTGTGCTGACAATCTCGCCCTCGTTCAGGAATGCATCAGAAACTTTGATCGCCTGGGTCAGCAAGCCGCCGGGGTTGTTGCGCAGATCAATGACAAAGCCGTTGATCTTGTCGATGCCACCCGCTGCCGCGACTTTTTCGGCCAGCTGCTCTTCCATCTTGGGGTAGGTCTGGTCGTTGAACGTGCTCAGACGCAGTACGACACTGTCGCCTTCGGTACGCGAACGGACCACTGTAATCTCGATTGTGTCGCGCGTGATGGTCACGTCAAACGGCTCGGACTCGCCTTCGCGAACAACTGTGATCACGATGTCAGAGCCGACCGGCCCGCGCATCAACTCGACCGCTTCGTCCAGAACCAGACCCAGCAAGCTCTCGCCATCCACATGAGTAATGAAGTCGCCAGCCTCTATGCCCGCCTCATCCGCAGGTGTGCCATCAATCGGGGACACGACTTTGACAAATCCGTCTTCTTGCGTAACCTCGATCCCGAGACCGCCAAATTCACCGCGCGTCTGCTCGCGCATCTTCAGCGCGTCCTTGGGCGACAGATAGCTGGAGTGCGGATCAAGCGAGGTCAACATCCCGTTGATTGCCGCCTCAATCAGGTCTGCGCTGTCCACTTCCTCGACATACTGGGCGCGAATACGCTCGAAAATATCGCCAAACAGGTCCAGCTGTTCATAAACATTTTCGGTTTTCGCCGCCTCTTGCGCCAACAGGGGGGCGGCAATCTGGGTTGTGGCAATGATGCCCAACACCGTGCCACCCGCTGCGGCCATCAGAAATTTCTTCATTTAACTATCCATCCTTGTCGGTCCTAAACCAGGATTCAGGATCCTGCGGGACGTTATCTTGCCTGACTTCCATATAGAGCGTTTCCGAGCGGGCAGCGCCAGTGCCATCACCATCAATTGACAATTCGCCGCCTGCCTCTGCCCCGCCCATCAGCCCTATGGGCGTCCCTGCGGCGATCACCTGTCCGATCTCGCCATATACAGTCTCAAGCCCTGCCAGCACAAACAGCGTGTCTGCGCGCGGCTCAAGGATGATGACATTGCCGAAATCCAGAAGCGGCCCTTGGTATCTAATAGTAGCTGCGGTTGGCGATGTGACAATAGCGCGGGGGCGTGTGGCCAGCAAAACACCGGGCCGCACGACGCCTGCCGCGTCCGCTTCGTTCATTTTACGCAAGACTATGCTTTGCACGGGCAACGGAATATCCCCGATCTGTGCATCAATCGCCACGGGGCTTTCGACATTCAGGTCTTCTTCGGTCACAATCTGCGACAAGCCCGAAGCAAAGCCGTCCAGCGTCTCGGTCGAGGCGATGAGGATCGCGGTAGACACCGGATCTTCGGTAAAGCGTTTGGGCAGATCGGTGCGTTCCGCCATCGCCTGATTGAGCGCGGTGCGTGCGGCCTGAACGGCGGTGAGACTGGTGCGCAGACGCGCTTCGGCATCGGTTTGCAAGGTGCGCAGGGTTTGCACATCTTCCAGATCGCGGCGCAGCTGTTCCGCGCGTTTGTTCAGGGCGGGTGTCAGTTCTGCCAGCAGCAGGCCTGCGCGGGCAGTACCCGTGGGTCCTTCAGGGTGCAAAAACGCGGTGGGGTTCGTGGTGCCGATACTTTGCAGCACAGCAAGCAGTTGGCCCACCTCGCCATCGCGCGCCTGAAGCTTCGCACTCAGCTGGGCCTCGCGGATCGCCGCTTGCCGCAGGCCGGTGCGCATGGCCGCCAATCCTGTCTCGAAGGCCTGAATGGTTGTGGTCAGTGCCTGAACACGGTCACGCGCACCCTCTGCCGCATCCAGTTGCACCAGCGCTTCTTCCAGCATAACCACAGCCGCGCGCGCTTGTGTGGCGGCATCGCTCTGCGCATGGGCAGAAGTGGCAAGGGCCATCGCAAGGAATACTGCGCGCGCGATCATATAAGCAGGCTCTCTCCGGTCATCTCGTCGGGTTTATCCAGCCCCATCAGGTGCAGAACAGTCGGCGCCAGATCGGCCAGCCGCCCTGTGCGCAGGGTTGACCCCGCAGGCGCGCCCACCACAATCACAGGCACGGGGTTGAGCGTATGCGCCGTATGTCGTCCGCCTGTTTCGGGGTCAATCATCATTTCACAGTTGCCGTGGTCAGCCGTGACAATCATCGCACCGCCGACCCTCTCCAAGGCCTCCAGCACCTGCCCCAGACCCGCATCGACCGCCTCGCAGGCGGCAATCGCGGCCTTCAGATCACCCGTATGACCCACCATATCGGGGTTGGCATAATTCACAACAATCAGATCATAACGCGCCTCGATGGCCTTTACGAACTGGTCAG
>Ga0222707_1000419_pt1 | contig 12728 bp, 7 predicted proteins | sample AntAcemetage1574_FD_179831 | JGI IMG/M metagenome (GOLD analysis project Ga0222707, IMG submission 179831) | Saline water microbial communities from Ace Lake, Antarctica - #1574 | ecosystem: Environmental > Aquatic > Non-marine Saline and Alkaline > Saline | place: Antarctica: Ace Lake...
GCGCGGCCTGCAGCGTCCGCAAAGGGTAGAAATGGGAGTTTTGAACCTTCAGACATGTATCCTTTGATTCACGCTTGAGCCGTTCAGTCAACAATATTCCTCAACACAACATGCTGGGCAGTTACTAATATTTTTTATTTTCTATCAGGAATGACGCGGCTTCGATATCCAAAAAAGCCTCTTCAGCCGAGTCTTTAGATAACTTTTATCCTGGGACTGCGAGACATATTATCTAAAGTTAAACAGGGGGGGGGCAACCAAACAATAATTCCGCACACTATGTAAGCCGAGTCTATCACTCAGTCGCGGAAGGCTCGATCTCTCACCCTAACCACTGGTTGCGTTAAATAGTCGAGGACGGTTTTGCGCCCGGACAGAATATCTATCTGAGCAACCATGCCAGGAACTATCTCAAGAGCCAGCCCGTCTGCGTCCAGAATGTTGCTCTCGGTACGCACGTGGACGGTGAACACCTGCTCATCGCGTTCCGGATGCTGGATTGCATCAGCACCAATACGAGTGATCAATCCGTCGAGGCCACCATAACGCGAATAGTCATACGCGGTGATTTTCACGCTCACCTTCTGGTCTGGATAGAGAAAAGCAATATCGGAGGGGCGAAGGTATGCCTCGACGAGTAGGGTATCATCAGTCGGAACGATTTCCACGAGTTCCTGTCCTGCCTGCGCCACGCCTCCGATGGTAGTTAGCAGCGTGCGGTTTACGATCCCTCGCACTGGGCTCCGTATTTCTGACCGAGTTACGCGTTGCTCAAGTGCTGGAAGACGCGTCTCAAGTTCCGCAAGCTCTGCGGTCGCAATAGAGAGTTCCGACAGGGCCGCAGACACAAATTTTGTATGAAGCGCTGCGATCCTTTCGTCAATCTCAACCAGAGCAGCATCAAGCCGCTTGAGAGCTGCTGCTGTGCTGGTCTCTCGTCCTTCCAATTCAGATCGCGAGCGTCGTAATGTCAGCATGGTAGTTTCTGGTTCTAACTTCCGCTCCACAAGTGGAGCCATCATTGCTATCTCCTCCTCTATAAGGGCAAGGGTTTCTCCTGCGGTTGTGTGTGCTACGAGACCTTCCTCGTATTCGCGTGTCCGCTGAAGACGCTGGCTTTCAAGTACGCGGTTTTCCGCTGTGAATTCTGCGTGCCTTGCCTGAACGAGGGCGGTTTCCGAAAGTACCACCGAAGAGTTGAGGATCACAAGATTCTCAGGAATATTAAAGGGTGTTCTGTCAATTTCGCTTTTTAGGCGAGCGATCCTTATCCTGAGAGCATCTGTCCTTGCCCGCTCCTGGTCCAGCTGACTTGCGAGCATCGTTCTGTCTAGTTCCATCAGTAGCGTGTCGATTTCGACCAAGTCGCCCTCTTGGACGTGCAGAGCTTTCAGTATACCGCTTTCCGCCGCCTGGATAATCTGGATCTGGCTTGAAGGGACTATTCGTCCATCGCCACGAGTGACATCATCTATTTCTGTCTGATGGGCCCAGATGACCGCAGTGCCGATGAAGGCGATGACAAGAATCAAGAGTGCGGATGCGCGAAAAGAGGATCCGCCGCGCAGTTCTCTCTCCAATCTACGAAAATCATGCGCCTGTGACATGAGACGCTTTCTGCATTCCGGCTGTTTTCCGCGCCAACATGGCTTTCGGACCATCTAGCACTACCTTGCCGTCGTCGATAACAATCACACGATCGACGAGGTCAAGGAGGCTGGTGCGATGTGTGATAACTATAAGCGTCCTGCCGTGTTCTTCAGCCTTAAGCGAAGCGATAACCTTGGCCTCATTCTGAACGTCCATAGCGCTTGTGGGCTCGTCAAGGAGAAGCACTGGCGGTTCGCCGACGAGGGCACGTGCTAGAGTTATCGCCTGTTTTTGACCGCCAGACAGTCCCTCTCCACGCTCCGCCAGCATCATCTCGTAGCCGTGAGGGTGCTTAGCAACGAAGTCATCAACGCCAGCAATACGAGCCGCCGCGAGGACCGATGCGTCGCTCGCCCTAACTGCCCCGATCGCTATGTTTTCTCGTACGCTGCCGGAAAAAAGCCATACGTCCTGCAGTACTGCCCCAACATTCCGACGCAGGTCAGCAGGATCGATCTGGCGGATGTCAGTTCCGTCGACGAGAATGGTTCCGGCTGCAGGTTCATAAAGTCCGAGGATAAGACGAGCGACAGTACTCTTTCCCGAACCAATCTTCCCTAGTATTGCAACCCTTTCGCCGTGTTCGATGCTGAAGGACACGCCTTTCAGTGCTTCCATAGCCTGCCCTGGGTAGGAAAAGCTGACGTTATCAAACACAATCTTTCCATCGAGCCTAGAGCGTGATAGCCATCGCTTCCCCTCGGGATGTTCGTTTTCTGCACACATCAGCGCATTGATTGACCGGTATGAGCTGCGTGCTTGATTAAGCCGCGTCAAGGTCTGTGCGAGTTGAGCAAGAGGAGCAAGTGCTCTGCCAGTCAATATAACGGACGCGATCAAGGCGCCCATGCTGACGGTGCCAGCAGAGATCAAGAAAACACCGTAGAAAACAATCATGACCTGCGCTACTTGCTGAGTGAAGGCAGTGGCGTTCAAGGCGAACTGGCTGATTGCGCGACTTTTCGTTCCGTGATCGGATTGGCTCTCAATAGCCTGCTCCCAACGGCTACGCATCTGTGCTGCAGCACCCACAACCTTGATCGTCTCGAGTCCCGAGACGGTCTCTACAAGAACACTTTGTTTACTCTGACCGGTAACAAAGCTTTTTTCGGCAAGACGTGCAAGGAACGGCTGAACGGCGAGACCTACAAGCAGAACGATAGGCACCGCGATTGCTGGTATGAGCGCGAGTGGGCCACCGACCAGCCAAATTACAAGTACAAACAGCATGATGAAAGGTAGATCCACCACTGCTACGAGGGTCGCAGAGGTAAAAAAGTCGCGCAGGGTCTCAAACTCGCGCAACGTACTGGCCATAGCGCCGGTTGAGCCCTTCTTCGCGCGCAGACGCATGTCCAAAAGTTGGTCGAATATCTTTTTACCCATAATCTGATCGGCCTTCTGGCCCGCACGATCGATAAAACCCGCCCTGAGTCCCTTGATCATGAAGTCAAACATAAGTGCGATGCCGACGCCGATGGTGAGAGCAATTAGAGACTCGATAGCCTCGTTTGGCAGAACCCGGTCGTAGACCACCATTATGAAGAGTGAAGTTGATAGCCCGAGCACGTTAGCGACGATTGCGGCCAGGATGACCTGAAAGTATGTCCACCGGTTCTGTGATAATGCGGACCAGAACCAATGTTTGCGCTGCGAACCGCCTGTCATTTCCTGGGTGGTGGTCTCGATAGGTCTGAAGATCAAGGCGTAACCGGAGTACACGTCCTCAATACTTTTGCTAGCAATTTCAACGAGGTGTTCGCCGAGCGCAGGATCATAAACGACCATAGCACCGTCTGCGGTCCTTCGATGCAGAACGACTGCCCGATCCGACGCGAGTAAAAGAATCGCCGGCAAAAGGCTGGCGTCCAGTGACTTGAGGGACCGCTTTCCAAAAGCTGACTGTAGCCCTTTGCGATCTGCGATCTTCAGGACGCCTTTGATGGAGAGAGTATCTTCATCGAGGGATGCAATGGACTCGACATCACCTTGTGTAAGCGGTCGATCATGCTCTGAACATATGTGTCGCAAGCAAGCTTCAAGTTCGCTTTGTGGCCGTGCTGCGCCTTCTGATAGAGTGCCGTCGTGCATTACATGCGTCGAGATTGAGACTACTCGATCATCATCCATCGCTTTGATCGCCCTCTGCGTCTATTCCAAAGACGTTGAGAATGTCGCCGGTTAGTGCCAACGCGGCATACCCGGATAGCGCCAATTCAACCTCGGCCTCGATAAGTACCTCGCGTGCGGCTAGTGCGTCCTTTTGAGCATCTAGAACATCTCTTATACTGCGTCTGCCAATCGTGAATTGTTCTGCTGAAGCTTCGACGACAGCCACATTTGCGTCGACTGCTACGCGTGCTGCGGCAATTTTTGCCGCGCCAGCCACACGATCGGAGGCGACAAAGGCGATGCCTCGGGTGATTTCGCGCCTTAGGTCGTCCAGTGAGGCCTCCAACTCTACAACTCTTGCTTCGGCGGCGAGGATTGCAGCCTCGCGGCGTCCACCGGTTGCTAGGTCGTATTGCAAGGATATCCCGAATGATAAGTCAGGGTTGTCAAACGCATCATTGCGCCCAGTTACCTCTGCGAACACGTTGGGCAGCCGAGCCGCACGTGCAGTTCCAACATCAGCTTTTGCTGCCGTGAGGCCGGCTGCAAGGCTACGCCACCGCGGGCTCTGGGATATGATCTGATCATTATCGATGCGAGAAAGTAATGGTGCGTCGACCGGATCAGGGAGATGGCCGGGTTCAGTGCCAAATACTTCCCGATACTTTGCATGTGACCGCGTCAGTCCAGCTTCTGCAATGGCCACCCGAGCTGTGGCGTCTGCGAGCCTGCTTTCAGCAACTGCAAGATCGATTTCCACGCCCGAGCCCGCTTCAACCAGCGCTTGCACCTCTTCCAGAAATCTTTGATGAAGAACAAGATTGCTTTGGGCTATTTCCAGTAGGCTCTGCCGCTTGGCCTGGTCGTAGTAGACCTCGATCGCGGTATAGGTCAGTGCAGCAACTTCCGCGACCATTTCGGCGCGAGTTTGCTCAACGCGCGAGTAGCCCCCTTCACGTTGCTTCGAGATGGAGCCGCCATCGTAGATGAGCTGCTTGACTGACACGAGCGGCGTGCTGCTTGTAAAGCTGTCGCCACCCGTCTGTCCGGCAGCAAGGCTTGCTCCCAATGAAACTGTAGGACGATAAGCTCCGTCGAGCCGTTTAAGGTTGGCAGTTGCTGCAAGTACGCGCGCATCACCCGCAGCAAGGCGTGGGTTAGTCTGAACCGCCGTTGCGATCCTGTCACCAAAGCCTGTTCCCCTCAGATTTGGTAGTTTGCGGACTGAGACGAGTTCCTGCACCGCTTTCGTTTCTAGAGTTGGTGCCGCTTGATTGGCATTTTCGACAGTGATTTTTTGGCATCCCGCGATCAGAAGAAATAGTGCAAGGCATGACATCGATATACTGCACCAGCTATGCGGGTGCATTGACACGCTTGTCGCTTCTTCCGTTCTGAGAGTTAAATCTGATAAGTAATCGATGGCAGACGAAGTATACTTGTAAGATTTTTTTGTCATAAAGCTTCCTGCGCCCAGGAAGCCGAAATTGCAGCGACAAAGTCATTGAATGCTGGGTCGTTTTGCAGATTCAAACCATTTGAAACGGCCAGCGCAGTGCGCAAACTCTCAGGCACTTCAGCCTGCTCAATTCTGGCCATGGTTGGCAAATGTGCAAGGGATACAAAATGCGCATATATCATTGGCAGTGCCCCTGCTGCATGAAGTGCTGCTATAGTATCGGCATCAATATTACGAAATTTGTCACGGTTGATCATCAAGATCCCGCTCTCGCGGATGTTGGGTCTTACGCCCGCCATTTCGAACGGCATAAAGAGTCCTTGTCTGGCAATCTCCGCACAAGCCCCGAGTGTCTTGCTTCGGTCCGCTTCACGTTCGCTAAAAAACTTGAGAATCTGTTCTATTGAACGTGATGGATTTCCCGTATCGTCGAAAAACAACTCCCCAGTAGCATCCTCGTTGATAAGTCCGCTGCTCTCATCGACAAGAAGTTCAATTTTGCCTTGCCCGGCAAAGCGCGTCGAGAAGGGGTAAGTTCGAAGATGGCTCGGAACGTATGCGGCGCGCCAACGCCCGTCAGCAGAAACAACAGCGGATTCTTTGCCGTCCGTTACTTTGAGCAGGGCAACCGGTTCTATGTCGTTTCCATCAACACCAAATGAAAAAGGCAACGAAGCTGCGGCACGCTCGACTTCCGCTAAAACAAGCGGGACAGTGCTGTGCGATTCCGCGAAAAAGTAGGAATGGAATCTTTGCCATCTTTTTCCGTGATGTCTTTGACGACTGACAGAGACAATGCCCGATGAGATTATTTTGGTCATCACGGTGTTTCCTGCAGAAAACTGATTATTTTCGTGGCTCGTCATTGCCGTGCTGCAAGAGTGGTTTGAATACGAGACGCCTCAGCCTGCAACAATTTAGTCGCCTGCTTCGAAACCCCTCCTGCGGCAATGGCAGTGGATAGCAGGTCCAGCGCCAGCGTAAGGGTTGTGTCAGACATGTTTTCAACAGGAAACGCGGACAGCGTATCGCGGGCAGATGATACGCCTGCTCGGGTCGTTAATATCGGCGGATCGACTATCAATAGTTGAGAAGTTTGGGGTATTGTGACGCGCCCGGCTGCGCTTACCTGCGGTGTCAGAACTGTGTCGATCGATCCTGTTGTGGGAGGTGCAACGATTGTCGGGCTTGTGACAGGTTGAGGGGCTGGCATAGGTTGAGGGGTTGGCACAGGGGACGTCACCGTTGGTGTTATCGGCGTCAATGTTGGAGTCGGTAAAGGTGTCGGCGGGGAGGGGCGTAATGCAAGAGGCGGAGATACCGAGACTTGACCAGCCACAGCGTCGTGGGCTGCTAGCAGACACGCGATCGCCCCTAGAAGGTAAGCAACGCTTGAATATATCTTATATCGCATAGTTGGTTTCCCCATCCAATCTTAGTTCAGTAAAGGTCGCTGAACGAAATGCCGACCGACAGAATTACACGGCCATCAGATATTCGATGTGTCACATCGCCGTAACTCACTCCTATTTGAATGCGGTCAGTAGGAAACAAATTTACTCCTGCGATGAATTCATCACCGACCCAGCTAGCGCCTATAGATGCGTATGACGACAAACCTATGCCAACGCCAAAAAAAGTCCCTGGGCTGCGTTCAAGTTCAGAGATCGCTGATCCAAGGCCTGCTGTTAAATTTACTGGAACAGTTAATTTAGTACTAATTTTGAGTGGAAAAACAGTGCTGCCGCTGACGAAAACATTTGGTTTGATGTCGGAAGCGCCGCCCCAGGCTACGGCGTTCCCAATACCAAAAGAAATTGCACTGCTTGCTCCGGAAAACATGTTTGGCAAGTTTCGAAACAACTGTACGTTCAGATTGCCTTCTGCGCCGAAATCACCCCAAGCAGGTGTCACACTGGTTAGCCCAACGACTACTTGAGCGCCGATACTTTCATTAGCATCTCCGAAACCAACCCCGAAGGCGATTGATCCGTCTGCACTTCCACCTTGCGTTCGTTCTCGAACATCGGTTCCAGCTCCCCCTATGAAGCCAGATCCATGGGGGAGACCAAAAGCCCCGATTATACCAATCGTGGAAGCTCGTGGCTGCCGTGGAAAATCAGCGGGTTGGGACGTTGGTGACGCTGTCAAACTAGCGAGATAAGCGATATAGGCGTCTTCGGATCTATCTTCGGTCATAAGCAATTCAGCGGATGCAGTCCCGGTTGAGGCAAGAAACACAACCCCCAACAATGAAACCTTTTCGTGGATACATCGACAGGCCGCTTTGTACTTGGAATCAATCATTTTGAAGACCCTTGATAGGACGCCTGCAAACTAAAGAGTAACAGGCGCGATATTCTCCTAAGACGATATTCGAAAAAGTGCATGTCAGACCTCTACAAGAGGCGCCTGCAGGTCTAAGCCGAACTGATGAGGGTTAAGGTTAGCCATATCAAATCCGATGAACTTGGCTAAGGCTTCAGCCGTAACCTCATCTTCGGCTCCAACCGAAATTCGAGCGAGTGCTGCGTTTTCGTCAGTACCGGATGCTGTCCCGGCCAGCATGTAGAACACGTCGCCTACATCAAGGCCCTGTAGCGACTTGGCCGCTTCCGCCATCACGGCATTAACATCATCCTCAGTAGCATCTTTGCTTATCGCAATAGCTGTCGTAAACACAGTCAAGCCGGTGTCAGCTCCAATTGAGTTATTGGCAGCAAGACTCCCGAATTCCGTACCCGAACCACGGAGATCAGAGAGAGATAGGCCAGATATCATAAATACATCAGCCCCATCCTCTGCTGTTCCTGTTTTAAAGTTAGTGATGGTATCAAATCCGTTATCAGCAGGATCAGCAGAAAAAATTACAACGTCGATACTGCCTTCGCTTAACGAGATTTCATCATTGCCCCCACGCAGTGCAACCGTGAAACCAATTCCGGTTTCCGACTTGGGCAGTGTTATTGTTTCAGCTGCGGCGGTTCCCAACACAAAGGGAAGAAGAATTGGTTCATTCCCGGCCTCATCCTCTTGCACAAGCACATATGTCTCGATGTTGGTGAAGTTGAACGTCTCATGATCCAATTCAATTGGCGCCAGACCATCTAATACAAATTCAAGGGTCCAACCACTGAGAACATTATCTGTGACATTGAAGATATCAGGAAGAAAATTGCCGAAGCCTTCACGAACCCAACCTACTGTGATGCCGGCTGAAAGGGCTTCACCGTCGCTTGTTAAGGTGTTGTTCGAGATATTCACTACACCAGTAAGTCCAGCCGACACATCGATTCCAATTAACCCGTCTGTGCCTAAAGAATACTTCGAGTCTGGAGCTCCCAAATCAGAAAGCGCTGCGAGGATCGCGTCAGAAGATGCTCCCCAAGTCACACCATTCTCTTCGATGGTAACACCTTCGATGTGCCCCTGGACATATATCAGTGATGTCATGTCTTTATCGGAATAAACTTGGTCAGTCGCGGCGATGATGTCATTGTTCTTGATCAATATTTTCGTGCCAGAGTCACCGTTTGCAATCGATATAACCACAGCCCCCATGAAACCGGACTGTGCGCGACCCTCACCAAGAAGTTGATTTGGATCGGCATTTATAAAGTCGCGGAACGTGTTCCCTGAAATCTCGATATCGTTGAAACTGTATCCGGAACCACTTTCACCGAAGAGTTGTATGCCACCGCTGTTATATTGTCCGTCATTACCCCTGATGAAGACGCCATCGTTGGTGCCTTTTAGCTCAAGCCAATAGTTTCGACCGAAAAACATCGCACTTTGGCCTTCGTCATCTCCATACCCGGTTTCAGTGCCGTAACCCGAGCCATACCCGGTTTCAGTGCCATAACCCGAACCATACCCAGTTTCAGTACCGTAACCCGACCCATAGCCGTAACCTTCGCCATAGCCGTAACCTTCGCCCGTGCTTCCATTGATACCATCAAATACAGCCCCTCCTGCGTGGAGCCCATGGTAGAAAAAGTTTCCTTCAACCGCGGTATTCGTCAGCGAAGAGAGATAAAGATGTGCGGCACCTGGACGCCAAAACATGTTGTCCGAAATTGTGGAGTCGGCGAGACCACCGAGGTAAAGAGAGCCCCCGTTGCTTTCAGATGTATCCACACCACCAATCAGGTTACCGGAGATCATCCACCCACTTGCGACGGACTCACCATTGTAGTCACCTCCCATAAACTTGGGTGCGTTCGCGGCCGCGTAGCCGGTCAGAATGCTGTTAACGAGCGAAAATCCGTCAAGGCCATCCTCGTCCTCGAGCGCATCCAAATCCCAAGCCAACGGACCGTCTTTAGAATGAAGGCGCAAGCCATCAATCGAGACGTTGGATGACGCAATCGTAAGCTTTCCACTGATCCAGCTTTCTGATCCATCCCGGAAGAGTTCGATTCCGTCAGCTTGCGAAAAGGGGCTGACGCCAGCGTTTACGCCCTTTAACGTCAACGGTTTATCGATGGTTATATCTTCGTTATACTCGCCAGCCTGCAGCATAAGAACATCATCGTCTTTTGCTGCTGCGAGGGCCTCTGAAAGAGAGGCATAATCTATTTGTTGAGTTTCATTCACGACTTGGAATGTTACATCAAACTGATAAGTGTCCTCCGCGGTGTTACCCGCAACATCACTTGTTACCGCAGTAATCGTCACTGCTTCTGCTGCGCTTGCCGAGGACGTGATGCCGTCGAATATGATGCTCCAGGCACCACTATCTGCAATGGCACTTTTTGTAACAGTGTCTGCGCCCGCAGCCTGAAGACTGACGGACACGACTGCACCAACGCTTGCCGTACCCGCAACGCTAAACTCGGTGCCGCCTCCCGTAAGTGTGTCACCGTTGAATGGAGTAACGCTTGGTGCTTCAGGCGCGACTGTGTCGAGCGTAAAGCTGACAGCACCGCTGGCAGTGCCCTGGTTTTCAGCAATGTCGGTCACAACAGCTGTCAGCGCCTTGGTTCCATCGGCGCCAAGGTCAGACTTGAGCACCGTGAAGTCTACATAGCCGTTTGTGATGTCTTCAGCGCCAAGGATGACCACCTTCTGTGTATCAAAGGCAATGCCATCAAGCAGCAGCTCGATTTTGTCACCAGCCACAGCCGTCGAGCCGGTGGTCGGCAAGCTGGCCCGGAAGGTCGTCGTCGCAGCCTCGGCGGTGTTGAGCAGATCATCGGACAGGTTGGTCGAACCCTGCTCGGAAAGGGTTAGTGCAACCGGTGCTGTCGTGTCGAGCGTAAAGCTGACAGCATCGCTGGCAGTGCCCTGGTTTCCAGCAATGTCGGTCACAACAGCTGTCAGCGCCTTGGCTCCATCGGCGCCAAGGTCAGACTTGAGCACCGTGAAGTCTACATAGCCGTTTGTGATGTCTTCAGCGCCAAGGATGACCACCTTCTGTGTATCAAAGGCATTGCCGTCAAGCAGCAGCTCGATTTTGTCACCAGCCACAGCCGTCGAGCCGGTGGTCGGCAAGCTGGCCCGGAAGGTCGTCGTTGCAGCCTCTGCGTTGTTGAGCAGATCATCGGACAGGTTGGTCGAACCCTGCTCGGAAAGCGTCGGTGCGTCAGGCGCGACTGTGTCGAGGGTAACGATAAGCTCGGACGTGGCAGATACATTGCCCAACAGGTCTGTCTGTCTTACAAGCACAGAATACACACCATCACCACTCAACTCAATAGTGTTGCCTTCACCTGCAACAAAATTGTCTAGGCCGCTCGTGCTGTATTCCCAGCTTGCGCGGGCTTCAAGGCCAGAGACCAGCACAGTGTCATCGCTTGTGATACGGTCATCCACTACAGCTGTGTCGTTTTCAAGAGCAAGAACCGGTGGTGTCACGGTAACATCATTGAGTGCGTTGCCCGACACAACTTGAGCCGAGAGTTGTCCCTGCACTTTCCCTTGTATGCTGTCCTCGCCGCTCTGCAACTCTTCGATAGTGGTCGTGGGATCTGCAATTGCATCGTTCAATTTTGCAAGCGCGTTACTCAACTCGGTTATGCGAACAGGGTCAAATAGCGCCGCATTGCCTGTTTCTGCGGAAATGTCAGCAATGGCAGTTTTAAGCATTTCCTCGAGCTTAGTCGCATCTGACAAAGAACTTAGGTCCGCCGAAAGCCCTTCAGCAAGTTGCTTGCTGATTGAAAACAGATCTGCATCATTTGCACCCGCCGAAACGAGGCTGATCACGCTTGCAACTTGCGCAGCCGCCTTAAGAGCCACAAGACCGTCACTATCGCCGCTGCTGGCAAGGGCTTGGAAATCGGTGTTTAACAGATCTATGTTGCCGGATAGTCCCAGCGACGTTTTGATTGCTTTCTCTGCATTTTCCGCGGTCGCACCGCCATCTATCAGCGCTTGGACGAGCGTCGTGAGGGGCGTAACAACTGACGATCCTGAGGGTGCAGTCAGCAAACCAGTAAACGATTGCCCAGTCTTTATGTCTGTGCCACCGAAGGCGACGATAGCACCCTCTCCTGGGCTTATATCACTAAAACTAAAGCTTCCGTCTGTACCAGTCATGGTCACGACTTCTTCTGTGTCGCGCACGCCATTCGGGATCACGTCACGGTAGACCGAAGCACCGGAAAGATAGCCATCAATGACATAACCAATTACTGTCTCGTCTTCTTCACCAATAACACCGGTAGAGGCGTTTGAGCTACTGCCTCCTGCAAGTCCAGCCAAAACCGCGACGGCTCCTGAGGCTAGCGCTACCGCCATGCCTTCGTTGCCAAAGGTTACGTCAAGGTCAGCCTGCAAGGCCACAGTATCAGCAGCAGTCGAGCTAATGAGGATTTCACCAGCTGCACCGAGGCTTACAGATGAAGCTGGGACCGTGACAACGCTATCATTAGCAAGGACAAGTTTGACTTTGCCATCCGGCAGCAGTTCGACTGAAACCACGCCGTCGATCGACGAAGCCAAAACGAAGCCCTCTTCACCTTCAGCCTGTGCGAACATGGGGAGCAGCAGTGTGCTGCCAAGGACGCCCGCAGCAATTTTTTTCTGGTTTTCCTGCAGCCATTTTTGCACGAAAGCACTGCGGAGGCTTGGATCACCTGGTAGTGCAATTGGCGTTACGGCAGTTCCGCTTCGAAGACCTGACTGGGTAAGAATTTGTCTCAACGCGTGAGCGCTCGACACCACAAACGCATTCATCAAAACGCAGCCATTAAGCATAGCTGCCGATACATCGCATTGGTTTCCAAACTTTTTGCGGTTCATGACAGTGCTCGTGTCAGAAAACTGTGAGTGTCTCATAAAACTGGCCTTTATTTGAGAAATTGACATAACTACTGCGCATGCATGGTTTGACTTAGATACTTTGGAAATGACCTGTATCACATTCTCTCGCAGTAGCAAGAGATATGCCCAAAAGTTGGTGACGGCCCTCATCAGGCGGCGTTTTGAAGTTGCTTGATCCCGTCCTTAAACTCAACCCCCAGAATGACCTCGGGTAGACGGTTTGGCCCGGATATCTTCCGCC
>Ga0222707_1000420_pt1 | contig 12718 bp, 10 predicted proteins | sample AntAcemetage1574_FD_179831 | JGI IMG/M metagenome (GOLD analysis project Ga0222707, IMG submission 179831) | Saline water microbial communities from Ace Lake, Antarctica - #1574 | ecosystem: Environmental > Aquatic > Non-marine Saline and Alkaline > Saline | place: Antarctica: Ace Lake...
CACATTTGCGCCAGAGACACCAACTTTTCGCGACGCTGAGCGAGTGTGGGCGGCAGCCGACGAACTGAGGGCATCATTCGCGTCACAACAAAACCGACGCCAACGCTTTCGTGCCGCCGTCTCGACACGGTCACTGCGCCGGTACCCTCAGAACAGTCGTTTTTCTGGAGGGCGAGAGTCGTGACGTGTCAACACTGCAGTGCCGCCCTGCCGCCCTTTGCGCTTTTCTGCGGCGAGTGCGGCCGTTCAGTTTCAGCCCCGGCCATCGTGCCACCCGTGGTGCAGCGACCCGTGACCCCCGCCTCCACCCCGTGGGCTGCGGCAAGCATCTCAGAACCAGAGCCAGAGCCAGAGCCAGAGCCAGAGCCGGAACCAGAACCAGAACCAGAACCAGAACCGCAGCCGGAGGCAGCGTGTGAGAACTGCGGCACGACTCCGCAGTTCGACGATCAGTTCTGCGGTGAGTGTGGCAGCTCCCTTGCTGCCCCCACGCGCATCATCCAGTTGTCACCGAATGTCGAACCCGAGCCGGAGCCGGAGCCGGAGCCCGAGCCCGAGCCCGAGCCCGAGCCTGAACTCGAACCCGAACCCGAACCCGAACCTGCCCCAGCGGTCACGCCACGCATCCCGTCCAGCGCCATGGCACCCGACGTCGAAAACACTCGCATCGTGTCTCGGAGCGGAATCGGTAGCGGCACCGGCGCCCGGTTCGTGTTGCAGTTCAGCACGGGTGAAAGTTTCACCGTGGTGGGATCTGGTCTCATCGGTCGTAATCCGCGGCCTGAGCCGGGTGAATTCGTAGATCACCTCGTGACGATTACCGAACCCGCTCGGTCGGTCTCGAAAACTCATCTCGAATTCGGTCAAGAAGATGGAGTGCTGTGGGTGAGCGATCGCCACTCTGGCAACGGAAGCATCATTCGTGAGCCCGGTGCAGAGCCACGCCCGTGCATTCCGGGGCTGCGGTATCGACTCATGCGAGGAACCCGTGTCGACATGGGTGAGCAGTTCGTAGTGGTGAGCTGACCGCTCCTCCTCATCGCGAGGGTGGTCAGGGTCGCGCGCCAACCGCCACAGTGCACCGGACCACCTGTAGGTGGGGTGGTCAACTGTGCCTGTGCAGCGCCTCCCTGCTTTACCCTTAGCGCCCCAACCGGCGCCACGCACGTCGTTTCCGTTCGTTGCGGTCATCGCACCCCTAGCTGGCGCACTCGTCATCGGGGTCGTGACCGGCTCACCCTTTGTGCTGGTGTTCGCCCTGTTGAGTCCGCTCGTGGCCATTGCGACCACGTTGGATGCTCGCCGCAGTGCCCGCCGTCACCAGCGCGAGGAGAGCGAGCGTTTTGAGTCCGAATGCGCGGCCTACGAGGCAGCCGTCGTGGTCGCGCATGCGCGTGAGCGTAGCGATGCAGACGTTCGCACTCCGCTGATGGGTGGCGGAGCCGATCGAAACGTGATTCGGGTCGGCGTCGCCCCTGCGCTGAGTGTGAGTGCCCCCGATGAGGTGCTTCAGCCAGGGGACTCAGCAGGGGAGCTACGTGTGCGGGCCCTGCGCGAGCGGGCTCGGCACCACCCCGCCATGCCACTCTGCGTGCCTCGGGGTCACATCGCCGTCATCGGCGACGGGATGGCCGCCGACACCATCGCGCGTCGCTTGCTGCACGAAGAGGGTGTGCACCTGATTCGATTGCGCGAGCCCTGGCCCGGTGCAGGTGCAGGTGCAGGTGCCGGTGCCGGTGCCGATACCGCTTCCGGTGCCGACGTCGCAGAAGGAGCGGTCACACCACGCGCCACGATCATCCGAGTGAGCTCGGCGACACGCATCGAGGTGTCGGTGGGTGGCGCTACTCCGATCGTCGCTACCCCAGAGTTCGTGACGGCGCGGCAGGTTGACGCAGCCGCACTTCACCGACGGGCATCAGAGATTCCAGCACTTCCTGGTTCAGTGTCGTGGCGCACAATCTGTCGTGACGGCGCCGATGCCGCCGACGCCCACACCGACACAAATAACAACGACACCAACTGCGCAACACTGATCGGCGTCGACGTCAAGGGGCCGGCCGTGCTCGACATCGTGCGAGACGGGCCTCACGCCCTCGTGGGCGGAACGACGGGTAGCGGCAAGAGCGAATTTCTGCGCACTCTGGCGCTGGCGTGGGTTGCCGACCGTTCTCCGAACGAGGTGCAGCTGCTGTTCGTCGACTTCAAGGGTGGGGCAACCTTCGCGGGCCTCACTCGGCTGCCGCACGTGATTCAACTGGTCACTGACCTCGACCCGCTTGTGGCCGAGCGAACACTGCACACCCTGCGGGCCGAGTTGCGTCGGCGTGAGCGTGTGCTTGCCGCAGCGGGCCTCCGAGACATCGCGCACCACCCCGGGGTGCTGAGCCGACTGGTGGTGATCGTCGATGAGTTTGCCGCCGTACTAGAAACCTTTCCTGCGCTGCACTCCGTCTTTGCTGATCTTTCGGCCCGCGGGCGATCGCTTGGAGTGCACCTCGTGCTGTGCACGCAGAGTCCGGCGGCAGTCGTGCGCGACGCCGTCGCCACGAACTGTTCGATACGCGTGGCGTTTCGACTCAGTACGACTGCAAGCACCGCCTTTCTCGGCGCCGCCGGTCGAGGGCTCGAGTCGGCAGGACCAGGGCGTGCTCGCGTCGTACACGGCGATACTGCTCGTGAGGTACAGGTTGCAGTCATCGACGACGCTGACATCGAGAGCGTGTGCCAGCGGTGGCGCGACCACGATTTTGATGGCCCCCCGTGGCCACAACCCCTGCCCAGCGTGATCGAACACCGCGAGTTGGCTGCTGCTCTCGCTGCGGCGCCGAGCGGCGCCGCGGCGGCGGTGGTACCGGCGGTGGTACCGGCGGTAGTACCGGTGGCAGTGCCGGTGCCAGCCTCGGGCTCAGCAACCCTCGTGCTGCGTTTTGGGCTTCTCGATGACCCGGCAGAGCAACGGCAGGTGGCTGCCCAGTGGGCACCCGCGCGAGACGGCGCGCTCGCAGTGATGGGGGCACCGCGCAGTGGGCGCACGGTCGCTCTCACGACGCTCGCCTTCGCCGCGCACCGTGCCGGCAGAGTCACTATGGTGTTGCCGCCGTCTTTTGCTGAAGCGTGGGCACTGCTCGAACAGTGCGCTCAATCGCCCCCGCCGGAAGCCCTTCTCTTAGGTGACAATCTGGATCTTCTCTTGGCTGACAGTGGTGAGCGGGCATCAGACCTGCTTACCCGGTGGGACGCCGCGGCGCGGGCACTACGGCGCGTCGGCGGTGCCGTAGTGGCGTCGATGGGCTCAACCGCGGGGGTGCGCTCCCTGGTGCAGGGCCGCTTTGAGAGCCGCCTGATACTGCGCAGCGTTGACAGCGACGAGCATGCTTTTGCTGGCGCTCCGCGGGGTATGTTCGACCGGCAGGCACCCGCGGGTCGAGGCTGGTGGGCGGGCCTGCAGGTTCAGGTGCTGTGCGGTGCAGAGCCGCTGCGTCCCACTTCGATGCCCGCCCCCGAGTGGGCCCCGTCCGACGGTGCCGATGTCCTCATCATCACCCGCAGACCGACACTGGTTGCCGATGTGCTCCGAGACGCGTATCCGCAACACCACGTCGTCAGCGACCTGAGTACCTGCACGGCACCAGGCGCCGCACTGCTGGGGATGTCGTTTTCTGGCGGCAACCCGTCGCAGGTCGTCGACGTGACTCCGCGCATCCTGATCGGTGATTCTGACGCGTGGCAGGCGGCCTGGTCAGTATTTACGTCTGCGCGACGTCACGCTACCGTTGTCGGGGTGTTCGCCGACGACGCCGACGTGCGGGTCCTACTCGGCCACAGATCACCGCCGCCACCTCTCAACGCCGACCGGGGTGACGTCTGGGTGGTCGAACCAGGGGAGCCACTCGCGCGACGCCGATGGGGGGTGTTCGCCGCCGAGTGAGCGGCCTGAGTGATTAAACCCTGGTCAGCTCATGGCGGCGTTCAGTGTGACGGCAGTCACGTCGTGGGCAACGGCGATTGCGTCGTTGGTGATACTGCCGTCGTGGGTGTTGAGCCCGTGTGCCAGAGCAGCGTCGGCGCGCAGGGCATCGCGCCAGCCGTGGTTGGCGATCGCGCGAACGTAGGGCATGGTCGCGTTAGTGAGAGCAAAAGTCGACGTGCGCGGCACTGCTCCCGGCATATTCGCTACGCAGTAGAAGATGCTGTCGTGCACCTGAAAGGTCGGCTCGGCGTGGGTCGTTGGCCTGCTGTCGGCGAAGCATCCACCCTGGTCGACGGCGATATCGACGAGGACGCTGCCTGGTTTCATGCGTGAAACCAGCTCGTTGCTGACCAGTTTCGGCGCTTTGGCGCCGGGAATGAGCACGGAGCCGATGAGCATGTCAGCGTCGATGGCGGCCTTTTCGATTTCGTAGCCGTTCGACGCGAGCGTTTGGATGCGCCCGCTGTAGAGAGCATCCAGTTCGCGCAGGCGCTGAAGGTTAGTGTCAAGAACGGTGACTCTGGCGCCCAAGCCGACCGCCATGGCGACCGCGCTGGTGCCTGCGACACCGCCACCGAGCACGACGATGTGTGCGGGGTCAGTTCCCGGAACCCCGGGGACGAGGAGCCCTGGGCCGCCGTGCGGTCGCATCATCGCGTTGGCGCCGACGATGGGGGCAAGCCGGCCGGCGACTTCGCTCATCGGCGCCAGCAGCGGCAGCGCTCGCGAGGGCAGTTGCACGGTTTCGTACGCAATCGCGGTCACCCGCGAGTCGAGCAGCGCCTGGGTCAGGTTCTTTTCTGCCGCGAGGTGCAGGTAGGTGAACAACAGCATGCCCTCACGAAAGTGGGCGTACTCTGCGGCAATCGGCTCTTTGACCTTGAGCAGCAGGTCGGCGTCGCCCCAGGCAGTGGCGGCGTCAGCGACAATTCGCGCACCCTGCAGGGCGTACTCGTCGTCAGTGATCGCCGAGCCGAGACCGGCACCCGACTGCACGAGCACCTCGTGCCCGTGGACGACGAGGTCATGCACGCCGGCGGGAGTGATAGCAACGCGGTACTCGTTGTTTTTAATTTCGGAGGGTACGGCGATTTTCATCAGTTCTCCTTGCGACGGGCGCCACCGTGATCGCGCACGGCCGCGTTGAGATGCTCTCTCAGCGTAACTGCTGAGCGCAATGGATTCCGCACCATTTATTGCCGTGGAGTGCTGTTTTCGTGACATTTGGGTTTCGTGATGACCGAATCGAGCGTTTGATGATGACCTGCACCCATCGCTTATGCCAGTATCGAATAACCGCTTCGCGCGGATCGGACACTGTTGTACCGGCACTCGTCAAAGGAGAACGCTATGAACCGTACCCTTCCCGAAGACCCGATGATTCGCAGCCTCATCGCCCAGGCGAAGCGCGCACAGCTGAGTCGCCGAGCGATGCTCGCGTCTACCGGCGCTGGCGCAACGGCTCTCGCGCTCGCTGCATGTACTCCCGCCGGTGATGTGGCACCCGCCGAAGATCAGTCGGCCACCGACAAAAATTTGAACTGGGCGAACTGGCCCTTCTACATCGATGAAGACGACGAGGGCGGCTTCCCCACCCTCATTGCGTTCCAAGAGCAGTTCGGCATCGACGTGAACTACCTCGTCACAGTTGACGACAACAACTCCTACTTCGCCACCGTGCGCGACCAATTGGCGCTCGGGCAAGACATCGGAGCGGACACCGTCTGCCTCACCGACTGGATGGTGAACCGCTGGATTCAGCTGGGTTACACGCAAGAGCTCAATAAGACGAACATCCCCAACGCTGCGAATCTTTCAGCCAGCCTGCAAAACCCGTCATTTGACCCCGGCCGAGTGCACTCACTGCCCTGGCAGGGCGGCTTTGCGGGCATTTGCTACAACGTTGAAGAGACCTCTGAAGTGCGCTCGATCAGCGACCTGTGGCGCCCCGACCTGTTGGGTCGTGTCGGCGTGCTCTCTGAAATGCGCGACACGATCGGTGTCATCATGCTCGAAAACGGCGTCGATATTTCGGGCGACTTTACGGCCGATGAGTTCAATGCGGCGCTTGACGTGTTTCGTACGCAGGTCGAGTCGGGTCAGATTCGCAACGTGCGCGGCAACGCCTACACCGAAGACCTCGTCAACGGCGACACTCTCGCGGCGGTCTGCTGGTCAGGCGACATTACGGTGCTCAACGCCGAAGCCGGTTTTGAGAAGTGGAAGTTTTTGCTGCCCGAAGCGGGTGCCACGCTGTGGAACGACAACTTCCTCATTCCGATCGGCTCCACGCGTAAGGCCAACGCTGAAACCCTTATCAACTACTACTACGAGCCCGAGGTTGCGGCCGAGGTCGCCGCCTGGGTGAACTACATCACCCCGGTTGACGGTGCGAAAGAAGCGGCGCTCGCGATTGATCCTGAGTTGGCGGAGAACCAACTCATTTTTCCGGATGCCGACACGCTGGCTCAGTCGAAGATTTTCCGCGGGTTGAGCGCTCAGGAAGAGAACGAGTACCAGGCCGCTTTCCAAGCGATCTTGCTCGGCTAGTCAACGCATCCCACCAAAAGGAGCACCAACGAGGTGACAAACCACGATGTTCCGCAGGGTGGATTCGCTGAGGCTGGTGCCGACCTCGAGCTGGTCGGCCTCACCAAGCGATTCCCGGGCTTCACCGCCGTGGAAGGGCTCGACCTGACCATTCCAGCCGGGTCATTCTTTGCGCTGCTGGGGCCGTCAGGATGCGGCAAGACCACCACGCTGCGGCTCATCGCCGGGCTCGAAGAGCCCACTGCCGGTCGCATTCTGATCGGCGGCAAAGACGTCACAACGACGAAGGCGTACCAACGCCCCGTGAACACCGTTTTTCAGAGCTACGCGCTTTTTCCGCACATGAGCATTCTCGACAACGTGGCCTTCGGGTTGAAGCGTCGGGCAATCAAAAATGCGGAGAATCTCGCCCACGAAGCCCTGCGTCTGGTGGAGCTTGATCACGTGGGTGGGCGCAAACCGACGCAGTTGTCAGGTGGCCAGCAGCAGCGGGTCGCACTTGCGCGTGCCATCGTCAATCGGCCCGCCCTGCTGCTTCTTGACGAGCCCCTCGGTGCGCTCGACCTAAAGCTTCGACGACAGATGCAGATTGAGCTGAAAGATATTCAGAGCGACGTCGGCCTCACTTTCTTACACGTGACGCACGATCAAGAAGAGGCCATGACCATGGCCGACACGGTCGCCGTCATGAACAAGGGGCGCATTGAGCAGATGGGCCCCCCGCAAGAGTTGTACGAGTTGCCGCGAACCTCGTTCGTCGCCAAGTTTTTAGGGCAGTCGAACCTATTCTCGGGCGAGGTGACCTCTGTCTCGCGAACCGCGATGGTGATCGACGCGTCAGGGACCAAAATTGAGGTTCCGCTCGCGCGCGCCCAACGCCACACCGGGCACGTCACAGTGGGAGTTCGTCCCGAAAAGGTGTCACTGCACGTTGCGGCACCTGAGGCCAGTGCCGGCCGTAACGTGATGGGCCCAGGGCGCATCACCGACGTATCGTTCAGCGGTGTCAGCACCCAGTACGAGGTGACCATGCCCGTCTTTGGTGCGCTCACTGTATTCGCGCAAAACACATCGATCTCGAGCATGCACCGAGACGGAGACGAAGTGTGGCTGAGTTGGGCAGTCGATCACGCTTTCGGGCTGGCTGACGACACCGACGGCGCCAGCCCACGGTTCGATGCGGACTTCGACACTTCCATGATCGCGGTGCAGTCTCGCAAAAACCTCGAAGCGGAACTCGAGGGGGCCTAACTCATGGCTTTCACCGCCTTTTCTAGCTCGGCGGCGACCCAACCGGCTGTGCGCCGTAAAAGCCGCGCTGCGCTTTTTCTGTTGCTACCGGGCATCTTCTATCTGATTCTATTTTTCGTTACCCCGCTCATTTCACTGGTCATCACCAGCTTGCAAGAGCCCGATCCGCTGGTTTTTGGGCGGTTCGTCAACGCGGTGAACTGGCAGAACTACGCGGCCGTAATCGAGCTGTACGGCGAACAGTCGGCGCGTTCGGCAGGGTACGCGGCGCTGGCGACGCTCTTTGCCCTGCTCATCGGGTTTCCGTTGGCGTACTTCATCGGCATCACCCTGCGGCCCTACCCGCTGTTGCAATCGTTGGCCCTCGTACTCGTCATTGCGCCCTTCTTTATCTCGTTTCTGTTGCGCACCCTGGCGTGGAAGCAGATTTTCTCGACCGAGGGGCCCGTGTCAGGAATCCTCTCGTCGCTGGGGGTTCTGGGCCCGGGGGAGGCAATCACCGGCACCGCTTTTTCGGTGATTTTCGGCCTCACCTACAACTTCATTCCGTTCATGACGCTGCCGATTTATGCGACGCTCGTCTCGCTCGATCTGAGGCTCCTCGAGGCCGGAAACGACCTTTACGGCAGCCCAGCGACTACTTTTCGCACGGTCACCCTTCCGCTGTCGACCGCGGGTGTGCTGTCGGGAACACTGCTGACCTTTATTCCCGCCGCGGGCGACTACATCAATGCGTCTCGCGAATTCCTCGGATCAGCTGACACCACGATGATCGGCAACGTCATTGAGACCAACTTTTTGGTCTTGCAAAACTTTCCGGCCGCGGCATCACTTTCACTACTGCTGATGGCCGCCATTTTGGTGCTCGTCGGTCTCTATGTGAAGCGAAGCGGAACGGAGGACCTGCTGTGAAAGGTTTCGGCAGGTACGCCATCTGGGTGTATTCGGCAATGGCGTTCGTGTTTCTGCTCATCCCGATCGTCTACACGGTCGCCTTCTCGTTCAACGATGCTCGCCGCACCAACATCATCTGGCGTGGCTTTACCCTCGACAACTGGTTCGGTGTGTGCGAATCGCAGAACGTTTGTCTGGCGTTCGGTAACAGCCTTCTGATCGGGGTGGTTGCCACCGTGCTGGCCACCACCCTCGGAACAATGATTGCGCTCGCACTGGTTCGGTACCGCTTCAGGTTTCGTAACGCCACCACACTGCTGATCTTCCTGCCGATGGCGACGCCCGAGGTGGTATTGGGCGCCGGTTTAGCTGCCCAGTTCTTGCAGGCGGGGGTTCCGAAGGGCCTGGCCACCATCATCTTGGCCCACACACTGTTCTGCCTCAGCTTTGTCGTGGTCACCGTTCGCTCTCGCGTGGCGGGGCTTGACCCAGCACTGGAAGAGGCCGGGCGCGACCTCTACGGCAGCCCCCTGCAGGTGTTTTGGCGCATCACCTTTCCGATGCTGCTGCCGGGCATCGTGGCCGCGGCATTGCTGTCGTTCGCACTCAGTTTCGACGACTTCATCATCACCAACTTCAACCGTGGCGCCGAAGTCACTTTTCCGAGCTACGTCTACACAGCTGCAGCGCGCGGTATTCCGGCTGAGGCAAACGTCATCGCCTCAGCAGTGTTTTTCCTCGCCCTCGCGCTAGTGCTAATAGCCCAACTGACCGCGGCCGCACGACGCCGCCAGTTGGCAAAGACAAGCTAGGCGCCCACGGCTCACTCGCTGAGGCTGACGGTCAGCCGGCCAACCTCCTCATCGCCTGCGAAGGCACGCTCCGTAATGACGTCGGTGAGCTCGCGGGCCGCATCGGCCTCGATGGCGCCCACCGAGGCCAGCAGTGCGAGGGCGACTGGTGTGGTGGCCCGCATCGAGCCGTCGAGTATTTTGACGGCCACGGCAACCCCGCTGGGCACACCGATAACGACCAGCCCCTCCGCGCCGATTTTCGCGATGGCGCCGAGGCGTTCAATGACGAGGGTGTTTGCCCGACCACGCCCATCGATTGCCCACGGTTCTCTCGTGACAGCCGTCATCAACCGCTGCTCGTGAACGGTGGCGCCGGCCGCGATTCGCGCGATCGCACCCGCGAGACCGAGCAGCGACGTCGCGTGCAGCGGCGCACCGCAGCCGTCACGGGCACTGTGGTGAATCGGTTCGCCGGTGTACTGCTCTACGACCTCGGCAACCCTCTGTTGCACCGGATGCTCGGGGTGCAGATAGCGCTCCGCGTCAGCTCCGATCGCATCGCTCGCGCGCAAAAAGCCGGCGTGCTTGCCCGAGCAGTTCATGGTGACTGTGGTCGCAGGTAGCCCTTTCTGCTGGAGTGCTGCCAGCTCGGCCCTGCCGAGCGGCCATTGTGCGGGGCACTGCAGAGCGTGCGCGCTGCGCCCGTCATCGTGCAGCATGCGTTCCACCACTGCCAGGTGCTCGCCGCTGCCACAGTGGCTGGCAGTGGCGAGTGCCAACTCATCGTCGGCGAACTGCGCGCCGAGCTGCAGCATAGCGATGGCCTGCAGAGGCTTGAGGGTTGAGCGCGGGTAGATGCTCGCGTGGACATCCCCGACTGCCCGCACGATGCGGCCAGCAGAATCTGCAATCGCTGCCGCACCCAAGTGCCGTGATTCGACGAGGCCACCCCGGTCAATGTGTGCAAGCTCGAGTGCACCGTCAACGCTGAGCGCGCGTGGGCGCTCCGCCTCGCCGGCCACGGGTGAGGTCAGGCCGACAGTGCAGCGTCGAGAATGTCGATCGCCTCGTGAATGAGTGCGTCACTCATGGTGAGGGCGGGCAAGAAGCGGATGACGTTGCCGTAGCTTCCGGCGCTCAACAGCAGCAAACCCTGTTGCGCAGCAGCGGCGATGGCCCGCGTCACGATGGCGGCGTCGGGTTCGTGCGTCTCAGGGTTCATGAACTCGATTGCGAGCATCGCGCCCATGCCGCGCACGTCGCCGATGACCGGGTATTTTTCCTGAAGCTTCAGCAGCAGGGGCTTCAAGACCGACTCGATACGGCGGGCATGACCGAGCAGGTCACGCTCTTCGATCTGCTCAAACACGGCGATGGCGGCCGCGCACGCGACGGGGTTTCCGCCGTAGGTGCCGCCGAGCCCGCCGGCGTGCGGGCTGTCCATAATTTCGGCGCGTCCGACAACTCCGGCGAGCACCATGCCACCGGCGATCCCCTTCGCGGTGGTGATGAGGTCAGGTGTGAGGCCGAAGTGTTCGCTGGCGTAGTAGCTACCGGTGCGCCCGACACCCGATTGCACTTCATCAGCGACAAACACCACGCCGTTGTCGTTGCACCACTGTTGCAGGGCGAGCAGGTAGCCCTCGGCAGGGATGATGAAACCGCCCTCGCCTTGAATGGGTTCAACCACGAGGCAGGCAAGATCGCCGGCGCCCACACGCTTTTCCAAGTACGAGATGGTGCGCGCGGCGGCGTCAGCGCCGGAGAGCCCATCGTGGAAGGGGTTCGAGCTGGGGGCGTGGTAAACGCTGCCAGCGAAGGGCCCGAAGCCGAAGTTGTAGGGCATGGCTTTGAAATTCATGGCCATGGTGAGGTTAGTGCGGCCGTGATAGCCATGGTCGAGTACGGCGACGCCACCGCGACCGGTGTACTTGCGTGCGATTTTCACGGCGTTCTCGACGGCTTCAGCGCCGGAGTTGACGAGCACAACCTTTTTGGCGTGGTCACCGGGGGTGTGTTGCACGAGAAGCTCGGCAACCCGTACGTACTGCTCGTAGGGGGTGACGGCGAAGACGGTGTGCGTAACTTTGGCGACCTGCGCTTGCACGGCGGCAACGACGGCATCGTTGGTGTGGCCAGCGCCCATGACGCCGATTCCGCCGCCGAAGTCGATGATGTGGTTGCCGTCAACATCGACGATGATCGCGTCGTGCGCCCGATCGATGTACACCGGCATTGTCGTGCTGACCCCGGCACTTACGACGGCGAGGCGACGCTCGTGGAGCGCTCGCGATGCGGGGCCCGGGATGGCGGTGACCAGGCGGCGCTCTTGCGCGACCGGCTGGGACAGCTTCTTGGCCGCAGCATTCTCAGAAACTGAGTGGCCGACGGCGGCGGCGTGAAGCGTGGCTGAGGGCATTGAAATGGTGTCAGTCATGGTGCAATGAGTGTACTCCCGGGCAACCCATGTTGTGCGGTGAAGAAAGGGGTTCTCAGTGCGTCATCAGCACAGCTTTGCCGTCGATGTTCGGTGGAGCGGTAATCGCGGCGAGGGCACCGCGACTCATCGCGGCTTTGGGCGCGAGCACAGCGTCAGTGCCGCGGGTAAACGGCACGATATTGATGGCTCCAGTGCCGCCGTTTTTCGGGGCGATGCTGACCGGTGGAATCCCGAAGAAATGCTGATTGCAGCCCTCGCGCAGTGCCACATGCTCAGCTATTTGCACGTGGCGACCGCCGCCGGAATCGTGGTCGTCGATTACGTCGACTCCGCCACCGGCGTGTTGCAGCAAGAAGGAGAGGGTGGTCGGCTCACCGAGGTGACTCTTCGCCCAGTCGTCACCCTCGCAGCACACCACGACGAAGCGGATGCGCAGCGCGCCGAGATACTGCACCGTCGGGCGAGCGAGCTGTGTTTCATCGCGAACTCAATCGCCTTTACCGTTCGGCACGAACCGCGCACGCTGCGTGCCGCGCATCCGACGCAGTAAAGCCTCGCAGGGCGCCAAGAGCGCAGTCATAGCTACGGCGTGGGAGAATAACGAGTTCGCCTCCGCCTCATCGTAAGGATTACGTCGTGCGCCGCAGCTCCACCACTCTCGCTCTTAGTCTCACTGCCACACTGCTCGTGTCACTGGCAGCATGCTCGCCCGGCGGCTCGTCGACCGCGGGAGGAGAGTGCATCCCCTCAGGTGCTGGCTCTGATTCCATTTCTGTTGACGGCGCATTCGGCAGTGTGCCGACCATTGAGTTCGAC
>Ga0222707_1000425_pt1 | contig 12631 bp, 9 predicted proteins | sample AntAcemetage1574_FD_179831 | JGI IMG/M metagenome (GOLD analysis project Ga0222707, IMG submission 179831) | Saline water microbial communities from Ace Lake, Antarctica - #1574 | ecosystem: Environmental > Aquatic > Non-marine Saline and Alkaline > Saline | place: Antarctica: Ace Lake...
AACCCAAAGAGGCTAGGTGCTAAACCACCGTGACCTCATGTTTGTCAAGCTTGAACGAATTCCGGGTGCTTTGATGAACAGCTGACAACACACTGTATTCAAAAAAATTCAATACCCTGCAAAATAACGCCCTGCACGCGCTAGCAACTCGACCGCTACAGTTCACTGACTTTGAACCGTTCAGTTCTGTTGCTCAAGCGTTCGCATCTACAACTTGCGTGGAATGCCAGCTAAAAACGTCATGTTCTAAGTCAATTGAGAGCGGTTTTAAATTGGACTACAACGATGAATGGGCTGGTGTACCCCGCTGCTGAACCGCGTCCTTCGTACCACTGAAAGCGGGTATCCCTGACCATGCCCATGCCCATGCCCATGCCGGCCTTGCCGATGTGCGCGAGCCAATTACAACACGTGGCTGCGTATAGGCTGGCTATCGCCTAGGTGTCAAACAGCTGTCGCTATCGACCATGGTTCAATGTTTACAACTAGAGAAGGTCTGGGCGTTGTTGATGAATACGGCTTGATCTAGGTCTTATTCAGATAAGCTTGCAAGATCTTTGATGAACAAACATGGCAGCAACAAAACGTCCCAGACCAATACCTATTCAAATAGGTTGCTCAGCGCCACCGCCAAGCATGCAATCAATAGGGTATAGCCATCCATGTGCCAGCGGGGGCCATCGGCAATTTCGAGCCAGCCACTTGGCGTATTGTTGACTGCACTGCGCCAACTTGCACAACTTCTCCAAGCGCCAACCCTTTGGCCACGCTGGCTTGCAATACGGGTTCAAGCAGTTCACGGCTGTTCACCAGCACCAATGTGTCGCCCACCCGCAAACCATTCTGACTGCCGCCACTGACAGTCAGGTCTTGGCCCTCATAATTCAGAATTGAAAACTGCAAGGGCTCCCGAGACATGAGGGTGTTGATGCCCTGCACACCGCTGGCGCTGCCAAGACGAATACTGTCAATCACTGTTTGGGGCACATCCGGCGGCAGCAAGCTCAAGGCATCGACATCCCAAACCAACTGTTGGCTGTATAGCCATGTGGCTTGGTGCTGACCACGCTTGGTCAGCACCAAATCGATTTGCCAATCGGTGGTTTTAACCGGCACGGACACTGCGTCTTTGGACAGAGCAAGTGACGGGCCTTGCAACGCAGACGCCGCTACTGCGTTGTGCACCTTCAAACTCAGGTGCCAATCTGCCAACTGCGATGTGTTGTCACCTTGGACGGCAGCTTGGTACGAGCCTAACTTGCTCATGACATGCGGACTTTGGCCCCAACGAATAGCTTGCGTGCGGACCACATCGTCCCACTGCGTACGCCATTCGTTTAGCATTTTTGTTGCGAAATACCGATGGTCACCACGAATGCTGTCACTGAGATCACTTGTGAAACTAACACGCTGCATCCAACGCTCGTCTGAAGGAAGCAAGTGTGTATTGACTGGGGGGGGGTCTGCGCTCAGCTCATCTGCGGCAATGCCCTTCACTGCGACACCTGTGCCATCGCCGAGATAGTTGGCTACACGCACACCTCGCACCGTCGCACCATTAACAACCCGTGTACCTTGTTGGAGCTGCCCGTTTTGGTCGATCCAAGCCGGGGACACCACCCGTATTGGCATTCGTAACGCCTCTTCCACCAAGACCCGTTTGATAGCGTCGAGTTCTTGCTCGGGCAAACGGCCCCGTGCAAATTGTTGGGGCTGCACCAGTTGAGTTCTGGGATTTAACAACGCGCGCATGGCTGCTATTTTGTCGGTCGTTGCAGTTGGAACAGTAGCGGCCTCAGTCGTAACAGGTGTCACTCTATTTGCAGGGTCAACAATGTCTTTCGCTTGGGCTGCGGCTTTCGCAATGGCTCGAAAAACAACTGTCGAAGGTGTCGCTCGCGTTTGCAAACCACCCTGGACAAAAGCACCTACTTTGTCGACTTTTTTGAGCGCTTTGTCTGTTGTGATGGCATCGTTTGGAAACAACTGGCTCTGGGTGAATTCATAAGTACTGCCAGCACTGCCAGTGTCACCAGTGCTGACAGGAGCAGGAGCAGGAGCAGGTGCAGAAGTAGCTGCCGCTGCAGGTTCAGCAGCAGGTTCAGCAGCAGGTGCAGGTGCAGAAGTGGGTCCCGGCGAGGGAGGTTTCGATGGTGCACCTGTCGCCCATGCTGTACCAGGCAAAGCCCAAACCATTGCCAAGCCAATGACTACAGCCCGCAAGGTGGTGGCACTTAAACGATTCATGAAAAAAATTAAAAGCATTGAACGAACCCAACCCCTTGACCGCCAGGCTGTCAACATGCGCCATGACAGACTGACAACGGCGTAGTTGCCTTGCTGCGACGAGCTTGCCATTGTGACAACTTGTTTGAATGTATCAACTTTACTCTGAATAGTAATTCAATATGACCCGGGCCCAGCGTTGGATCAACGCAAGTAAGGCAGCCCGCAATAACGACAAGACTTGATGCTTAAGCCTGCCAGCCACCTATGCTGGTAACAGCTTCTAGCGCCTCCTTTCAACAGGTGGCTGGCGAAATGGCAGATATGCTGATGCAAAAAGTAAGAGGCAAACACCTTCAACGCGGCATTAGCAAGTACGTAAGCCTCGCATAACACGCCCCTTGCTAGCCTCTCAGGTATACCGCCTCGAGGGGACTTTTTTGTCGAGGTGGTGTAACAGTAGCCGCTGTCAGTTGTGGTGCGTCGTGGTGAGTAGGGCTGGTGTGTTCGCCACTGCCAAGTCACGTGCGTCTGTACGCTATTAATAGGTTGTCAAAAATAGTATACTTTTTTTTGAAAAGTTAAAGCCCATTTTAGGAGACGTAATATGACTGCAGAAGAGACTGTAATGAGCGGCTACGCGGCCTTTGGGACCGGCGATATGGAAACATTAGGCAAGCTGTATCACCCGGCATGTAAAACCACCTTCCACGGCGACCATGCATTGGGAGGCGAATATATTGGTTTTCAAGATTTGCTGATACATATGTTTGCCAAGCTGAATGATGCATGGCCTGGTTTTAGCCTTGGCGTAGACAAAGTTGTGTCGGACGACAACAACGTTTGCGTGTTTTGTACCATTACAGCAGATGGTGGGTTAAGCGGAAAAGGGGTGCACAGCTTTGTGGTGGAAGACGGATTAGAAGTCAGCTTCGATCTGTACTGGGACAGCGCTTACTGGGCCAAGCATTCCAAAATCTAAAAAAGCTTGCATTGACTACATGTATGTAGAAACTCTCTGTCATCAAGAACAAACCAAAGCCTGGGTGCTTTGATGGGGTTTTCGCAGCTGTAAAGGCTTTTAATGAGAGCAGGCACGGTGTGTGCTCCACATCATGCAACCAAGCTTCGTGCGATTGTTAAACGAGATGCAGACATATTTACTCACGATGCTGCTGAGGGCGTGAAGTGGTTGGATGGGCATCGGCACCTCTTGCAAGAGTTTCATGCGATCAACAATCACTCTATACCGTTAAGTGGCGGCCTACTTTTTAGTTCGGACAACTGGCACAACAGTAGCTGAGTGTCTAACAACCTTGTTCGCATAACGACAATGATGTCCTGGGCTGTTGTCCAAAGCCCGAACTCTTGAGGCTTGATCAACCAGTATGGTGGCAGGCCACCTGCCGCCCTTGCAACTCGCGCAACACAGGCAACTCGCTTTCGCAACGTGCATCGGCTAGCGGACAGCGCTTGTGAAACGCACAACCGGAAGGCGGATCCAGGGGGCTGGGCAACTCACCTTGGATCTTGATTTTCTTCTGCCGGTGGGCAGGATCGATCGAGGGCGTGGCAGACAGCAGCGCCTGCGTATAGGGATGTAAGGCATTGGCGAAGATCGTGGCCTTGGGCCCTGACTCCACCACGCGACCGAGGTACATCACCATCACATCGTTGGCGATGTGCTCTACCACCGCCAAATTGTGCGAGACGAATACATAAGCGGTCTTGAGCTGTTCCTGCAGATCCATGAACAGATTCAACACCTGGGCTTGAATCGACACGTCCAGCGCCGACGTCGGCTCGTCAGCCACCAGAATCTTGGGTTGCAAGGCCATAGCGCGGGCAATGGCGATGCGCTGACGCTGGCCACCCGAGAACATGTGGGCATAGCGGTTGTGGTGCTCTGGACGCAGGCCCACGCGCTCCAGGCTCTCCATCACTTTGATCATGCGCTCGCTAGCGCTCAGCGTGGTGTTGAGCAGCAAGGGCTCACCGATCTGGTCGCCGATTTTCTGGCGCGGGTTGAGCGAGGCATAGGGATTCTGAAATACCATCTGCACCTGGCTGCGCAAGCGCTTGTATTGCGCTTTGTCACCCGGTTGCACCCACTCGCTGCCGATTTGTAAACGGCCCTCTGTGGGTACCTCGATCAGTGTGAGCTGGCGGGCCAGCGTGCTTTTGCCGCAGCCCGATTCACCCACCACCGCCAGCGTGCGCCCTTGCTCCAATCGGAACGACACATCGGCCAGCGCCTTCACCGTCACGGCAGGCTTCAAAACACCTTGCGACACATGGTAATGCCGGGTCAACGACTCGGCTTGCATCACTGGCTTGCTCATAGCACCTCCTGCGCGCTCATGGGGAAGAAGCAGCGCGTCTGCACACCGTCTTGCGCATACAAACCGGGTCGCTCGTTGCTGCAGCGGTCTTGGACTTTGGGACAACGCGGCGACAGCAGGCAACCCCCTGGCCGGTCGTGCTGCCCGGGCACGATGCCGGGCAGCGTGTGCAATCGGCTCGCACCGCGACTGTGTTCGGGAACGCTCTGCAACAAGGCACGCGTGTAGGGGTGCGTGGGCGCGCTGAACATGCGCGACACATCGCCCTGCTCCACGACCTGACCGGCGTACATCACCGCCACGCGCTGCGCCACTTCGGCCACCACCGCGAGGTCGTGCGTGATCAAAATCAGCGACATGTTGTGTGTCTTTTGAAGCTGCACCAGCAACCCCATGATCTGCGCCTGGATGGTCACGTCCAGTGCGGTCGTGGGCTCGTCCGCGATCAGCAGCTTGGGGTTGCAAGCGATAGCGATCGCGATCATTACGCGCTGCGCCATGCCGCCCGAGAACTGGTGCGGGTAACTCTCCAACCGGCTGGCCGCGCCAGGAATTTCGACCATTTCCAGCAATTCGATGGCGCGCGCCTTGGCCACGGAGCCGCGCAAGCCCATGTGTTGCTTGAGCACTTCGATCAACTGAAAGCCAACCGTGAAACTGGGGTTGAGCGAGGTCATAGGATCCTGAAAAATCATGGCCATGTCTTTGCCAAGAATTTTTCGGCGGTCCCGATTCGAAATGATTTGCAAATCCTTGCCATCGAAAAACAGCTTGTCTGCATGGATGCGACCCTGGCCCACCAGCAGGCCCATCATGGCCATCATGCTGACCGACTTGCCCGAGCCCGATTCGCCCACGATACCGAGCACCTGGCCCTGATCGAGTTGCACATCGAGCGTGTCCACGGCACGAAAGCCGCGCCCTTTGGCACCGAATTCGACGCTGAGGTTTTGAATATCAAGAAGGCTCATATCAAATCTCTCGAGAGTTGCAACGCGCCATCCGCGGCGCGAGATGTCTGGCTACGAACGCGGCAAAACAGGCAAAACAGGCTTGGCCGGACCGCTTGGCGTTGCCCCCTTGAGGGTGGCGCACGCAGCGCGGCGGGTGTGCTCCAAATCAAACTGACTTGAGCTTGGGGTCTAGCGCATCGCGCAAACCATCACCCACCAGATTGATTGCCAGCACCGAAAACAGAATCGTCAGGCCTGGCAACGTCACCACCCACCACGCGCTCTCGATGTAGTCGCGCGCCGACGCCAGCATGGTGCCCCACTCGGGGAACGGCGGCTGCACGCCCAGCCCCAGAAAGCCCAAGGCGGCAATATCCAAGATCGCAGCCGAAAAACTCATGGTCGCATGCACGATCAGCGGCGCGGTGCAGTTGGGCAACACGGTTACAAACATCAGGCGCAAGGTGTGCGCGCCTGACAGGCGCGCTGCTGTCACGTAGTCGCGCTGCAATTCGCTCATGGCCGATGCACGCACCAGGCGCACATAGGCGGGCAGCGAGACCAGCGAGATTGCGATCATGGCGTTGAGCAGACCAGGGCCCAGAATGGCCATGATGGCAACAGCCAACAGCAACGAAGGCAAGGCCATCACGATATCCATGGCGCGCATGATGGCAGCGTCCATCCACTTGCCGGCAAACGCTGCTGTTAGGCCCAAGATCACGCCTGGGATCAGCGCCATCACTACAGACAACAGCCCGACCAACAACGACAGGCGCGCGCCGTAAATCAACCGAGAAAGCAAATCGCGACCAAGCTCATCGGTCCCCAACAGGAACTGGGCTGACCCCCCTGTGGACCACACAGGCGATTGTAGGAAGTGCTCGCGGTACTGTTCGATCGGGCTATGCGGCGCCGCCCACGGCGCGAAAATCGCGAGCAAGCCCACGATGAGCATAAAGAACAGGCCGACCACGGCCCCTTTGTTGTGCGCGAAAGCGCGCCAGATTTCTTGGTAGTCCATCATTGCACCCGAATGCGGGGGTTGGCCACGCCATAAAGAATGTCGACCACGAAGTTGGTCAGAATGACCAGCATGGCCACCAGCAAGATGCCGTTTTGCACCACTGGGTAATCGCGCCTGCTGATCGCATCAATCAGCCACTTGCCGATACCAGGCCAAGAGAAGATGGTTTCGGTCAAGACCGCGCCGCCCATGAGCGTGCCCACTTGCAAACCGACGACCGTCAGGACAGGAATCAGCGCGTTGCGCAGCGTGTGCACAAAGACCACGCGCATGGGGGAGAGCCCTTTGGCACGGGCGGTGCGCACATAGTCCTCCCGCAACACCTCCAGCATGGAAGAACGCGTCATGCGAGCGATCACGGCCAGCGGAATGGTGGCCAGCACCACGGAGGGCAAGATCAAATGCCGAAACGCATCCCACACGGCACCGCTGTTGATTTCAGGGTCGGCCTGTTGAGCCAACCAGGCGTCCCAGAGCATGAAGCCCGTATGGGGCGGCACGTCATACAGTAAGTCAATGCGGCCCGACACTGGCGTCCAGCCCAGTCCCACCGAAAAAACCATAATTAGGATCAAGCCCCACCAGAAGATGGGCATGGAATAGCCGGTGAGCGCAGCGGTCATCACCGTGTGGTCCATCCAGGTGCCCCGCTTCACCGCGGCCACCACGCCAGCTACCAAGCCAAAGAGCAACGCAATCAACAGCGCCATTGTGGCCAACTCCAGCGTGGCCGGAAACAGGCTCTTGAATTCGCTCCACACCTTGACTTGTGTCTTCAGCGATTGGCCCAGGTCGCCATGCAGCAGCGAATTCAGGTAGCTGCCATATTGCACATACAGCGGTTTGTCTAAGCCCAGCCGGGTCAACGCAGCGGCATGCATCTCGGGATCGAGTGTATGTTCCCCCATCATCACCTCCACTGGATCGCCGGGAATGAGGCGGATGAGGGAAAAGGTCAGCAGCGTGACGCCCAGGATGGTGGGGATCAACACCAGCAACCTGCGCAGGATGTAGCTCAGCATGCAGATATTCCTCAGTTTGCTTTTTTTGAAACGCCCAAAAAGGGACAGGCGTCAAATGCTTGACGCCTGTCCTGAGGTTCACGTCAGATACCTAAAAGGCCCAGCTTTACTTGACGCTCACGCCTTCAAAGTTGTAATCGCCAAATGGGCTGATCTTGAAGCCATCGAGCCTTTTGCTCATCGGCTGGTTCACAGTTGAGTGGGCGATGGTGGACCACGGCATGTCTTTCTTGAAGATTTGCTGCGCCTTGGTGTACAACTCGACTCGCTCATTCTGGTTGGTGCTGCTGCGGGCTTTAAGCACCAGGGCGTCAAAGTCTTTGCTGCAGTAACGCGCGAAGTTGGAGCCGCCCACGGCCTCACAGGTCAGTAATACGCCCAGGAAATTGTCGGGTGAAGCGTAGTCACCGGTCCAGCCGATCAGGCCTGTATCGTGCTCGCCAGCTTTCATGCGCTTCAAGTACTCACCCCACTCGTATTGGGTGATCTTGGCCTTGATGCCGATCTTGGCCCAATCGGCCTGGATCATCTCGGCCATCAACCTGGCGTTGGGGTTGTATGGGCGCTGCACAGGCATGGCCCACAGGGTGATCTCCGTGCCTTCAGCCACACCCGCTTTTTTGAGCAACTCTTTGGCTTTCTCAGGACTGAACGGCACATTCTTTAATGCCGAGTTGTAGGACCACAACGACGCAGGGAAAGGGTTCGAAGCTTCTTGGCCCTGGCCTTGGTAAACGGCTTCCAAAATAGCCTTGCGGTTGATCGCCATGTCCAGTGCCTGGCGCACTTCGGGCTTAGACGTCAACGTTTTCTCGGTGTTATAGGCGAGGTAGCCGATGTTGAAACCCGGGGCCGATTCAATCTTCAGTTTGGGATCGGCGCGCATAGCAGCGATATCTTGCGGCTTGGGAAAGGACATGATCTGGCACTCGCCTGCCTTCATCTTTTGGTAGCGCACTGAAGCGTCGGTTGTGATCGCGAACACGAGGTTGTCCACCAAGACATTTTTGGCGTCCCAGTAGTCTTTGTGCTTCGCGTATCGGATCTGCGAATCCTTTTGGTAGCGGCGCAACTGGAAGGGACCAGTGCCGATGGGCTGCTGGTTGATCTCGGAGGCTTTGCCTTCGGCGAGCAGCTTGGCAGCGAACTCTTCAGACAAGATCGATGCAAATGGCATGGCCACTTTGGCCAGCATGTCGGCATCGGGTTTCTTCAACTGGAAGACCACGGTGAGCGGATCAATTTTGGTGACCGACGCAATGTTCTCTGCGATTCCGGTATCCGACGCATAAGGGAACTCGGCCGGGTAGGCTTTGTTGAATGGCATGTCCTTGGTCGTCATGCGGGTGAACGTAAAAATGACATCATCCGCATTGAAGTCGCGCGCGGGTTTGAAGGTCTCGCTGCTATGGAACTTCACGCCCTCGCGCAACTTGAAGGTGTAGGTCATACCATCGTCCGACACCGCCCACGACTGGGCCAAACTGGACTCGATATCGGTCGAGCCCTTCTTGAAGCCCACCAGGCGGTTGAACATCGCATGGCCAGAGGCATCGTTGGTCGTACCTGACGTGTATTGGGCAGTGTCGAAACCCTCTGGGCTGCCTTCGGAACAGTAAACCAGTGTGCCTGCCGCCTGCGACGCCATCGCAGCGGCCGACAGGCCCATGGCCACAATAACTTGATTGAACTTGAACATGCGGTGTCCTCGTAAAAAATGAAAAGGGAACGCTGAACCCCTTTGCTGATGGTGAAGGCACGAAAGCGACGCCTTCTTGCCTAACGAATTCAGAATGTATCATAAAGTTCTAGTTGTATCCAGCCCCCACAGGAGTCCAAAACAAGGTGCTGCGGCATACACCTCCCTCGACTGATACCGGCCTCGGCCCTTTATTTACAACGTTTATGCTTGCGCCACACACACTCAACGCAGATTGTCGCGCCAAAATTCCGAGGTACAAGCACCGGGTGACCAATTGCGTTTGATGCTACGAAAGTTTGCGTAGGCGCGGTCATCTGACGACTTGGATGACAGAAGAGGCCTCGCTTTGTGGGCAGTGGCACCCTAAACGGCGTCAGGTGGTCAGGCGATTTTGACCAGATCTAGGAGTACGTGGAGAACGCGAAGCGTGGTGTCGCATTTGCTAGGTTCAGCCTGCAAGACTGCCGATCGATGCTACTTGTGCATCCGAGGCTAGGTCTGATCGTGCTGGTGCTAGAGGCAGAGCCTAGGTGCTGAAAGCCAAGGAGATGTCTTCAGGAACTCAGCCGATGCCCAAGATGGCAGACATTGCTGATGGTGACTTCTGATCCTGCTATGGGCTGCGATGCCTGCTAGAGAAAAGAAGACTAGAGCAGAGAAACACAATGAGATTTATCGGTTACCTTCTTTAACAATGATCATCAAATTAGTTCAGTTGGTGATGATTGATCTTGCCCCTGAAATTCGTATCCCGTAACCGAGCTCATGGGTTGACTTGCTGGGGCTGATATAGGCCAGCGTCGAACGCAGCCGAGTCCGGTTATACCAAAGATCAAGGGATACGTTTTTCGGTGGCAACCCCAGTACAAGTCTTCTGGGGGAACCATTTGAGCAAGTTGGGGGTGGAGCTCGATTGCGCTGGATTTTGAAGGTGATACCCTGCTAGCGACCATGTGCATGCAAAAAGGCTTGGACCTAATGCCGTCAGCTTGGCTGAACGTATCGAAAAATGATAGTGAGTAGATTGGTGGGTAGAAACAAAAAACGCCCCAGAAGGGGCGCATTTGCTTAACCATTGGCGGAGTGGACGGGACTCGAACCCGCGACCCCCGGCGTGACAGGCCGGTATTCTAACCAACTGAACTACCACTCCGCGTGGGCAGCTTTTAAGTGGATGCTTGTGGCATCCACCAAGTGCTACAAACTTGGCGACCCTACGGGGATTCGAACCCCGGTACCTACCGTGAAAGGGTAGTGTCCTAGGCCTCTAGACGATAGGGTCATAACCTAGACTACATAACTTAGCAAACGTTGCCGTTTGTTTAAGCTAAGCCTCGAATTATACGATGATTTTTCGAGACTTTTAAAAATACTTGGTGGAGGTAAGCGGGATCGAACCGCTGACCTCTTGCATGCCATGCAAGCGCTCTCCCAGCTGAGCTATACCCCCACGATGTGTGTCACCTGACGCACAACTTTCGTTGTGAGCCGCTGTGCAGCACAGCCACTGAGTATAAAACAATTTTTAGGCTTCTTTGAGCTTGGTCACCACATTTTTTTTATCAAACAATGCCAGCATTGCGTCGACCGATGGCGTGTTGGTCGTACCCAGCATCAACACGCGCACAGGCATGGCCAACTGGGGCATTTTCAAACCATGCTCAGCCAGCGTGGCTTTTATGGCCGCAGCAATTGCATCTTTGCGCCACTCACTGACATCCAACTTGTCTGCCAAGCTTGCAAGCGCAGGCTTTATGTCCTGCGTAACGTGCTTGGCCATGTCCTCGTCAGACGCAAGCGCAGGCGAGTAGTACGCTTTCGCCCAGTCGGCTAAAACCACCAGTGTGTCGCAGCGGTCTTTAAACAGTGCACATACACCAATGAGACGCGCATCTGGCTCAGCTTGTATGCCCTCAAATTGCAAGCGCTGTGCCACCATGACAGCAAGCGTTGGGTCTGCGGTAGATTTGATGTGCTGCGCATTGATCCAACGCAGCTTGGCATCATCAAATTGTGAGGCACTGCGTCCTAAGTGGTCTAAGTTAAACCATGACAAAAACTGCTCGGTGCTGAACACCTCGTCGTCTCCGTGGCTCCAACCCAGTCTGGCCAAGTAGTTCACAACAGCTTGGGGCAAGTAGCCTTCGTCGCGGTATTGCGTAATAGCCTTGGCGCCATTGCGCTTGCTCATCTTCTCACCGGCTTCATTCAGCACAGTCGGCAAGTGGGCATATACAGGGGGCGTGTGGCCCAAGGCCCTCAAGATGTTTATTTGACGCGGTGTGTTGTTGACGTGGTCATCGCCACGAATAACGTGGGTGATGGCCATGTCCATGTCATCAACCACCACGCAAAAGTTGTAGGTGGGCGTGCCATCAGGGCGTGCAATCACCAAGTCGTCTAGCTCGGCATTGGCTATTTCAATCAAGCCTTTGACCTTGTCGGTCCAAGCCACCACACCGTCTGTCGGGTTTTTGAAACGCCACACAGGCTGCACGTCGTCTGGCACAGTTGGCAAGGTTTTGCCTAGCTCTGGGCGCCACAAACCGTTGTAGCGTGGCTTTTCTTTGGCCGCCATTTGCTCGTCACGCAGCGCGTCCAGCGCCTCTTTGGACATGTAGCATGGGTAAATTAGATCAGCCTCTTTAAGCTGAGCCAACACCTCACGGTAACGTTCCATGCGCTGCATTTGGTAAAACGGGCCTTCATCAGGCGTTAGCCCAAGCCACTCCATGCCCTGCAAGATAACATCCACAGAGGCCTGCGTAGAGCGGGCTTGGTCTGTGTCTTCAATGCGCAATATAAAGTCACCGCCTTGGCTGCGCGCAAAAGCCCACGGGTACAAAGCCGAACGAATATTCCCCAAATGGATAAAGCCTGTGGGAGACGGTGCAAAGCGGGTGCGCACGCGCACAGCACTCTCAGGTGTTGAAGCAGTGGTGGTGCCAGCATCAAATGTGGTCATGAATCAGGCGCAGCCTATAGCCATTGCGCGTTGTATGTCGTTTTGTAAATCGGGGATGTGTTCTAGGCCTACTGCCACACGGATGAGTGACTGGCCCACGCCAGCGTTGGCGCGCTGCGCGTCGCTCAAGCGGCCATGTGACGTGCTAGCGGGGTGCGCCACCAATGTTTTTGTATCACCCAAATTGGTGCACAACTTGGCCAACTGCATGGCGTTCAATGTGGCAAAAGCTTTGGCCCTGCCCTCTTGCGCGTTGTTGGCTTTTAGCGAAAACGACAACACCGCTCCCCCCAAGCCACCTTGTTGACGCATAGCGAGTTCGTGTTGAGGGTGACTGTCTAAACCCGGGAAAAAAACTTGATCCACCGCATCTTGCGTTTGTAACCACTGGGCC
>Ga0222707_1000426_pt1 | contig 12611 bp, 9 predicted proteins | sample AntAcemetage1574_FD_179831 | JGI IMG/M metagenome (GOLD analysis project Ga0222707, IMG submission 179831) | Saline water microbial communities from Ace Lake, Antarctica - #1574 | ecosystem: Environmental > Aquatic > Non-marine Saline and Alkaline > Saline | place: Antarctica: Ace Lake...
GTCTGACCCCGCCAAAACCCCGGGAACAGCCAAGCCTGAGGCAGAAGACATATCGCGCGATGAAGAGTAAATGCAATCTAACATATAAACAATACGGGACAAAGCCGCTCTTGGATCACAAAAGAAATTCGAAACTCATTTACATCCGCAGCCGTATCTGACCCGTATATCCTCCTATAAACGACCACTGACAGGAAACAGCCTTCTAATGACGATTAATGCGCCCAGCACTGCACCGCAAACAATCCGCCGTATTGCCGTAATTGGCGCCGGAATTTCCGGTATGGGGGCGGCGCATATGCTGGCCCCTGACAACCATGTCACCCTGTTCGAGAGCGGTGCACGCCTTGGCGGCCACGCACGCACTGTCATTGCCGGCAAAAATGGCGACCAGCCTGTAGACACAGGGTTTATTGTGTTCAACTACGCGAATTATCCCCACCTTGCCGCGCTGTTCGCCGAGCTGGACGTGCCGGTGGTCAAATCCAACATGAGTTTTGGCGCGTCGATTGATGGCGGGCGGCTGGAATATGCGCTGACCAGCCTGAACGCCATGTTTGCGCAGCGGCGAAATCTGGTGAACCCGAGGTTCATCGGTATGCTGCGCGATGTGATGAAATTCAACAAAAACGCGCTGATCATCGCACAGGACAAAACGCTGACGCTGCGGGACTTTCTGGCCAAGCTGGGGACGGGTGATTATTTCCGCGATTATTACCTGCTGCCGCTCTCGGGTGCCATCTGGTCCACGCCAGTGGAAAAGATCATGGATTTTCCCGCTCACGCGCTGATCCGGTTTTTCGAGAACCACGCGCTGTTGGGCGTGACTGGCCAGCACCAGTGGTACACGGTGCAAGGCGGCTCTATCTCCTACGTCACCCGTCTGGAGGCAGCGATGCGGCGCAATCGCGTTGATATTCGCCTGAACGCCGCCATCCAGGGCGTGCGCCGCGATGCGCAGGGCGTTGAGGTGAAAACTCACGGCGGGGAGTGGGAGCGGTTTGACGAAGTGATCATGGCGACCCATTCCGACGACAGCCTGTCGATGCTGGCAGATGCCACCGCAGCAGAGCAATCGGCGCTGGGCGCTGTTGCCTATCAGCCCAACGATATTGTGCTGCACGCCGATACCGCCATAATGCCAAAGCGCCGCGCGACATGGGCATCATGGGTCTATACCGAGGATGCCCATGCGAAATCCGACCGGATTGATCTGACATACTGGATGAACTCGCTGCAACCGATCCCGCAGGATGATCCGCATTTTGTCACGCTCAACACCAAACGCACCATCCGCCAAGAGTTGATCTATGATCAGGTCACCCTGCGCCATCCGGTTTATGATCTGGCGGCATTGGCTGCGCAAGACCATGTGCGGGCGATGAACGGCCAGAACCACACATGGTACTGTGGGGCGTGGATGCGCCATGGTTTCCATGAGGACGGCCTGTCCAGCGCAGTTGACGTGGTGACAGCGCTCAAAGCCAAAACCCCTAAGGCGATGGCCGCAGAATGACAGCAACAGTCGATCATATCGTCGGGCAGACCTACCATGGCCGCAAGGGCAAGGTAGAGAACGCCTTTCGCTATTCCATCGACTATATTCTGGTGGATGCAGAGGCGGAGGTGAAAACGCCAGCCCTGTTCAGCCGTAACAAACGCGGTCTGACCTCGCTGATAGACAGCGATCACGGCGGCGCACCCGGTCAGGGGCGCGGGGCGGCATGGGTGCGTGACGTGCTGGAGCAATACCAGATCACGGGTGTCGCCAAGGTTGAGTTGCTCGCCCAGCCGCGTGTGATGGGATATGTGTTTAACCCCGTTAGTTTCTGGCTGTGTCGCCGCGCGGATGGCGCGCTGATCACCGTGATTGCGGAAGTCACCAACACCTACGGTGACCGCCACAGCTATCTGTGCCACCACCCCGATCTGGCCGAGATCACGCGCAGTGACCAGATGCACGCGACCAAGATGATGTATGTCTCGCCGTTCCAGCCGGTCGAGGGGGATTATACTTTTCGGTTCGACATCACAGATGCTCATGTCGGCATCTGGATCGACTATGGCCGCGCCACGGGCGGGCTGATCGCGACCCTGACGGGCAAGCGTCAGCCGCTGGGCAATGCGGGCATTCTGCGCAGCATGCTTCGCCGTCCCTTTGGTGCACGCCGCGTGATGGCGCTGATCCATTGGCAGGCGCTCAAGCTCTGGATCAAAGGTGCGCTGTTTCGCACGCGGCCGGAGGCGCCAAGCGACGAAGTATCCAAAGGATGAGTAATCGTTTGCCCTCCTATGCGCTGTTCGCGGCGCTGCTTGCTTGCGCGGGCTTGCCGATTTATATCCATGCGCCCAAGTTTTATGTCGATGAATACGGCGTATCGCTGACAGCGCTGGCGGCGGTTTTGTTTGGCATGCGCCTGCTGGATGTGGTGCAGGACCCGCTGCTGGGTCGTCTGTCCGAACGGCTGCGCAACCAGCGCGGACTGGCTGTGGCGCTGGGCTGTGCGGTGATTGCGGTTGCCATGCTGGGGCTGTTTGCTGTGCCGCCGTTGACTGCGCCGGTGCTGTGGTTCGGCATCATGCTGACGCTGGTGTTTTCTGCTTTCAGCTTTTTGACAATCTGTTTTTACGCCCAAGGTGTTGCCAAAGCGGACCGGATGGAAGGACATGGGCACCTGCGCCTTGCCCGCTGGCGCGAGACGGGTGCGCTGTTGGGGGTGTGTGTGGCCTCTGTCACTCCGGTGGCACTGGGCATGGTGATGGATGCGCCTTTTGCGGGGTTTGCTGTGGGGTTCGCGGTGCTGGCCGTGGCCGCTGCTGTCTCGATGCGGGGCGAATGGCTGTCGGTAGATGTGCCGAAAAGCACGGGCTTTGGCACCATCCTGCGCGACCCGCTGGCGCGGCGGCTGTTGCTGATTGCCCTGCTGAACGCCGCGCCCGTCGCCGTCAGCTCGACTCTGTTCCTGTTCTACGTTGAAAGCGCGCTGGAGGCTCCCGGTTTTGAGGGGCCGCTGCTGCTGCTGTTCTTTTTGTCCGCCGCAGGTGCCGCTCCGGTCTGGGGCATGCTGGCAGAGAAATACGGCACGCAGCCTGTGCTGTTGTCCGCAATGGTGCTGGCCATCTTTGCCTTCGGCGGAGCGCTGTTTCTGAGCGCGGGCGATCAGTGGTGGTTTGCGCTGGTCTGTGTGGCTTCTGGCGCGGCGATGGGTGCGGATCTGACGCTGTTGCCTGCCGTGTTCGCCACGCGCATGGCGCAAATCGCCCCTTCTGCGGCGGAAGGTTTCGGTTTGTGGTCCTTCGTATCGAAGTTTACGCTTGCGCTGGCGGCGGCAGTTTTGTTGCCGGCGCTGGAAGGTGCGGGCTATGCCAGCGGTGCATCTACACCCCAGCCGCAAGAGGCGGTTGATCTGCTGCGGATGCTCTATGCGGGCGTGCCCTGCCTGCTGAAAATGGTTGCGATATTTATGTTGTGGCGGACAAAACTGGATGAGGGTGTGTAATGGGTGACGGAGTTTTCTACTTTGCACTAGGGGCCGCTGTTGTCGTGTGCCTGATCGTGTTGCGCGGGCGGTATGCGGGATTTTCCGGCCAGTCGGCGGATGATTACGCAGAAGAATTTCCACAGTTTGACATGCGTAAACATCTCAACGGGCATATGGTCTGTGATGGAGTGATCTTTGGCCCGCTGGGCCGTGTCACCAGCACCTTCGATGCCGATTTCCATATCGTTTGGGAGGGGAACACCTGCACCATGAAAGAGCAGTTTCGCTATCAGGATGGCTCAACCCAGGACCGTGCATGGCGGATTGAGCTGGACGGCGGTGGCGGCTTTGAGGCGTTTGCCGATGATGTGCCGGGTAAGGCGCGTGGTGAAATGGCGGGGCCTGCGGTACTGTTCAGCTACCGGATCAAACTGCCCGAAGCCTCGGGGGGCTACACCCTGAGTGCATTTGATTGTATGTATCTGACAAAGAGTGGAGCTGTGGTGAACCGCAGCCAGTTCCGTAAATACGGGTTCAAGGTCGCGGAACTGGTTGCGACAATACGAAAGAAGGAAACGGTATGACTGAATGGCTGGGCAAACGGTATTGGTTGGTAGGTGCGAGTGACGGGCTGGGCGCTGCATTGGCCCAACAGCTGAGCCGTGCAGGCGCTGAAGTCATTCTTTCCGCCCGCTCGGAGGACAAGCTGACAGCACTGGCCGAGAGCCTGCCCGCCAAAGCGAGCGTTGTGACGCTGGATGTATCGGACGCCGATAGCGTTGCCGCAGCGGCCAAGGCTGTGGGGCAGGTAGACGGTGTGATCTATCTGGCGGGCGTCTATTGGCCCTTCGGCGCCAAGGAGTGGAACGCCGAGCAGGGTGCTGCAATGGCGGACATCAACTTTACCGGACTGATGCGGGTGATGGGACAGGTGGTGCCCGATATGGTGGCGCGCGATGCGGGCCATATCGTGATCACGTCCAGCCTGACAGGGTTTCGCGGGCTGCCCGGTTCCATCGGGTACACAGCGTCCAAGGCGGCCACGATGTCGCTGGCCGAATGTATGTATGCGGATCTGCGCAAGACAGGCGTGAAGGTTCAGGTGATCAATCCGGGCTTTATCAAAACCCAACTGACCGACAAGAACGACTTCAAGATGCCCTTCATCATGGAGCCTGAAGCCGCCGCGCGCGAGGTGTTCGAGCATATGAACACCGACAAGTTCAAAAAGAGCTTTCCTTTTGCCTTCTCGCTGCTGTTCCGTGGCAGCCAGTTTCTGCCCGATTGGCTGTATTTTCGCATCTTCAGCTAGGGCGCAGCACAAACGATGATCCGGATACGCCGCCCCTCGGGGCGGCATTTTATGTGTATACAGACGGTCTGATCCGGATCAGAGCATGCCTTTTGCACGGATGCCTTTCACGCTGTCACGGCTCTCCATCAGCGCCATGAAGTGTGTGATTTTCGGGTAATCAGACACGGTAACGCCGTCTCCGGCCAACCAGTTGCAAACGACAAAGAGGTAGTGATCAGCAATGCAAGAAGTGTTGCCACAGACATAATCGCCGCGCAAACATTCCGCCTCGACGAAGGCGGCACAAGCGGCCATTGTCTGCGGCACTTTTGCAGCCATATCTGCATGGCTTTCGGGTTTGTCTGCCCAGCGGGTGCCGCGCATTTTGTGGGCATGTGCCACATGCATCGTAGAGGCGAGGTAATACATCACACTGCGCATATGTGCGGCGTCAGCAGGGGCGGCAGGGACCAGATTGGCTGCGGGTGCTACTGCTGCAATGTAATCCAGCAGCGCACCTGTTTCGGTCAGCACAGTGCCATCATCCAGTACCAGTGCGGGCACGCGGCCCTTCGGATTGATTGCCAGATACTCCGGCTTGGTCTGCGCGGCACCGGCGAAATCAAGGCGGGTTAGATCATGCTCCAGCCCCGCCTCTATCAGAGCAATAGCAGGGGCGATGGAGATGGTGCCGTTGGCGTAAAACAGGTTCATCGGTGTGACCTTTTATATGTTGGTTTTGGATTATATATTTGTTTTCGAAAGGCCGCGCTCCGGTGTGTCGAGATGCGGCGTCGCGTTGAACAATACTGGCGACAGATGTCCGCCGATAGGATGAAACTGGTGCAGCGAGGTGTGAAAAATCGCAATCGCTGTGCGGGCGGTGGCGATAACGCCCAAATCCATTTGCTGCGCCATGACATGGGCGATCAGCCCGCCGGAGGTGACAACCAACGCAGGCCCGCTGCCGCTGGCAATCTCTGCCAGCGCATCGCGGATGCGGGTCTGGAACGCTGTATAAGTTTCGGGCGCGCCTTCCAGTTTGTCGTCTTTCCAGTGCTGGAAAACTGCGGGCAGATGGGCAATGAACTCGGGCTGTTCTTTGGGGAAGGGGACGCCGTGCTGCTGCGCCAGCAAACCGCCCAGCGTGAAATATTCCAACTCGTTCAGGCGCGGATCACGGGTGGGGGTCAGGCCCATATCCATGCCATTCGCCGTCTCTATGTGGCGGCGCAGGGTGCCGGTGAACAGCCGCGTGTGATGCGCGCCCGTCTCGCGCAGATGTGTGCCCAGCCATTTCGCCTGGATATGGCCCAGATCGCTCAGCCGGTCATAACCAGCCTCGTCTGTGGCGGTGGAATTGGCCTGACCGTGGCGGATAAGAGTGATGGTAGACATGCGCGCTCCTGCTGGTTTGGGGTCTTGATAGGCGAGGGGTGCGATCAGGGAAAGGGGCTTGCCTGCACCTCTATGGCGGAAAAGCATGGCATGGCGGAAAAGCGTGACGTGGTGTCGGGAACGGCCTTACCGGAGGTGCGCCGCACCGCTAGAACTCTGCAAAGCGCTTTGGAGGAGACAGGCATGACGGATAAGGTCACATTCACGCTGGACGGCCAAACCGTGCAGGCGGACGCAGGTCTGACAATCTGGGAAGTGGCCAATGGCCGCGGCTTGATCATCCCCCATCTGTGCCACAAACCCGCCCCCAGCTACCGCCCCGATGGCAACTGCCGTGCCTGTATGGTCGAGATCGAGGGCGAGCGGGTGCTGGCCGCTTCGTGTATCCGCGAACCCGCCGAAGGCATGGTGGTGACCACCAACAACGCCCGTGCGCAAAACGCCCGCAAGATGGTGGTTGAGCTGTTGATGGCTGACATGCCCGCGCAGGAGGTGGCCCACGACAAATCCAGCCATATGTGGGATATGGTTGCCGCGAATGATGTAGGCGAAAGTCGTTTTCCCAAGCTGGACGCAGGCCGCATCCCGCTGCTGGACGACAGCCATGTCGCGATGAGCGTGAACCTTGACGCTTGTATCTCTTGCGGCCTGTGTGTGCGCGCCTGCCGCGAAGTGCAGGTGAACGATGTTATCGGCATGTCCGGTCGTGGCATGGACAGCTATCCCACCTTCGACATGGCGGACCCCATGGGTCTGTCTACTTGCGTGGCCTGCGGTGAATGTGTGCAGGCCTGCCCCACGGGCGCGCTGATGCCTACAAATGTCCTCGATGATAATCTGGTAGGCGACAGCGCCGATTTCGACCGCGAGGTCGAGAGCATCTGTCCCTTCTGCGGTGTCGGTTGCCAGATTTCGCTCAAGATCAAAGACGACAAGATCAAATATGTGGATGGCATCAACGGCCCTGCAAACGAAGGGCGTCTGTGTGTCAAAGGCCGCTTCGGCTTTGACTATATCCACCACGAACACCGCCTGACCAAGCCGCTGATCCGCCGCGCGGATGCGCCTGCCAAAGGGCTGAACGTTGATCCGGGTAATTATCTGGAATTCTTCCGTGAGGCGACATGGGACGAAGCGCTGGATTTCGCGGCTAAAGGCTTGCGCAAGATTGACGGCAAAGGGGTCGCCGGTTTCGGTTCAGCCAAATGCACGAACGAAGAGGCCTATCTGTTCCAGAAAATTATTCGCCAAGGATTTGGTCATAACAACGTCGATCACTGCACGCGCTTGTGTCATGCCTCCTCGGTCTCGGCCTTGCTGGAAAACGTCGGGTCGGGCGCTGTGTCCGCCACCTTCAACGAGATTGAAAATGCCGATGTGGCGATTGTGATCGGAGCCAACCCGACTGAGAATCACCCCGTTGCCGCGACCTACTTCAAGCAGTTCGCTAAGCGTGGCGGCCAGTTGATCGTGATGGACCCGCGCGGCCAAGCACTCAAGCGTCACTCCTCGCATATGTTGCAATTCCGGCCCGGCACGGATGTGTCCATGCTCAACGCGATCATGCATGTGATCGTCGAGGAAAAGCTGTACGACGAGCAGTATATCCAAGCCTATACCGAGAACTGGGAAGCCGAAAAGGCGCATCTGAAGGACTTTACCCCCGAGAAGATGTCCGCGATTTGTGGCATTGACGCCGAGATGTTGCGCGATGTTGCGCGGACCTTTGCGGGTGCCAAAGCGGGCATGATCTTTTGGGGCATGGGCGTCAGCCAGCACATCCACGGCACGGATAACGCGCGCTGCCTGATCAGCCTCGCGCTGATGACGGGTCAAGTGGGCCGTCCGGGGGCAGGTCTGCATCCGCTGCGCGGTCAAAACAACGTGCAGGGTGCGTCGGATGCGGGCATGATCCCGATGTTCCTGCCGGATTATCAGTCCGTCACCGATGATGGCGTGCGTTCTGCCTTTACGGACGTTTGGGAGAGTGGGGATTTCAGCGCCGAAAAAGGCCTGACCGTGACCGAGATTCTGGACGCCGTGCACACAGGCCAGATCAAAGGCATGTATATTCTGGGCGAAAACCCCGCCATGTCCGACCCCGATGTCGAGCATGCGCGCGATGCACTGGCCAAGCTGGAGCATCTGGTGGTGCAGGATATCTTCATCACTGAAACGGCGAACTATGCCGATGTAATCCTGCCTGCGTCCGCCTTTGCCGAGAAATCCGGCACTGTGACCAACACCAACCGTCAGGTGCAAATGGGCCGTGTGGCTGTGCCGCCGCCCGGTGACGCGCGTGAGGATTGGTGGATCGAGGTGGAACTGGCCAAGCGTCTGGGCCTGCCGTGGCATTACGATTCTCCCGCTGATATCTTTGCCGAGATGAAGTTGAACATGCGCTCGCTCGACAACATCACTTGGGACCGGCTGGAGCAGCAAAACGCTGTGACGTACCCCTCGCTCAGCCCCGAAGATCCGGGTCAGGCGATTGTGTTTACCGATGGCTTCCCGCGTGCAGGTGGCCGTGCGCGGTTCACCCCCGCCAGCATCATCGCGCCCGATGATACACCTGATGCGGAGTACCCGATGATCCTGACCACGGGTCGCCAGTTGGAGCATTGGCACACAGGCTCCATGACGCGGCGCGCCAGCGTTCTGGACGGGCTGGAGCCGGAGGCAAACTGTTCGCTGCATCCGTCGACCCTGCGTAAGCTGGGTGTCGAGCCGGGTGAGTTTGTCCGCCTGACCACAAAACGCGGCAGCATCGAGATTATGGCGCGGATGGACCGCGCGGTATCGCCCGATATGGTGTTCCTGCCCTTCGCCTTTGTGGAAGCGGCAGCGAATATCCTGACCAACCCGGCTTTGGACCCCTACGGCAAAATCCCAGAGTTCAAATTCTCGGCGGTGAAGGTCGAGGCGGTGAAAACGACTGTGGCGGTAGAATGAGAGCATTGGGGGCTAGCCCCTCAAACTCCCTGCGGTATGGTCTGCCAAAAGCAACAGGTGGATATAATGCAGGTAAATGCGAAGCGGTTTTTGGCGGATCTTCATACGCTGCGGAGTTTTGGCGCGTCGGGCATAGGCAAGGGCGTTGTGCGCCCAGCCTACTCTGCTGCCGATATGGCCGCGCGGGACTGGTTGGCGGGGCGGATGCGCGAGGCGGGCCTTCGGGTCGAGGTTGACCCGATGGGCAATCTGTTCGGCTTGGCCGATGCACCTTCGTTGCTGATGGGGTCGCACAGCGACAGCCAGCCTGAGGGCGGATGGCTGGACGGTGCGCTGGGCGTGATTGCGGCGTTGGAGGTTGCGCGGGCAAGCCGCGAGGCAGGCGGGCCTGCGATTTCCGTGGTGTCGTTTCAGGATGAAGAGGGCCGGTTTGGCGTGACCACAGGCAGCGCTGTCTGGTCGGGGCATCTGGATCAGGATGCCGCGGATGGGTTGTGTGATCATGCGGGTGTCTCGCTGAGGGAGGCGCGGCGGGTTGTGACGGAGACAAGCGACGTGGACCCCGACCAATTCACCGGATTTATCGAAATGCACATCGAGCAGGGGCCTGTTCTGGACGGAACAGGCGAACAGATCGGGGTGGTGAGTGACATCGTGGGCATTCGTGATATGAACATCATCTTTGAGGGCCAACAGAACCACGCAGGCACCACGCCGATGGCGCTGCGCCGCGATGCGTTTCAGGCGGTGTCGACCTTCAATCAGGCGCTGGGCGATCGGTTTGCCAACGTGGTGACGCCCGCCACAGTCTGGACCATCGGGCATGTGAGTTTGCATCCGAATGCCTCTTCTATCGTCCCGGGAAAAGCTGTGTTTTCCATGCAGTGGCGGGACGGTGATGCCGACAGATTGGGCCGGATGGAGCAGATTATCCGTGATCTGGCGCAGGAGGTAGCAGACGCACGCGGAATGCAGGTTTCCTTTGGCGCACTGCTGGGGCTGGAGCCTGTGGCGATGGACATGCGCTTGCGCCGTGCGCTGGAGACAAGTGCCGAAGCTGTGGCACCCGCAAACTGGCGGGTAATGCCATCCGGCGCGCTGCACGATGCTACAAACGTCTCGCGGTTGATGCCTGTAGCGATGCTGTTTGTGCCGTCAATCGGCGGGATCAGCCACGCGTTTGAGGAAGACACGGACGAGGCCGATCTGGTCGCTGGCTTGAAGGTGCTGGCAGGTGCAGTAGGCGCGCTACAGGGTTAAATCCACGCGACGTCACCCAGGAAAATGTAACCCGCACCGTAGATCGTCTTGATCAGTTGCGGGTTTTTCGGATCTTCGCGCAGCTTGGTGCGCAGCCGTGAAATACGCACATCCATCGCGCGGTCAAAGCTCTCTGAGGCAGCCCCGCCAAGGCTTTCTTGCATCTGGGCGCGGCTGATCAGGCGTTTGGGCGCGTCCAGAAACAGGCGCAGCACTTCGCCTTCGGCATGGCTGAACGGGGTCTCTGTGCCATCGGCATCCTCCAGCATGTAGCGGTCAAAATGGGCGGTCCAGTTTTTGAACCGCGCGGTGTTGGAGGCACGCGTCGCGGGACGGGTACTGCGCAGACGCGCGCGGATACGGGCGACGACCTCGGCCGGATCAAAGGGCTTGCTGATGTAATCATCCGCCCCCAGTTCCAGCCCCGTCACGCGGTCCTGTACCTGTGCGCGGCCTGAAATAATGATGACAATTGCGCCTTGCTCCAGCGCCAGCCGGTGCACCAGCGTGAGGCCATCCGTATCGGGCAGCGACAAATCGACAAGGCAGACATCGGGCGTGCGTTTGGCAAGGGCGGCCTCAAAGGCGGAGGCGCGGCCAAAGCTCATCGTCTCGAACCCTGCTTCTTGCAGAACATCGGATAAAAGCGTCCGTATTTCGGGTTCGTCGTCAAGGATGCTGACCAGTGGTTTTTTCATTCGGTGGCGTCCTGTTCAGGAATAATAAGGGCCGTCAGATCGGCGGCTGTGAAGGGTTTGCGCAAGACAGGGGCAAGGCGCTGTGCTTCCAGAAACAGGGCTGCGTCGGGGGGCAGCGATGTCATGAGGATCAGCGGTGGGCTGTCCGGCCCGAGGCGGCGGGCAAGGTCGATGCCGGTGCTGTCGCCTTCCAGCTGTATATCCGACAGGATCAGGGCAATGTCGGGTAAATCGGCCAGCAGTGCGGTTGCCTCGTCTGCCGAGGCCGCCTCGATCACGGAATGGCCCAGTCCCATCAGCATATCACGCAGCAGCGCGCGCAGATCATCGCGGTCTTCGACCAGCAGGGCAAGGCCGGTGGTGGCCGGCACAGAGGCGCGGTAGGGCAGGCGCAACGTGACCCTGGCGCCTTGGGCCGTATTGGCCAGACGCAGATCGCCGCCCGCCAGCTTTGTCATGTCGTAGACCATCGGCAGGCCAAGGCCCGACCCTTCGGCGCCTTTCGTGGTGAAGAAGGGATCAAGCCCCTGTGCCAGCGCCGCGTCAGAGAACCCCGAGCCAGTATCGCTGACCTCGAATTCGATCCAGATGTCGTGGACACGGCGCACATGCAGGGAGATTTCACCACTGGTGCCCATCGCATCGCGGGCATTCAGGATGAGGTTCAGCAAACCGTCTTGCAACATGCCGCGGTCCAGTAAAACAGTCTCTAACGATTGGACATGCAGGCAAAGGCACATGCCGTCGGGCAGGGTTGGCTGTGCCAGCGTCACAAGATCCTGCATCATCGCGGGCAGATCCGTGGCGGTGGGTCGCAGGCTGCGCGGGCCGGTGATCTGGGCGATAGAACTGAGCAAGGTGCCGCCGCGCCGGGCAGCGGCCAGCGTGCCTTCGATCAGCGGTGCGGCGTCTTGCGTCATATTGTGCAAGCGTCCGAGACGGGCTTGCAGCCCCAGAATAATGGTCAGTAGGTTGGAGAAGTCATGCGCCAGACCGGAGGTGATTTGGGCGGCCAGCGCACGGCGGCGGGTCTGCTGCAGGGCGGCGCGGGTCTGGCTCTCTTCGGTCACATCCATGGTCAGGATATAGACGCCGCCCGCGCGGTCCGGGGTAAACGCACTGCGGATGCGCCGCGCGCTTGTCTCGTCTGTGAATTCCAGCAGGGCCGCTGTGCCGTCGTACGCAGAGGACAGCGCGGGGGTGATCTTGTCATGGATCGCAGTGCCCAGCACGGTGCGAATCGGACGGCCCAGAATATCTGAGGGACGGCCCGGAATGACCGTGCTGAGGCGCTGGTTCGAATAGGTGTAATGCCCCGTACCATCCACATGGGCGATATGGGCGGGCATCATTTCGGTGGTCAGGCGGGCGCGCGCCTCGGATGCGGTCAGCTGGCGTTTGGTTTCCTCCAGCGTGGTGATCATTGCCGCCAGTTCGCGGTTGGATTGGGCCAGTTGTTCTGCGTGCGAAAAGACCTGATCGCTCAGCGCGTCAGAGCGCGCACGCAGCAACGCCTCTTGGGTTTTG
>Ga0222707_1000434_pt1 | contig 12361 bp, 9 predicted proteins | sample AntAcemetage1574_FD_179831 | JGI IMG/M metagenome (GOLD analysis project Ga0222707, IMG submission 179831) | Saline water microbial communities from Ace Lake, Antarctica - #1574 | ecosystem: Environmental > Aquatic > Non-marine Saline and Alkaline > Saline | place: Antarctica: Ace Lake...
ATCCGCCTGAGCGGTGACGGCACGGTCGTAACAGAGAGCGCCGACAGCACTGAAAACTAGGAGGTGCCCATTCGGCACCGCACCTAGGGTGGACGCATGTCGAACCCGTTTCTCACCCCCAGCCCCCTGCCCTACCAGTTGCCTCCGTTTGCCGAGATCACCGACGAGCACTACTGGCCGGCCATCGAGCAGGGCATGGCCGAGCAACTTCTGGAGATTTCGGCCATCACCGATGACGATGGTGCGCCGACCTTCGAGAACACGATGGTGCCTCTCGAAAGCAGTGGGCAACTACTGACCCGCGTACTGCGGGTTTTTTACAACAAGGCCTCTGCCGACTCGAACGATGCCACCAACGCGCTCGAAGCCGAGCTAGCCCCCACGCTTGCCGCGCACACTGACGCACTCACACTCAACTCAGCGCTGTATGCGCGCATCGCCGCGCTGCACGAACAGCGACACGCGCTGCCCCTGACCGCCGAGCAGCGCTACCTCATCGAACGCCACTTCACGGCGATGACTCTCGCAGGCGCCGGCCTCGACGCTGCGCAGAAAACGCGGCTGAGCGACATGAACGCCCGCCTTTCGACCCTCGAAACGGCATTTGAAAAAAATCTGCTCGCCGATACCAACGACCTTGCCGTCGTCATCGACAGCGCACACGAACTCGACGGGCTCAGCCCGGGCGAGATCAGCGCTGCGGCCCAGGCCGCCACCGAGCGCGGGCTGAAGGGTAAGTACCTGGTAACGCTCGTACTACCCACCGGCCACCCGTGGCTCGAAAGCCTGACTAACCGCCAGGTGCGCGCACGCATCATGGCCGCCTCCCGCGCTCGCGGCACCCGGGACGGCGAACACGACAACCGCCCCGTGCTGCTCGAGATCGTGCGACTGCGCGCCGAGCGCGCTGCCCTGCTCGGATTCGACAGCCATGCGGCTTTTGTCACTGCCGACCAGACGGCGAAGACTCCAGCGCGCGTGGCCGCGATGCTCGAACGCCTGGCCCCGGCCGCCGCGCTCAACGCCGCAGCTGAGCAGACCAAACTTGAAGCACTCGCCGGACACCCGATTGATGCCTACGACTGGGCGTTCTACAACGAAAAAGTGCGCAAGGCCGACTACGACGTCGACACCAGCGAACTGCGCCCCTACTTCGAAGCCGAGCGCGTACTACAGCGAGGCGTTTTTGCCGCCGCCTCCGCCGTCTACGGCATCACCTTCGCTGAACGCACCGACCTCGTCGGCTACCTGCCAGAGGTGCGGGTGTTCGAGGTGCGCAACGCTGACGGATCCGACCTCGGGCTTTACCTGCTCGACCTGTACACCCGCGACAGCAAGCGCGGCGGCGCGTGGATGAACGAGTTGATCGGTCAAAACACGCTGCTGGGGCATCCGACGATCGTCGTCAACAATCTCAACGTGCCCAAGCCTGCCGCTGGCGAGCCGACTCTGCTCACCTTCGACGAGGTGAACACGTTTTTTCACGAGTTCGGGCACGCTCTACACGGACTCTTTGCACACGTCACTTACCCCCGATTCACGGGAACGAACGTGTACCGCGACTTTGTCGAGTTTCCGAGCCAGGTCAACGAAATGTGGATGCTCTGGCCTGAAATCATCAACGACTACGCCGTTCACCACCTCACGGGCGAACCGATTGCGCCTGAAACCCTCGACAAGATTCGGGCCAGCCAAACCTGGGGTGAAGGTTTTGCGACGAGTGAGTATCTCGCCGCGGCACTCCTCGACCAGGCCTGGCACACGCTGAACGCCGAACAGGCTGCCGCAGTGGCAGATGTTGCCGCATTCGAGGCCGAAGCGCTGGCACGCATGGGTCTTGACAACCCGGCAGTGCCCACGCGCTATAGCTCGACCTACTTTGCCCACACGTTCTCGGGCGGCTACGACGCCGGCTACTACAGCTACATCTGGAGCGAAGTGCTCGACGCTGACACCGTGAAATGGTTCGAAGACAACGGCGGTCTCACACGCGCCAACGGTGACCGCTTTCGGCAGTACGTGCTGGGCATCGGCGGCACACGTGACCCGCTCGAGGCCTACCGCGAGTTTCGTGGCCGCGACGCCGTCATAGAGCCGCTACTGCAGCGACGCGGGCTCGCCGCCTAGCGGGCCAGCGGCTTAGGCCAGGCGCGCAGCCCAGGCGCGCCTCTCAGAACCAGGTGCTGAGGTGCGGTGCGCGCGCGGTGTGAACGAGCGATGACAGCCGAGATGCCGACCCGGGTGTGAGTTCTCGAAGTCGGCCGGCGAGCCTGAGCGCCTCAACGGGCGTGCCCCCCAACAGCAGTGCGCTGAGCGCTTCGACTCCGAGTTCAACGGCGGCCGGGCCACCACTGGATGCTGCTGGGTCACGGGAGATGTTGACGGGGCTGTCGACGGGCGTGCCCTGAAATTCGGCGGATGCGGCGGGGACAGCGGTGACCGTCGCGCATCCGTCAGCGTCAGTGACGAGCATCCAGTCGCCGTCGGTAAAACCCTGCGGATCAGTAACCCGCAGCAGCACCGTGTCAGCGTGAGCGAAACGACGCGCGCTGAGGGCTGCAGGCACGTCAAGGATGCGCAGCCACAGGTGATCGCGTCGCGCAGTGGTCTGCACCGCGCGCGGATTAGAGATGAGCCACGGCAGTAGCTCATCGACCGGGCGCAAAGGCGCGAGCACGGTCGACACCAGATCTTGATCGAGCAGGTAGTGCCACAGCGCAACGTAGGCGTCGTCCGTCGCTGCGATCACATACTCGACCGTGAGAGTGTGAGCGGCAAAATCGCCCGTGTTTTCGCCGACGGAATACAGAACATACCCCTGCGGCTCACCGTCGGCGTCGTCATATCGGGCGCACCGCAGCGTCAACGACTGCGCGGCTGTGCGCGCCAGCAGAGCAAAAGACCGGTCAATGTGAAGGTCATCGGCGGGCACCTCGCCAGCGGTGCGGGCGTGAGCACGCTTGGCAATCGCCGGGGCAAGAGGGCGCAGCCCGTCAGCACTCACGCGGTGCATCCGGCCGCCGGGCAATGGTGCGGTGAACTGCAGGCCCCGGGTGTCGATGCGATAGTCGGCAGCGTATGCCGCCGGCCCAAACCCCCACCGACCATAGATCGTCGATTCTGAGACGGTCAGCATGGCCAGTGCAAGACCGGCAGAGTGCGCCGCACGCAGTTCACCTTCGAGCAGAGCGCGCGCGACACCGCGGCGGCGATGCGTTGCGGCAACCGACACGAGACTGATTGCCCAGGCCTCAATCGCACAGCCCTCGCCGAGGCTGACCGGCGCGCGCCACGACGCCACCGTAGCCACCGGATTCGCTGGCTCGGCTGCCGTCGAATCCCACACCCCAATCGTGCGGGCGTAGGCGAGGCCCGCACGATACTGCGCCACCTGCTCAGAGCTGAACGCATCAAAATGAAACCCGCGGTACGCCGCCTGCAACCACCGTTCGTGCGCGGCAGAATCACCCATGTCACCCATGTCACCCACTGCACCCGTGTCGACGAGCGCGTACTGCAGACCCTCGGCCGCGAGAGCGGTTCGTGAAATGGTGTCGAGGGGCAGGTTGTTGGCAGCGGCGCTCATACCGTCAGGCTATCGGCGGCAGCGCGACGCGGACGGGTCACAAACATCACCACTGCGCCCGCCAGTAGCCCCCAGAATGCGCTACCAATGCCCAGAACGACGACGCCTGAGGCGACGACGATGAGGGTTACGGCGGCAGTGAGGCGCGTCTCGGGCACCTCGAATGCGCTCACCAACCCGGTCGTGAAGGCCCCCAACAAAGCCAGACCTGCAACCGCGATGATGAGGATGGGCGGAGCCGCAGCCACCAGCGCAGTCGCGGCTCCCGCACCGAGACCGAGAGCCACGTAGGTGACCCCGCCGGCGATCGGAGCCACCCAGCGCCGTGCCGGGTCAGGGTGCGAATCGGAGCCGGCCATCAGGGCGGCCGTGAGCGCTGCCAGGTTGAGCGCGTAACCGCCAAGAGCCGCCGTCACAGCAGTCGCGGCTCCACCGGCAGCAAGCACTGTGCGCGCCGGCACGCTGGAATAGCCCAGAGTGGTGAGCACTGCGAACCCAGGCACATACTGCCCCGCCATGGTGACGATGTAGAGCGGCACTCCGAGCGACACAATCACGAGCGGGTCAAACGTCGGCAGGGTCAGCGTGAGACTTGGCGCGAGAGTGGAGCCGGTCATCCAGTCGCTGCCGGCGCTCACAATCACCCCAATGATGGCGACCAGCATGGCAGCCGGTACTGCCCAGCGCGGGAGCCACCGCACCAGCAGCAACCACACAATGATGACGGGTGCGGCCAGCAGAGGTTCTTGAATGACGGCAGTGACGGGTGCGATGCAGATCGGAAACAGGATGCCCGCGAGCATTGCCCCCGCCAGCGGCATCGGAATGCGGGTCATCGCCCGCCCCAGCCACGGCCAGAGTCCGCTGATCAAGATCAGTATCCCGCAAACGATGAAAGCCCCGACGGCCGCACCGTACGATCCGGTGGTGCCCTCAGCGGCAACAAGCAGAGCAGCCCCCGGTGTCGACCAGGCGAAACTCAGCGGCAGGCGAAAGCGCCACGACAAAAGCCCGGCCAGCAACGCTTGCCCGATGCAGAGGGCGAGTAAGCCACTCGCCGCCTCAGCCGGGCTCGCACCCACAGCAAGCAGCCCCGCTACGACGAGGGCGAACGAGCTCGCAAACCCGGTTAGCGCGCCAATGAACCCGGCGATGATCGGCTGCAGCACAGGGCCCAGCCTAGGGCTGCTCGTGTGGGCAAGCGGGCTAGCCTGCCGCCCAGTCACGCCCCCGCGAGTGGATCGGCGCGATACCAGTGCCGCACATGCTGGCGGTTGTGTCGGGCCTGCCAAAACTCGACCTCGGTCGGCGCCAGCGCCCACGCAGCCCAGTCAGGGTTACTCGACTCGGTGACGGCAGGGCGCGCAGCCCAGTCGGCGGCTGCCACGGTGCTCGCAAGCTCTTCAACGTCTCCGGTGATGCGCACTTGCCGGCCCAATTCGGGCCAGTAGAACGTCATGGCGGCGCACGGATTTGCGGCCAGGTCGATGCCTTTGCGCGTTGAGCGAGCCCCCGCAAACACCCACTGACCGTCGACTACATCCTTCAAAATCAGCGTGCGGGCAGTGACGTGCCCCGTGGGGCCCGCCGTTGAAAGGGTGAACACTTGCGGCTGGTGCACACCGAGCTCTAAAGCATTGTTGAGCCAGCTGATGAAGAGATCGTCGGCCCGATCTGGTGCTGCCGCCGCATCGAATTCGGGCAGCACTTGCGGAAAGGCGGGCAGGGCTCGCAGCCGGTCGCGCAGGGTCACACTCATGCGGCCAGGTTAGCCCTGCTCAGCGAGCCGCGAAAACAATCACGTGCGAACGCGGCGATTACGCCGACTTCTCGCGCGCCGCTTTGAGTCGTCGCGGCACGATGGTGGGCGCGGCGTTGTTGAGCACTGTGTCGCGGGTGACGACGATGCGCTCAACGTCGTCGTCTGACGGCACTTCGAACATGATCGGGCCGAGCACCTCTTCAAGAATTGCGCGAAGGCCGCGAGCACCGGTTTGACGCAGAACGGCAAGGTCGGCGATCGAATCGAGGGCGTCTTGCTCGAAGTCGAGTTCGACGCCGTCGATCTCGAACATGCGCTGGTACTGCCGTACGAGCGCGTTCTTGGGCGTCGTAAGAATTTCGATGAGAGCCGTGCGGTCAAGCGGGGTCACTGTCGTGACAACCGGCAATCGGCCAATGAACTCAGGAATCAGCCCGAACTTGTGCAGGTCTTCGGGCAGCACCTCGCTGAAGAGGTTTTTCTCCAGCGACTTGTTGTGCAGGGGCGCCCCGAAGCCGATGCCGCGCTTGCCGGCCCGCTGGCTGATGATGTCTTCGAGCCCCGCAAAGGCGCCGGCGACAATGAACAGCACGTTCGTGGTGTCGATCTGAATAAATTCTTGGTGGGGATGCTTGCGCCCACCCTGAGGCGGCACACTAGCGACGGTGCCCTCAAGAATTTTGAGCAACGCCTGTTGCACCCCCTCACCCGAGACGTCGCGTGTGATCGACGGGTTTTCGGCCTTGCGGGCGATCTTGTCGATTTCATCGATGTAGATGATGCCGGTCTCAGCGCGCTTGACATCAAAGTCAGCGGCCTGCAGAAGCTTGAGCAGAATGTTCTCGACGTCTTCACCGACGTAACCCGCCTCAGTGAGGGCGGTCGCATCAGCAACGGCAAACGGCACATTGAGTCGCTTGGCCAGCGTTTGAGCCAGGTAGGTTTTGCCACAGCCCGTGGGACCGATGAGCAGAATGTTGCTCTTAGCGATCTCTACATCATCGGCAAGCTTGTCTGCGGCCGTGATCGCCTGGCTGGCGCGAATGCGCTTGTAGTGGTTGTACACCGCTACCGACAGCGACTTTTTCGCCGCGACCTGTCCGATTACGTACTCTTCAAGAAAAGCGTAGATCTCTTTCGGCTTCGGCAAGTCGAATTCGGTTGCCCCCGCCTCTGCCTCGGTCGACTCGGCGAGGCGCTCTTCGATGATCTCGTTACACAGCTCGACGCATTCGTCGCAGATGTAGACGCCTGGGCCGGCGATCAACTGCTGCACTTGTTTTTGGCTTTTGCCACAAAAAGAGCACTTAAGCAGGTCGGCGGTTTCTCCGATGCGAGCCATGATCGCCCCCTTTGAACGTCTCGATCTGCTTTGAGCCTAGCTCGGTGGTCCGACTCTCGTCGCACACGCCCACACCACCGGGGTGTCGTGAGTCTGTAACACCAGCCAGCGTCGTCAGCCCCCCCGTTCGCGCCGCGCGTGCACAGCGAGCCCCTTTAGGCTGATGCCATCATGCACTTAGCCAGGAACACTCGCCCCACGCACACTCGCCCCACGCACTCCCGGCCGGCCAGCTCAGCCCACACAACCTCTTTCGCGTCAGCTCGAGCTACAACCCTGACGGCACTCCTGGGCGCAACCTTGGCCATCGGTTCAGCCGCATCCCCCGCACTGGCTCATGACCCGGTGACCGCCTCAACGCCGACGGCTGGCGACGTCATCGCTGCGGTTCCGGAACTGTTCTCGGTGATCACCGACCAGCCCCTGCTCGATCTCAATGGTGTGGGGGCGGGGTTCGGGCTTCAAGTGACCGACTCAGCAGGGCTGTTTTATGGCGATGGATGCCTGAGTGTTGACGGCCCAACGCTCTCGATGCCCGCCACACTCGGCCAGGCTGGCCAGTACACGCTGACCTACCAATACGTTTCTTCAGACGGTCACACTCTCTCTGACCGTTTTACGTTCCGCTACGAACCACCCGGTGCGACGGACGCGCAGGTGGGCCTCGACGCCCCTCCGGTCTGCGGGCAGACCGCGCTGCAGAACGAGCCGCAGAACGCGCCGCTGGCCACCGAAACTGAGACCGCCGAACCAGCCGGCGCAGCGGAGGCCGACGGCCCCAACGCTGCTCTCGGCGTTCTGATTGCCATTGCTGTGGCCGTCGTCGTCGCACCCGGCCTCGCAGCCCTGGCGTGGTCGCGCCGTCGCCGAACCGCCACTGCGCAGCAACAGGTCGGATAGAAAAGACGCGAGCCCCGCATCCAGAAATCGGATGCAGGGCTCGCTTCGTACCGTCAGCGTGTCGCTATGAGGCGATTGCCGCCGGAAGGGACTTACGGCTGGTGAGAACCTGGTCGATGAGCCCGTATTCCAGAGCTTCGTCAGCGATGAGAATCTTGTCGCGGTCGATGTCTTTGTTAACCTGTTCGACACTGCGATTCGAGTGCTTCGACAGTGTCACTTCAAGCCACTCACGCAGACGGGCTATCTCTCGCGCCTGAATCTCGATGTCACTGGCCTGACCGCGACCGGCGTCGCCGGTGGAGGGCTGATGGATGAGCACACGAGCGTTCGGAAGCGCCAGACGCTTGCCCGGCGTTCCGGCAGCAAGAAGAACGGCTGCAGCTGAGGCGGCTTGCCCCAACACCACCGTCTGAATCTCCGGACGCACGTACTGCATCGTGTCGTAGATCGCCGTCATGGCCGTAAACGAGCCACCGGGCGAGTTGATGTACATAACGATGTCGCGGTCGGGGTCTTGCGACTCGAGCACCAACAACTGCGCCATCACATCGTCGGCACTGGCGTCGTCGACCTGAACGCCCAAGAAGATGATGCGATCTTCAAACAGCTTCGCGTACGGATCTTGACGCTTATAGCCGTAGGCCGTGCGCTCTTCGAAGGTCGGCAGAATGTAGCGACTGCCCGGCATTGCCGCGTCAGTGCCACCGAAATGAGGTGTGTACATGAGAGTTGTGCCCTTCGTCTTTCGTCTTTCGCCGCTACTACTCGGAGGTGCCGCCGCCGCCGACAATGTCGGTGGCTGAAGCACGGATGTGGTCAACGAAACCGTACTCCAGCGCCTCTTCGGCATTGAACCAACGGTCACGGTCACCATCAGCATTGACCTGCTCGACCGTCTTGCCGGTCTGCGCTGCGGTGATGGCCGCCAAGCGGTGCTTCATATCGGTGATCAGCTGCGCCTGCGTCTGAATGTCGCTGGATGTTCCGCCAAAGCCGCCGTGCGGCTGATGCAACAGAACGCGCGCGTTGGGCGTGATGTACCGCTTGCCCTTCGTGCCAGCCGTCAACAGCAACTGCCCCATCGAGGCCGCCATGCCAATGCCGACCGTGACAATGTCGTTGGGAACAAACTGCATCGTGTCGTAGATCGCCATTCCGGCGGTGATCGATCCACCGGGCGAGTTGATGTACAAGAAAATATCTTTTTCAGCGTCTTCGGCCGCGAGCAGCAACAGCTTTGCTGCGATCTCATTAGCGTTGTCATCGCGCACCTCTGACCCGAGCCAGATGATGCGGTCTTTCAGCAGTCGGTCAAAAACACTGTTCGGCATTGCCGTTTCAGCCATGGGAGAAGCTCCTGTTCGTCTCGTGGTTCGAATCTACCGAAGCCATCGCGCCAGATCCGCCGTGTTCGCCGTGGGCAGAGCGCAGACCGGCGAACTCACGGCCGCGACGCCAAAGGCCCGGCGCCGAAGCGCCGAGCCCTGTGCGTCACAATCGAGCAGAAAAGGCTACTGGCCTCAGTACTGGTTGTCTCAGTACTGGTTGTCTCGGTGCTGGTTGTCTCAGTGGTCGTGACCGGCGTGATCGTCGCCGCTGATTCCGTCGGCGATGGTGCCCTCGGCACTGATGCCGTCGGCGACCGGTGCAACGGCGGCAGCCGTGAAGGCTGTGAGGTCAACGGCTTTGCCCTTGCTGTCGACGACCTTGGCCTTACTCAGTGCAACAGAGAGGGCCTTCGATCGGGCAACTTCGCCGACCATGCCCGGAATCTGGCCGTTCTGGTCGATTACTTTGATGAACTCGCCAGGCTCCATGCCGTACTGCGCGGCACCCTGAATGAGGTACTGCGTCAACTCGTCTTGGCTGACCTTGACCTCTTCTTTCTCAGCGAGTGCGTCGAGAAAGATCTGAGTGCGAAACGTCTTCGTGCTCGACTCGGTCACCTCGGCGCGGTGTTCGTCGTCTTCAAGCCGACCTTCGTTGTCGAGGTGACGGTTGACCTCAGTCTCGACTAGCGAGTCGGGAACCGGAATCTCAACCTTTTCCAGCAGGGCGGCGAGTAGCTTGTCGCGCGCTTCAGCGCCCTGGCCAAACGTCTTCTTCTTCAACAACTGCTCACGGATGTCGCTGCGCAACTCACCGATGGTGTCGAACTGGCTGGCGATCTGGGCGAAGTCGTCATCAGCCTCGGGCAGCTCGCGCTCTTTCACCGAAATGACGGTGACCTCGATCTGAGCCATCTCGCCCTCGTTGTCGCCACCCAGCAGTTTCGACTCGAAGGTGGTCGTCTCGCCCGCCGTCAGTGTGTCGACGGCGTCGTCTATGCCGTCAATCAACTCGCCGGAGCCAACCTCGTACGAGATCGAGTTCGCTGTGTCGACGGTGTTTCCGCCCACGGTGGCGATGAGGTCAAGCTGTACGAAGTCGCCCCGAGTTGCCGGGCGGTCAACCGTAACGAGCGTGCCGAAACGGCTGCGCAGGTTCTCAAGCTCTGTCTCAACCTCATCGGGCGTCACCGCGGCAGCCTCGACTTCGATTTTGAGCCCGTCATACTTCGGAATCTCAAACTCTGGGCGAACATCGACCTCAATCGATACCTGCAGGTCGCCCGAAAAGTCTTTCGCACTGGGCCACTCGGTGATGTCAGCTTTCGGGCGTCCCAGAGCCCGCAGACCCTGCTCTTTTACCGCTGCGCGGTAAAACGAGTCGAGGCCCTCTGTGACGGCGTGGTTCAGCACCTCGCCGCGCCCTACCCTTTGATCGATGATGGGCGGCGGCACTTTGCCCTTACGAAAGCCCGGAATGTTCACCGTCTCGGCAATGTGCTTGTAGGCGTGCTTGATGCTCGGCTTCAACTCGTCGGGCGTGACGGTGATAGCAATCTTTACGCGCGTCGGGCTGAGCTTCTCGACCGTGGACTGGACCAAAGTGATTCTCCTGAGTGTGTGTGCGAAGGGCGATGGTCGGGGCGACAGGATTCGAACCTGCGGCCTCCCGCTCCCAAAGCGGGCGCTCTACCAAGCTGAGCTACGCCCCGAAACCGTGACCGTGAACCACATGAGCGCCGCACCATGGGGGATGCGACAAGAAATGGCCTCGTGAAGTCTAGCCGAGTCGCCAGCCCCCGCCGCTGAACGCCCGTCATGATGCGTTACGCTGGTGAACCGACGGGCTCGCGCCCGCTGCGGGGATGTAGCTCAATGGTAGAGCCTCAGTCTTCCAAACTGATGACGCCAGTTCGATCCTGGTCATCCCCTCCGTACTGTTTCCTGGATCTGCTCAGTCTTCTCGGTAGGGCGTAATGTCGCCCGCGAAGGGTGCGGGTAGCTCGATGACTCCCTCAATGAGTGACACGGTTGCGCTCCACCAACCCTCGGGCTGCTGCATGGCGTAGCCGGGCACAAGCCAAGCGTTGCCATCGACATCCCACATGAGAAGCAGGGTCGCGTCAGCTTTGTCGACCGTTACTGTGACGAGCTCGGGCTCCGGTAAGGGCTGCGGCTCGGGCATCGGCTGCGGCGCCGGCTCCGGCTCCGGCAGAGGCATCGGCTCAGCGATCGGATCAACGGGCGACGACGCGCTGGTGTCGGGGCTCAGCGTGCCTTGCCCGGCATCTCGTGCGTCACCCGACTCGGCGGCGAGAATGTTCATGCCTCCCTGATAGTCGGGGCCTGCCGCGCCTGACCAGCGCCAGTCGTCGAGTCGCTCCACCGCGTTTGCCGCCGAAATTGTATCGAAGGCACCGCGGTCAACAACCTCGATCGAATGCCCGTACGCCCACGCGATTTCGCCCAGCGGGCTCCACGAGATGCTGTAGTCGATTGCGGTGGCTACTCCGTCGACGCTGAGGTTTGCGGTCGCCATGGTCTGCCACTGGTCAGCGGTGACCCGCACAGCATCAGCATCGACGTCGAAACCCAGTGCGGCGAAAAGCTCTGTCGCCTGGGTGCGGGCGTCGGACTCGTTGGGCGCGAGCGAATCGGTCATCGCAATTTCTGGTTGCACACACTCTTCGAACGCTTCGGTGCCATTTTCGGTCTCGTAGTTAACGAGTGCACAAACCGGCTCAGGGTATGCGAGGGGGTTGTTGTACCACCAGTTTCCTGTTCCGCTCCAGGTGAGGGTGATCGACGGCGCCGTACTGTCTTCGGGCCCCACCACGTAGCTCGGCATGACAGCGTCGAAGTACGAGGTTCGCTGCACATCGCCGTCGATGCCGAACTGGTCGGCAAGGCTAGCGAGCACTTGCTGCGGCTCGCCCACTCGCCGCAGTTCGTAGACAGTGCCCGTGCCGCCCTCGGTGCTCAAGGCTTCTCCGGCCACGTAGTCGTACAACACCCACGGGGCAATGCGAATGTCGTCACTCAGCCCCGCCGCTTCCGAGGTTGCAGATGCGGTGCCGCCTGCCGCCGCGGCAAATAGGGGCGAGGTGGGGCCGCTCGGTGGAACGACGATGAGAGATCCGACCGCCACTGCCGCGCCAACGGCGAGTGCAGAGGCCCCAGCGCGCGTGACGCGACCGTGGTTGACGAGTCGGGGTGCTCGCCGTGTTGAGGCCGCAGAGACAATCTGGGGCGACAGCGTGGGGGCATCGGCATCCGGTGCCTGGCGCATGCTCTGCAGGCGGCTGGTCGGGTCACTGTCTTCGCCTGATGCGCCAAGGAGATTGTTCGTCATACCTGGTTTATGTCGCGAGAGCGCCCGATCTTTCACCGTGGCCGAAAATCCCGCTCCAATTGGACTGCGAGGGCTTTTTTGGCACGGT
>Ga0222707_1000441_pt1 | contig 12294 bp, 10 predicted proteins | sample AntAcemetage1574_FD_179831 | JGI IMG/M metagenome (GOLD analysis project Ga0222707, IMG submission 179831) | Saline water microbial communities from Ace Lake, Antarctica - #1574 | ecosystem: Environmental > Aquatic > Non-marine Saline and Alkaline > Saline | place: Antarctica: Ace Lake...
CAAGCCAACCTGCAAAAGATCATCAAACTCGACAATCGAACGCACGCGGGAATAAATATGGTGCGACACGCGTCGAACCAAAGCCTCGTGTTCTCTGACAAGTTTCTCGACATTCAACTTGGCCGATGGATAATCCTGCATTCGCAACTGCTACCTATGGCAAGGGGCTATGAAACGTGGCTGGGCAGGGCTCGGTGTAAGGCGGGACCTTTTCAAAAAGGGCGCTCAGAATGGCATCGATCTTGGGGAAAACACGTGTCTTCATGACATCGTGATCAATTGATCTTCCGTGGACAGAGCTTGAGTTTATCTCACTCATCTTTGGAAGATAACCAGTATAGAGCAACTTGACAGGAAGAAAGCGTGATACCGTCCGCTCAAAATTATCAAAAATCATCTTGCCCTGTTCGGCTGATTTTGCCATGTTCACTATTGCGGAAAAAGACGTTACATTCTTTTCAAAATAAGCGTTCTTGATCAGAGCGTAGGCATCAACAAAACTGGTCGCTTGGCCCAACAGGACCACCATGGTGTGGTCCGCAACCGATACGGTGTTCATGACACCGGTTCCCGACCCAGCCGGCACATCCACGATGATATACTCGAATTCATGCGCAGTGGCTTTGAGCGTGTGCAACAAATCCTTGAGTCGCTCTGCGTCACCTTCCACCAAGACATTTGCTGCGGTGCGGCCGGGCAGCAATGACAGACCATTTGGCAATTTATGGACAGCAGCGCGCCAATCACACCGGCCTTCAAGAACATCTATCAGATCGGCCGTCGGCCGTGTGTTCAGCAAAACATGAGAATTTGCCATCAACAGATCGGAATCGACAAGAAGCGTGGGTCCGCAACCATCCTGCAACCGTATTGACATGTTTACGGCCAAAGATGATTTACCGACACCGCCTTTTCCACTCGCAACAGATATAATCGTAGGCATGACACCGCCCCCCCTTTTTGTCCGTATATGCACAAACAAGTCCAAATTTATCAATTTGTCAGAAAACACATAAAATTCTCAAAAATCAGGCTCCCCAGCGGCGATTGTTACCGCTATCAATATGAACGAAAGTATTATAGGTCCCGACACCGCCGCGACAAATGTCATTTGCGGCAGAACCAAGTTGTCGCTGTGACACCCCGGGCAGCGCGAAATCAATAGCCCTGCCTTCGACATGAAGCGAGTTGACGGCGACATTACGGCTTCTTTGCCGCAGCATCTCATTTGTCCTTTGGGACCGATAGCCCGAATTGATCCTCACATCGGTCGGATTGCCGGGTGTCGTAAACGCTCTGCATATTTCTAGAAAGTCCTGAACGACCAAGGGATCAATTCTTTTGACCTGGTCTTCACGCCAATCGCGCATAAAATGGTTCAATCGACGGCGCTGAATCCATCCCAATTCCAATGAAGCCGAGACATCCAACAAAAGCCCTTCACCAGTATTTGCATTTTGCATACGCATGACGAAAGCAAAGGATGGGCGATCAGTGGCGATGCGCGGGTGTGGTTCGTCACGTGCCGCCGGCTCAGCCGACGCTTTTTGCGAATAAAGCTGCAGCATGCCGCGCTCGGCATCCTGTTTAGCAGATACCGGTTTATGGGAAAAAAGACCGCCGCCCTTCTCAAGATCGACGAGGGGTGCAGCGCTTACGCTTATGGGTACGCATAGAAGACCGGAAACAACAGTTCTGCGAGAGAACGTGACCGCGCCGCACATCAGAGGGTTGCCAAGAATGACATTAAAATTACCTAGCGGATGAGTTTATCGATCATATCGGAATAGGTCTGCAGAATACGCGATGATCCCGAAAATTGCTGCTGTGCGCGGATCATATTCGTCAGTTCGGTTGTCAGGTCGACATTTGAGGTCTCCAGAACGCCAGCCTGGATCATGGCAAACCCATCTTGGCCCCCGACACCCAGTATCAATTCACCGGCCCCGTCCGTGGATTGAAAACGGTTCATGCCCAACTGGCGCAGCGCTGTTTCGTTAGGAAAGGAGCCGATCGCAATCTGGCCCAGCACCACTGCGGGTGCACCACCATATGTGCCCAGGATCTTGCCCTCGGCATTGATCTCCAATGCTGTCAGCTGGGCGTCATCGTCGTTTTTATATGGAACCACCAAGCTTTTAAGATTGGTACCTCCGACGCCATCGTAGCCAAGCACGAAGTCATTTGTGGAGGTCCGCAAGATGCCATCCTTGTCCAGCGCAAATTCGCCGTCGCGGCTGAATGTGAGCGCTTGTGACGGCACCCCGTTAGCCGCGGGTGCCGCCGACACGAACATGCCTTTTCCGATCAAAGCCAGGTTGAGAACACCTTCACGGTTCAACAAGCCGCCCTGTTCGGTGCTTTGCTTGGTGCCCTCGACAAGGCTGCCAACACCTTTTGACAGGCGCGCTACCGATTCAGGCGATGCACCGCTATAAAGATCAGAAAAGCTGGTGTTGCTCTTTCGAAAAGCTGTTGTGCCGGCATTCGCGACATTGTTCGAAACCACTGCGATTTCAAACATTGACGTGGCCATTCCAGACTTGATCGTGCCGAACATATGCAGCTCCTCAGCTTTGCTTATTCAAACTTTGCAGAAAGCGTGCCAAGACGCTGTCACTTGAGAAAATCAAACAAGCTGCTCTGGCTGATGCGCGAATAGGCCTGCATTGCCGCATCGCGCGAAACCAAAAGCGCCTGAAGCTCTGTCACGACCTTGCCGAGATCAGCAGAGCCAAGTTTGTTCACATCCGTTTGCAAGGCCAAGGCGCGGGCTTGCAAATTGGTTTCCTGATCCTCGGCACGCTTTAGCCGCGCACCGATCTTGGTGCGCGAAACGGCGATGTCCTGTCCTGCCTGCAAAAGCTTTTCCAATTGCGCATCAAGCGTTTGCACAGTCGGCACCATCGTTTTTGGCGGCGCACCATCGGTCGTGATCGTGAAACGCGGCTCGCGCGACGCAAGTTCCACACCTTCGATCTTGAGCGCTGACAGAGCGATCGTTCCACTTGCGGCCGAAAGCACCAACCGTCCGGCAACGTTCGTCGCGCTCACGCCGGTCCTTGACGACTGCTCGTTGATCGCGCTGATGATCTGATCATGCGACCCGCCGACAACATCTTTTGCCGTGACAGACACGATGCCTGACGGACCTTGCAAATCGAACGACACATCACGCGGAACACGGTCCCCGTTGAACTGAAGCGACAGCCCATCACCTGCATCAGCCGAAAGGGTGCTGGCAAATTTACCCTCGGTCAACAAGGCTGCCTCGAAACTGTCGACAATATCAAAAATGCTCGCGATGCCATCACGGGTGTCAACCTGCATGAAAACCTCGGCCCCATTCACCGATGTCGGCAGGCGCGTCGTTTCAGAGGCGGCCAAAGTATGCTGACCGCCATCACCGCGATACTGGATGCGGCCATTCGCATCTTGGGAAAACGGTTCAACATCGGTGGCATATCCGCCGAACAGCGCCTGACCATCGGACGTGCGGGTATTTGCAAGATCGATCAATGCCTCGCGGCTTTGCGCAGCATCGACCCGAAATGCAACCAAATCTGCCGGACTGACCGTCGCGGTATTGGCAGCAATTGCCCGTTCCCGTAGCTGCGCCATGATACCGTCAACACTTGCCAGCACGGTATCGCCCAATGACAGACGCTGCTGCGCGGTCGTTGTATTTCGCTGAAACCCTTTGAGCTGTGTCAGGCTTTCTTCCAAAGCAGACAGCCTGACAGCCTCGATCGGCTTTTCAGAGGCTTGGGTGATTTCGCGTCCAGTCGAGATTTTCGTCTGGCGCAGTTCGATTTCCTTGTTGATCTGCGTGAACCGCGTCAACATCTGATCAGAGAACAACTTGGTTGATATTGACATCTTTTACCTCATGCGATCCGGATCAGGGTGTCGAACATTTCTCGTGCGGTTTGCAGAATGCGTGCCGCAGCCTGATAGGCTTGTTGCTGGGCCATCAGCTTTGCGGCCTCTTCGTCAAGGTTCACCCCGCTGAGTGCGTTCTCTGACGCAACCGCAGCATCACGGACGGCCTCGTTCGATGCGCGCGTCAAGCGTCCTGCTTCCAGGCTGGAACCGATGCCTGCGGCGATCGACCGAAAACCGTCTTGAAAGCTGCGCCTGCCGTTGCCTTGCTGACCGAGCTTGAGCATCTCGTCCAGATTGCGTGAATCGCCAGCAGATCGTTGCCCAGAGGCAAATTCAAAGCTATCACCGGTATCCGCAAAGCCAGCAAGTTCCAATGTCTGTCCCGCCACATTGAACCGCGCCAATCCACTGGACATGCGGGTGGCGATCGATGCCCCCGATGCCACGTCAAAAAGCTCGACCCGGCCTGACGCGTCATCCATCATCTCGATGCGAAACTTCTCGGGCCCACGGGTTTTGGCCGTGAGGGGCGCACCGATTTCAAACTCTGCGCTCAAGCGTCTTGCACCATCCGACCCCATCACAACGATCAGCTCTTCGTCAGGCAGATCGCTCAGATGCAGGTAAACCCCCGCAGCACTGCTGCCGCCCGCCTTGATATTGACCAACGTTTCGTTGGTGCTGCGCGCCAAAAGCTTGCCATTTTCGACACTCAATTCGGCATTGGCAAGCTTGAAACCAAGATCGGTCGCGATACTGGATGGGGTGACCGCCATCGCAGCCGAACCCACCGCAGATGTAAGCGTGATGCTGGTCAATCCATCATCGCCCGGGGTGATGACAACCGACAGCCCATCGGGCTTGGGTTCGGATTGGGTTAATACACCGTCTGTCGCTTGAAGTATCACCGTTTTCGCGACGCCGCCGACGGTGACATCCATCTGATAGGTGCCATCACTGAATTGGGTCGCATCAAAGCTGCGGCCTTGCAGGCTTTGCGTGACCTGACTGTCCGACAACCTGAAAGCCGCTGCGCCGGAACCGGCCACTGGCCGCGGTCCCGCACCGGCAAGCTGGCCATCCGCCACGATCAGCGACAGCGAAAAGCCTTGATCTGTTTGTGTAACGCGGGGCGTGATCCGCCCAGATTCAGGCCCAGAAATCACGAAATCCAGGGCCGTCAGCCGATCAGGATTGCCATCATCAACGCGGGTCAAAGTATATTCAGCACCCGCCAGAATGAATCTTGCAGAGGCGCCGATAGGTGGAATTGCATCCGCTCCGAACACAGCACCTTGCAGCGTCGGAACCGGGGCCTGCGCGCGCAGCTTTTGTGCGGTCAGTTGGGCCACACTTGCCCCGGTCATCCCGCCCACGCTCAGCTCGTTTGCCGATACTTCCGCCGCGAACAGCGTGCCGTCTGCCGTCGTCAAAACAGTTTCAAAGCGCGCCGAAGGCGCGTGAACGCGCGTGCCATCGACATTCTGCGACATCCCGTCAATACGGCTGTCCACAGCATAGCTGAGCGCAGCAAGCGTGCCGCCATTTGAATGCTCTCGCGTGACTAAACCACCCTTCATGGGATCAGCGGCAGACACCAATGAGGCATCAGGACGCCCCACACCGCTGGTCGTCAGGGCAAAGCCAGACCCGCTGCGGAACGCGACAGTACCGCTAAACCGCAGATCAGTAGTGAAGGACACCGACTCTAACAGCGGGATTTCGTCATTTAGCGCAAGGGGATTGTACATTTGGTCAAGGGCGCTGGCGCGCAAAGTCACCCCAGAAGAGATATTTGTCGCAACAACATCAAGCCCATTGCGCTGCACCAACGTGATTGCATGGCCCGACAATGACAGTTCAGCCGTCACGCCGGTTTCATCGGACCGACGATTGATGGCCTGCGCCAACCCCGACAGATCGCTATCGTTGATCTGTGCTGCAATCCGAAACGGAGTTGCGTTCATACCCGTCAGGTCGAATTGTATTGCACCGCTTTGCACATCGTCCAACGACAAACGTACTGCCGTGCGCGCAACCGCGCTGACCCCGACCGCAGCAAAGGCCTTGCTTGCCTCTTGCGCAACATAGGCCGCATCAACGCCCGCGGGGATGGCCAGCGTACCGGTGGCCCCCGTATCCATCCGCAGGCTGATGGTTTGTGCTGTCGTGCTATTGGCCGCAGGATTGGATGAAATGGTGCCGACCGCAGTCCCGCTTAATCCGGTCAAAGACACCATTTTGGATTGCAGACCGCTTTCCAATGGATTGACCCCGGAACTGCGCTGCGTCACCGACAGGCCGCGATAACTTGCTGAACCACTGACCGCATTATAGTCGGACTGGTATTCCGCAGATGCGCTAAAGCCGTTCTCTGTTGTCAGCAGCTGCGCGATTTCTGTTGGCGCCAGAGGTGCGCCGGAAACCTGCCGCCCCTCGCGGGTAAATATCCGGATATCGCTGGCGGGCTTGCCGCTGATCAAATCGGTCCGCAAACTGGTGTTCGAAGCGGACGACGCACTGATCCCCGTCAGCGCGCGCGCACCATCTGAAGCAAAGGTCAGCCCAGTTGCCGATCCCGATACGGTAAGGCCCAACTGTGCAATCGTGACATTGTCCTTGTCTGATCGGAAGACCCCCAAAGACAGATACTTGGCAATTTCTGCGCCTGACGCCCAAGCGTCATTCCCGATTATTGTGGGATCAAGAGAAAAGCTGTGTGTCGTCCCGCCCACGGTCAACGACAACGACCTGATATCGGCATCTTTTTGCGCTGAAACTGTGGCCGTTGTCTGTGTGGCAAGACTTGCCAGCGTGATCGACTCGGTGCCGCGCGGGATGCTTCCGATGGCGCCACCGCGCAGGAAATCCTTGGCCGCGACAGGGGAAAGGTTGTTGGCCAGAACCGACGACAGCGCAGGCACACCCGAGTCAGGCAAGGTTTCCTGTGTCGATGTCAGGACAGCCGAGCCTTTGTTGGTGGTGGCTGGAAAGATTGCAATTGTGGACGCGGCGGCAATTTCCTCTCCCCGCGTCAGTAGAAAGGACATCCGCGATGCCTCGCCCGACATCGGTTTGATGCTGAAGGAATCGCCGTCTCTGGGCGTTCCATCGACAAGAATGACGGCACCGTCGATCTGGATACTCGCGCGCCCCGCACCCAGCGTTGCACCCATATCATCGGTCAATTGCCATTGCCCACGACGCCCGTCAAAGGTCATTTGCATCGCGCCCAGCCGATCAGACAGGCCGGGGACCAGACGGATGGTTGCTTGCGCATCGCCTTGATTGGACGCTCGGGGTGTGACGGAAAAATCGGATACGGCAAAAAGCTCTCGTCCAAGCTGTCCGTCCAGATCGATCCCCTGCGCATGCTGATCGTTCAGTTTTTGACTAAAGTTGCGCGCCAAGGCGTCAAGCTCACCCAACGCACGCCGGTTCGCACCATGCGCATCAACCAACCCGCGCAGCGCGCCTGTTTCCAATTGAGACACAACTTGACCAGAGCCAACACGAAACATGATGCTTCCGGATTCACCATCAACCACGGACAACGTTTTGGAATCTTCACCCGTCAGGATCAGCGGCCCCGCATCGGATGCCCCCAACCGCAGTTCGGCAGTCAGCCGTTCTCCGATCTTGATGTTTACGGGGATTTTCTGCGCAAGCGAATCCAGCAGGCGATCCCGTTCATCCAAAAGGCTGTTTGGCGGCGTGCCGCCCAGGTTCGAAGATCGCAACTGGCCATTGATGACGCCAAGCGCGCCAAGCGTGCGGTTCACTTCAACCAGTTCGACACCAATCTCTTGGGCTGTACCGGCCATCAAATTTGTCAGCAGGCTCGCCGTTGTATTAAAGGCATTTGCGACAGTTTTTCCCATCTCCAATGCGGCTTCACGGGGCGCAAGATCGCTGGGGCTGGCGGCCACCTGGGTCAGGTTATCGAAAAACGCGGTCATCACGACGGCCAAATCGCCATCATTGGGCAGGATCAGGTTTTCCAACTGTTCTAGCTTGCCTACAAAGGCATCAGAGGCTTCGAACCGCGCCGTTGCGCTTCGTTTGCTTTCCGTCAGGAATACGTCATAGGCCCTGCGGATTTCGCCCACCTTGACGCCCAGCCCTGTTTGCGAGGACAGGGCCGTCAGCTCACTTTGAACGCCATACACTTCTGTAAGAGACGCATCTCTGCGGCGGTACCCCTCAGTATTAGCGTTGACGATATTCTGTCCGGTAACGTTCAACGCCTCGCGTTGCGCAATGATTCCACTGCGGCCTATGTCGAGCAAACTGGCCATTTAATCTGCGTCTCCAGTCCGGACTCTACTTTGAAACTGCCGCACGATCGCATTCGCGATGCCAAGCGATTCTCGCTGGGCCAATGCGCCCGCATGTTCTGCATCCAACATCTGAGTAAACGTCTTTTGGCCTTCACTATTTAGCAAAGGATCAGACAATTCTGCAGAGCGCGCCGAAGATAAAATCGCTTTGACGAAAATAGCCTCGAATTGTTCGGCAACGGCCGCAAGCTGTTCCGGCGTTTCCAGCATTGAATCACGTGTCAAGGACTTGGAGTGCCCGCCCTGAGACATGGCATCCATTGCCAGATTGAACGCGGAAGGACTGATTGAATTCATGACATAGCCTCGTTTTCCTGCGCCAAAGATATTGGATCAGATAATGATAAGCTGCGCGCGCAAAGCGCCCGACACTCGCAGCGCCTCTAGGATCGCCACGAGATCGGACGGCGTGGCGCCGATCGCGTTTATCGCATCGACGACATCGCTCAGGCTGACCCCCGGATCGAAAAGAAACGCGCGCGCCTCCTGTTCGTCCACAATGATCTCGCTGTCTGGGGTTTCAACCGGCTCGGCCGGGGTGTTGATCACAACACCATCGACAATGATCGTCTCGCTTTGCGGCACGGCTTGGGGGTCTTCGCGGATGCGCACGGTCAGGCTGCCATGGGTGATCACGGCAGGTGTGACTTTCACGTTGCCCCCGATCACGACCGTTCCCGTACGAGAATTGACGATGACCTGTGCGGGCGGCGCTCCGGGCTGGACCTCGACCTGTTCGATCAGGCTTGCAAAGAACACCTTTTGTTCAGGATCAGAAGGCGCCTGCACGCGGATTGAAGACGCATCAATCGGCACAGCAGTGCCAACGCCAAAGACCACATTAATGGCCTCGGCGACATTGCTTGCGGTTGAAAAATCAGGGCGGTGCAGGTTGAGAACCATGTATTCATTTGTGATGAACTCATTCTCGACCAATCGTTCGACCGTCGCACCTTGTGGCACACGCCCGACAGTTGGCACATTCACCGTCAGGGAGGAACCGTCCTCGCCTGTGACACCCAAGCCGCCCACGACCAGATTTCCCTGGGCAAGCGCGTAAGTCTCGCCATCGACACCCAACAAAGGTGTCAGCAAAAGGGTGCCACCACGCAACGATTCCGAAGGACCCAAGGTCGATACCGTCACATCCAGCGTCTGCCCCGGCTTGATAAAGGCCGGCAGGTCTGCTGTAATCATCACCGCGGCTGCATTTGACCCATTCAGACCTTCTAGCTCTGTCACCATGCCGAAGCGCGACACCATGGATTGCACCGATTGCAGCGTGATCCCAAGGTTACCATCACCGGTACCGGACAAACCGACGACCAGACCGTACCCAACCAACTGGTTGGACCGCACACCTGCCAGTGCGGCGATATCCTTGATCCTGTCCGCCTGCGCGACGCTGGACAACGTCGTGATCGTTGCCGCCAAAAGACCGATCACGAATAATCGCATGTGACGCATCACGGCCCCCTAGAGCAGGTTCAAACTGGACACGGCCCGCGAAAACAACCCGCGTTTGGCCGTGTCGGCGATGTCACCCGCGCCGGTATAGGTGATCTCTGCATTGGCAAGCCGGTTGGAACTGACGATATTCGCCGGGCTGATGTCACTGCGCCGGACAATCCCGCTGACGCGTACATATTCATCGCCACTGTTCAGTGTAAGCTTTTTCTGCCCCAGAATCTGAAGATTGCCATTCGGCAAAACTCGTACCACGCTCACCGTGACAAGGCCGGTGAATGTATTCGATTGTGCGGCAGCACCGGACCCCGCAAAAGATTGGTTCACACCGAATGCCGGATCGTTGAAACCAAGAAAACCGGGCAGTTGCGCAGTGGTGTTGTCTGATTTGTCGGCAGTGGCGGTTTGCGACTTCGTCGCCTGAAACGACTCGTTCAATGCGACGGTCAAAACATCGCCGACCATTGAGGCGCGTTGTTCCACGGCAAAAAGTCCGGAAACACCGGGGTGATAAATGCTGCCGTTGGACGTGCGGTCATTATAAGAACCATCCGGCAGGACAGGCTGAAACTGCGAACTTGCCTCGTTTTCGACATAGGTTGAACAGCCGGCAAGGATCGGCAACGCAAAAAGGATAAATAAACGGATCATACGCATCTTTTTATCTCTACAGATTATTCGCAATATAACGCATCATTTCGTCAGACGAACTGATCGCCTTTGAGCTGACTTCATAGGCTCTTTGCGTCTCTATCATTTCAACCAGCTGTTGAACGACATTCACGTTGGAACCCTCAAGGGCGCCCTGCATCAATTTGCCCAATCCCTGCGCTTGGGGTGCCGCGACAGTCGGGGCACCACTGGCCTGCGTTTCGGTCACGAAACTTTCACCGATCGGCTGCAACCCGCGCGGGTTGGCAAAGGACGCAAGGGTCAGCTGACCAACCTCTTGCGTTTGGTCCTGACCTGCCTGACGCACAAACACGAGACCATCTTGCGAGATGTTCACCTCGATTGCATCATCGGGAATCCGAATTTCAGGCTGGACCACATAGCCGCTTGCCGTGGTGATCGTCCCGTCCGCACTGCGCGAGAAAGACCCGTTGCGGGTATAACCGACACGCCCATCAGGCAGCAGAACCTGGAAAAACCCTTGCCCTTCAATCGCCAGATCGAAAGAATTGTCCGTGTTCACCATTCCTCCTTGGGTATAAAGCTTTTGGGTGTTCACAGCCCGCACCCCCGTACCCAGCGCCAAGGCAGAGGTCAGCGCAGTGCCTTCGGATGTTTGATCGCCGCCAGAACGCTTGATCTGATAAAGCAGGCTTTCGAAATTCACGCGGTCGCTTTTGAAACCAACGGTGTTCAAGTTTGCCAGATTGTTGGCAATGACCTGCATGCGCGTTTGCTGCGCGTTTAATCCGGTCTTTGCGACATGCATTGCATTTGTCATCGTCGGCTCCTGATTGATCGTTACCCCGATGTTTGCAATCAATGTGCCAACCCGGAAACTGGATCAGAATTAGCTAGGCAGGCGCATGATCCGCGTGCCGCCTTCGTCGATCTCCTGGGCAAGCGCGATAAACTTGACGCTCATTTCGAACTGCCGCTGGCTTTCGATATTCTGGATCAAGGATCCGATTGTATCGACATTGCTGTTTTCCAAAAACCCTTGGGTCAATCGCGCCCTTTGATCAGGTGCGGGCAGCGCAGCTTGGCCAACCGGACGGATATGGCCATCGGGCGACTTTGCAAGAACCACCCCGTCAGCCTGCGACGTCGCAATGATAGGACCCGCCACAAAGGTGCCCTCTGGCGCGTCGAGCAGCTCCATCTGGATCTGGCCGGTCTCTTCCACGACAATCCGCCGCGTCGGCGGAAGCTGGATCGGGTTCAATTCGACATCAAGCAATCTGTTTCCCGCACCATCGACAACAAAGCGGTCAAGGTCAAACGACAGATCGCCGCGCCGTGACAAGGCTGTATCGCCACCGCTGGCCGGTGCTATGTAGAAATACCCCTGCCCCCGGATGGCGATATCCGTTTCCGCTTCTGTGCTTTGTAAGCCGCCCTCGTCGGTCGAGAACAACGCTTGCGACGCTTCCTGGCTGTAAACACGCGAACGGAACTGATCGAACGGCGTCAGAAAACTTGCCTCGCGCGTCACACTCAGATCAGCGCGAAAACCGGGCACATTCGCATTTGCCATATTCTGGGCATTCACACGCAATTCGGACGAGATATTGCGCAGATTGTTCAGCGCAATATGAATGTTGCGATCCATGCAGATTTCCTTGAATGCGAGGGTCAGCCTATGGAAATAGACCGACCCTCAGGCCCCTTAGGTACGGATGTTGATGATCGTCTGTGTCAGCTGGGTCGATGTTTCGATGGCCTTGGACGCCGCCTGGAAATTCCGCTGCGCGGTGATCAGGTTCACCAGCTCTTCGGTGATATCCACGTTCGAGCGTTCCAGCGCACCGGATTGGATCGACCCGAAACCTTCGGTCCCGGCTTCCCCGATGATGGGATCACCCGACGATGCGGTCTGCACGAATGTCGCATTGCCAACCTGTTTCAAGCCGTTCTGGTTGTTGAAGTT
>Ga0222707_1000443_pt1 | contig 12263 bp, 15 predicted proteins | sample AntAcemetage1574_FD_179831 | JGI IMG/M metagenome (GOLD analysis project Ga0222707, IMG submission 179831) | Saline water microbial communities from Ace Lake, Antarctica - #1574 | ecosystem: Environmental > Aquatic > Non-marine Saline and Alkaline > Saline | place: Antarctica: Ace Lake...
AGCCTCAAGCTCGATGCGGTCTGCTGAGGAAAGAAAGCCGGGGCGGATCATAGGCATAGCTGAATCGTTTCAAACCCAGGCGTCAAGACACCAATTTCGGCTTCCGCAGGAGTCGGAGTATATCTTCAAAGTAGGGTGGTCGTCGAACCTCTCGCCAATCCTTCGCGGATGCGGCATATCGTATGATTGCGCTCCCTGGCCTTAAAAAGAAGCCTTCGAATACAGTCCGCAGACCCGCAACAATTTCGCTTCTACCGGCATGAGGGTGACCATGACCCGCTTCACATTCCTGATCAGACATTCGATCGTGGTGGCCCTGACCTTCGTCTTCACGTCATTGCGCCTCCTTCTGTCGTTAATGCGCAGGACCACGATACCTCTGGCACGATGCACGTCGTCAAAAGCCCCACATGCGGGTGCTGCGAAGCGTGGGTCGCACTCGCTCGGGACGTGGACTTTACGGTGGAAACCACCTAAAGTGCCAATGAGACAACGACCAAGCAGCAGGCTGGCGTGCCCCAGTCCCTCTGGTTCTGTCACACAGCCATGATTGACGGCTACTTTATCGAGGGCCATGTCCCTTCGATGCCATCAGGAGGTTGCTGCGGGACCGGCCCGCGATCACGGGACTGCCCGTGCTGGGCATTGGGGACGACCCATCGGCGCGTTTTGACGTGATCGCTTTCGGAAAAGACGCCGGTCCGGGTCGGATCATTGACCAGGTCGGTCAATGACCTGCCTCCTGATCACTGGCATCGCTTTGGGCCGGGGCATGATGTGCGCCGCCACGGGCGTCATCGGCGATCCGACGACTGTCCTTCTGCCCGATGACACAGCCGTTGTGGAGCAAGGGCCTGACCTTTACGCCAGCCATTGCGCCGCGTTTCATGGTTCCGCACTCGAGGGAAAACCCGACTGGCGGTCGTGCAATGCCGACGGCCGGATGCCCGCTCCGCCCCAAGATGCGAGTGGTCATACGTGGCACCATGATGGTGCCACACTGTTTCAGTTGACTAAGGTGAGTGTCGCCGAGATTGTGGACGACCCAGGCTATCAGTCCGACATGCCCGCATTCGCGGACATCCTGACTGACGCAGAAATCGTTACAGTCCTCAGCTCATTAAGTCGACGTGGCCCTTAAAGCTGCGCGAAAGTCACGACAGACTATAGGGGACGTCGCGGCCGCCATACACGACAGGCTCCGACTGAAGCCGGTCCGTCAGTCTTGGGTCTTTTGCCGCAGTGCAATGAGTTCCTGAACTACAACCTGCTGGCGAAACGCTGGATATCAATTCGTGGAAACCGGCGTTGGCATCGTGATAACGGCCATGGTCGGCACATGGCTCTCTGCCCCAGCCGCCCAGTTCATAAGCGCCGTCGGAGCGGTCAGCGTGTTCATGGCGGTCTATAGGGACATGCGATAGCTAAACGCGCCTGCGTCGGCGGCGACAGCAACGTTCCGCTGGGCTTCGTGTCTCTCACGGAGAATCTTGGCTTGATGGCCATGTCATCCGCCCTGCGCAAGATCAGCGGTGCGGCAGGAAGCTGCACTTCCTGCACCGGAATATGGCTGTGCGTCCAGTTGGTGCCGGGTTTCGACGCGAAATCGTAGCTGCGGGTCTCTCCCCTCGCACGTGTGGGCATCGGCATATCCGGCACGCCGTCCTGCACGTTGGGCGGGATCTGAAAGTGCCAATGGATCAGCGTCTCGACATCCAGTTTGTTGGTCAGATCGACGCGAAACCGCTGACTGGTAACCAGGATCAGGCCAGCGCCGCCGCTGCCGTTCATCAGGCCATAAACGGTGGTTGCCCGGCCGCCAATGTCGAGCGATCGTCTGCCCGCTGTCAGCGATATGCGCCCTGGCGGCGTTTACGAAAAAGGGTGCGGCGCTCAGCGCAGCACCGACGATCAGACAGAAAGCGGCGACTAGCATCGCTGTGGGCATAGCGGGTGTCATGCCGACGCAGATGATCTGGCAGGCGGCATTGGGTCGAGCCGGCGGACATGCCATTATTAGCATGGGTCTGTTCCATGGCGACCGTCATGTCATACGGACCGGATGCCATCAAAATGTCTATCCGGTCGATGGTGAAAGTCCCGACCATCGCGACGGCAAGCAAAAGCAGCACAGCGATGCTGCTTTTAAACCAATGCCTTCATGTGACGTTGCGCTTCATACCCATGATCTAATCGACCTTTGCTGCGACGATAATCGCCGTACAGCGAATGTGACCTCTCGCCACGCACCGATCACAACGCGACCCGGCGCAGACGCAGGGCGTTGGAAATGACGGAAACGGATGACAGGCTCATGGCGGCAGCGGCGATCATCGGTGACAGCAGGACACCGAAAACGGGATAAAGCAGACCTGCCGCGACCGGGATGCCGATGGCGTTATAGGCGAAGGCAAAGAACAGGTTCTGCTTGATGTTGCGCATTGTCGCGACCGCCAGTTTGCGGGCCCGGACGATCCCGGTTAGATCGCCGCCCAGCAGCGTGATGCCGGCACTCTCCATCGCGACATCGGCTCCGGTCCCCATGGCGATGCCGACATCGGCGGCGGCCAGCGCGGGTGCGTCGTTCACGCCGTCGCCAGCCATGGCAATGAAACGCCCCTGCGCCCGCAGCGTATCAACCAAAGCCTTCTTGTCTTCCGGCAGCACGCCGGCCCGCACCTCGTCGATGCCCAAGCGGTCCGCCACGACTTGTGCCGTCCGGGCATTGTCGCCCGTTGCCATGATGACACGCAGGCCCAGATCGTGCAGGGCCTGAAGCGCGGCGGCTGTCGTGTCCTTTATTGGGTCCGCGACGGCAACGATCCCGATCATGACACCGTCGCGAGCAAGGAACATGGCGGTCTTGCCGTCCAGCTGCAGGGCCTCGGCGGCTGTGGTCGCAGCGTCTGTTTCCAGACCCAGCGCTTCCATCATCGCACTGTTGCCAAAGGCTATGGCCTGTCCGTCCACATTGCCCTTGACGCCTTTGCCGGTCACCGCCTCAAAATCTGTGGCGGTCCAAGGCGTGATTCCGCGTGACTTGGCCCCAGCTACAATCGCCTCTGCCAAAGGGTGTTCAGAGGCGTGTTCAAGCGCAGCGGCCAGGGACAGAACGATATTCTCGGTTGCCCCGGCAAAGGCCACTACGTCGGTCAGCACAGGCTTACCCATCGTCAGTGTTCCGGTCTTGTCCACGATCACCGTATCGACCCGTGCCATACGCTCCAGCGCCTCGGCATCCTTGATCAGCACACCCGCCTGCGCCCCGCGCCCCGCCGCGGTCGTGATCGAGATCGGCGTAGCCAGCCCCAGCGCGCAGGGGCATGCAATGATTAGGACCGACACCGCCGCCGCAATAGCATGCACGAAACCCGGGTTCGGCCCAAAGATAAACCACCCGGCAAAGGCCGCAAGGGCTACTGCCACTACGGTGGGCACGAAAATAGCGGAGACCCTATCGGCCAACCCTTGGATCGGTGCGCGCGAGCGTTTGGCTTTCGACACCATCTCGACGATCTTGGAAAGCACAGTATCCGCACCGACTTTCGTGGCCTGCATCGCAATCGTGCCGGTTTTGTTAATCGTTCCGCCCGTGACCGTATCGCCCTTCGCCTTCTCGACCGGCAGCGCTTCTCCGGTGATCATGCTTTCATCGAAAGACGAGTGGCCATCGGTCACTTCGCCATCCACGGGCACTGCCTCTCCTGGCCTGACACGCAGCAGGTCGCCTGCGATGACGTTCTCCAGCGGCGCATCGTATTCCTCGCCGCCCTGTATGATGCGCCGGGCGGTCTTGGGGGCAAGGTCCAAAAGGGCGCGGATCGCGTCGCCGGTCCGTTCGCGGGCCCGCAATTCGAGTACCTGACCGACGAAGATCAAGGCCACTATGACGACCGAGGCCTCGAAATAGGTGCCGACCCCGCCGTCCGTGCGATAGATCGCCGGAAAGGTGCCCGGCAGGAACGTGGCGAAGAGAGAGTAGATGTAGGCAGACCCCACGCCAAGCGAGATCAGGGTCCACATGTTTGGGCTGCGGTTGATCAGAGAGTCCCACCCACGCTGGAAAAATGGCAGCGCAGCCCACAGGACAATGGGTGTCGCCAGCAGAAATTCGATATACGCAGAGATCTCATGCCCAAGCCAGTCGCGGACCGGCAGGCCGACCATGCCACCCATCGTCAGCACGATCAGCGGCACCGCCGCCGCCACAGAGATCCAGAGTCTGCGGGTGAAATCCACCAGCTCGTGTGAGGGTTCATCCGTCGGTGCCGTCGGTTCCAGCGCCATGCCACAGATCGGGCAGGCCCCCGGCGCGTCGCGCAGGATTTCGGGGTGCATCGGGCACGTATACTGCGTGCCGGCAACGTCGGCCTTGGGTTTGCCCGCCGCGCGGCCACTGGCATAGAACCAAGGGTCGCCCTTGAATTTCGTCTGGCACTTTTTAGAGCAGAAATGGAACGTCTGGTCTTGATAGATCGCGTTCCGCGTTTCCGGACCGATTGCGACCGTCATGCCGCACACCGGGTCAGTGGTTGTGTTGGCCCCCGCTGGGATAGTCTCTTCCGTCATGTGATACTCGTGGTCCATGTCGCACAAACTTTCTGTTGAGTCGTGGAGGCCTGAAGCTTTTAAATTTGTTACCTATCGCTTTGGTCGGGACGTCTATTTGCGACCCAAAGAAGGGGCAGTGCGGTGACCAGTCCCAGCCCAAGGACGGCCCATGTTGCGCGGCCCATGTCGCCACTCGCAGCCTCACCCCCGAGGTGGACGAGCACAAAACTTGCGGGCACTATGCCCGCCAATGTGGCCACTGCAAACCGCCAAGAATGCAGGACGCTAAGGCCTGCCGCATAACTGATCAGGTCGAAGGATACGAAGGGCATCAGGCGGCTGGCAAAGACTGTCGCCGTCAGGGCGTTTTGCGACCCCAGCAATCCTGCGTCTACGCGGTCGCCAAACAGGTGCCGCAGCGCGTCGCGCCCCAGCACCCGTGCAAGACCGAACGCAATCAGCGCGCCCAGCTCTGCCCCCAGAATAACCTGAACGGTGCCCCACAGATGCCCGTAAGCCGCGCCCGCTGCCAAAGCGATTGGCGCACTGGGCAGGGGACTAGCCACAACCGCAAGCGTCATTAGGCTGACGACAAGCACGGGCCCCCAGATCCCGGCCTGCGCCACAAAACCCGTTAACGTATCGCGGTCCATCAGGCGTTTTGCGTCGGTTAGGACCGACGGTACCAACCACCAGACCCCAGCAGCGACGATGCCGATGACGGCACCCAACGCGATAATGCCGATGCGTCGGCGCAACTTAGATCGCCTCGACCGCCTTCTTAAGAAGGTCGCGCACCTGACCCGCGACTGCGTGCAGATCCGTATTGTCGATCGCCTGCATCGACATCACAGGGTCAATCGCGCTGACCTCTACGCCGCCATCGACCGCGCGCAGGATGACGTTGCACGGCAGCATCGCGCCCACCCGCGGCTCCATCTCTATCGCCTTATAGGCCATCTTCGGGTTGCAGGCACCAAGGATGCGATAGGGCGGCATCTCCACGTCGAGCTTCTTTTTCATCGTCGCGGTCACGTCGATTTCGGTCAGAACGCCAAAGCCTGCGTCAGACAGAGCCTTGCGCGTTCGGGCATCCACGTCGTCAAAGCTTGCGCCCCCGATGGTGCGGTTGATCGTATAATCCAAAATGCTACTCCTTGGGGGTTATTTGCGAATGTATTTAAGTAGGGCCATGACTGCTACGCCAGCAATCACGATCAGCAGAATCGTCCAGATTAGGCCATATCCCGCGCCGTAGCCCATGCCATAATCGTGAATCATTGCTTTAACCTCTCTCAGATGCCGTGATCCCGCATGAGCGGGCACCGGCACGTTTATGATTGTCATGATTCAGGATCAAAACGACGGAAAATCTGGTTCGTCAAGTTACGTTCAGAAGTGTCCACATGCCCGCCGCGTAATGCCCCGAGATGTTGCAGTAGAGTATATACGTGCCGGGCTTCAGCGTGACGGTCAGTGCGCCTGACTGACCTAGGTCCAGTTCTGCAACTTCACCCAAATGCCCTGCCGCGTCTTCGTCTACCTTTTGCAGATCGGTGCTATAGGGCATGGGCGTTGTCGCATCTGCGACAGGTGCAATGACCATTTCGTGGATCATGTCCTTTGAATCGTTGACGACCTGAAAGGTCACCTCACCGGCCGGAACTTCGGTCATGTTGGCCGTGATGCCCATCGTGACCATGGACATGTCAGAGCCCATCATCCCCATACCCAGGGGCAACAAGTCGCCCATCATGTTCATGGATGACCCGCCCTTATCCCAAAGCGAAACCTGAACAGTTGTTCCGCCAGCTAAGGCGGCACCGAAGGTCAGGCCCGTCAGGCCGCATGCGAGGAGGGCGACAATCATGAGTCTGCTGTAGGACATAGCTTCACTCTCAAGGATAACTGGCTGCACGCCAAGAAGATCAGTCTAGGTCACTCGTTGTGCTTTGATGTTGATGTCGATCAATTTGCCCGGCGGTATTGCAGAAATTTTCTAAGTTGCGTTACTTGATCTAAAATCACACCGTTATCTCGCTTGTCGCGCAAACGCTTTTTTGCGCCGACCTCTGAGCTACGCGTGACGAATGTATGACTGAATGCCATGTCACCAAATTACTGACTAGCAGCGAATGTCGGCTTGACCGCCGTTATTTTCTTGTCTCCCCTGACCGTGAAAGCTTTGTGGGTTGCATTTTGCCTGACCTCCGGAACTATCGCGCCCCGACGGGGGCCGAGTCACCGGCTTCAACCGCCGCATCCTATTGCGAGTGTTGCGACTACCTGCGCGATAGGGGCAACGGGCCTAGGGAGTGGCTGATAACGATACTTGCTGCGCCATATTTCGCAACGAAGCGTCGGCCGCGTTCATGGTTCAAGGTGGACAGGACCCTTCCGCCGGCTGTGCCTTTAACCAAGTTCAGACAGATTGATCCGAACAGTTGGCGAGAACTGCATGAACTTTCCGACGTGGCAAGTTGGTTCAGTGCGGACATGATCACAGCCATATAGGCGGCGGGCCAAATGCAAGAGGCTTTGCCGGAGTGCTTTTCATAGCGGACATTGAGCGGAAATATCAATTTGGTCATATTTTTCCGCAGACCGGACCTCGCCGTGTCGTGCAGTTAAGGTCAACTCAGAACCCTCCCGTAGCCTTGAATTAGAGAGAAGTTTATCTTTTGGGAACGCCTGAAAAAGCTCTTAAATTTGGCCTGATCTGGTAAGCTTCGGCATCCCTGCAAGGAGCCCCTTTGATGCCAAAGCAACCTGCATTTTCCGGCCTGCGTGATGCGATGAAGAAAAAGCAGACGCGGCGCAAGGTGTTCTTGTCGGAGATGGACGGAGTGGTGCCTTGGAGCCGTTTGCTGGGACTGATCGCGCCGCATTATCCGAAAGTCGGACCGAAGGGCGGACGTCCACCGATACTGCTGGAGACGATGCTGCGCGTCTACTTTCTTTAGAATTGGTATGCCCTGAGCGATCTGATGGCCGAGGAGACGCTCTATGACAGTAAGCCGATGCGCCGCTTTGCCGGGATCGAGCTGGGCGATGATCGTATTCCGGACGAGACAACAATCCTCAACTTCCGCCACCTGCTGGAGTGTTACGGGCTGGCCGAGGCGATCTTTGCGGCGGTGAATGCGCATTTCGCCGACAAGGGTATCACCCTGTGTTCGGGCACACTGGTGGATGCCACGATCATGTATGTGCCGTCATCGACCAAGAATAAGGCCAGGGCGCGAGTTTCCGAGATGTCGTCCATGAGGAAGGGCAATGACTGGTTCTTCGGCATGAAAGCCCACATCGGCGTCGACGCCGAGAGCGGCGTGAACCACAGCCTCGACACCTCGACGGTGAGGCTGCATGACAGCAGGGTCTGGGACGCATTGCTGCATGGCAACGAGACCTCGGTGTGTGCCTACAAAGGCTACGTCAGCGCCCGGCCTGGCCGCTTCTGGGGTGTCATGCGCAAAGCCACGAAAGGCGGCAAGCTGCATCTGCTTGAGGAAAGAACCAACCGCATTATCGCCAAGGTGCGGGCACGGGTCGAGCATCCCTTCCGGGCTATAAAAAGCCAGTTCGGCCATGTGAAGACCCGCTACCGCGGTCTTGCCAAGAACCAGGCTCAGCTCTTTACGCTATTCGCCCTCGGCAACCTGCTCATCGTGCGACGAAAGCTGAGGGCTGACGACGAGTCCGGCCGAAAACAGTTATAACGCCGCAATAACGGCCCAGAAAGTACGATGCAGACCGCTTTCGCCTCCAAAAGGCGTCGCCACAGCGATCAGGCGGTAATCTCGGCGCAGCCGACAGTTTTGATCAGGCGTTTCTTTGTTCTAACTAGCTATGCGTTCCATCCCGGATGATCACATTGATCCTCGCCGATCTGCGTTTTTCATGGCAAGATCGGTTCTGAGTGACATTCGGAACAGAGTGCAAGCATGCTATCTTTGATGCGACCCAAAGCCCATTCATGTCGCAGGACAAGGGCACCGATAGGCAATGACAACTTCGTCCGCATTTCAGAACGTGACGAAGGTCCGGTTTGGGTCAGATATGGTGCTTGACGCTTGGGTCAGGATTGCCTGACGGACCGATGCGGTTGGAATAAGGAAATCCGCCGGACCGATTCAAAGCGGCGCGACGTTCGGCGCGCACGCAGATCTGTGGCATGCGGGCAGGGCGCGGTGCCTCAAATCTGCGCTTGTTGAGCACAAATGCGGCACCACTTGATCAGTACTGCGCCGTCAGGGTGATGTCGCATTGCAGGGCCTGCAGGCTGACACGTTCCGCGTTGGGGATATCGTTGCCTTCGGCGCGGCGCGTGGCGGTGGTGCGCGAATGGTTTAGCGACAGCCAGCGCTGGATCAGCCGCGCGCGCAGCTGCGGCATCGGCACTTCCAGCCGCACGGACAAATCCCATAGGTCTGCCAAATTTGCCCAGGGCATCTCGTTGAACATCAGATAATTGCCCTCGACGATGATCACCGAGCAATCGGCGGGGACGACGACAGCGCCGGCAATCGACAGGTCACGGCTGCGGTCGAACATTGGGGCCACGACCTCGACCGTTTCTCTCATGCGGCGGATCATGTGCAAAAAGCCGTCGGCGTCGAATGTTTCCGGCGCGCCCTTGCGCCCACGCAGGCCCCGCGCGTCCAGCACATCGTTATCCAGATGAAAGCCATCCATCGGCACGATCATTGCCGAACAGCGCTGCTGGTTTAGCCGCCGTGCCAGTTCTAACGCAAGCGTCGACTTACCACTACCGGGGGCACCGGCGATGGCGATTAGAATCCGCTCCTGAGTCTCGTGCATCTCGTGCACCCGCTCTGCCAGTTGGTTGACCTGTTCTGTGATGTCTTGCATGACTGCCCTCGCTTCGCGTTTCGCTCGTTTGTGGGGGAGGTTATCGCTGACCGCCCCCAGGGCTGAAGGCAAAACCGCCCGCCCTGCGCCTTTTGCGTAACATCCATGACAGCAATGACACACACGCTGGGCAGGCCGCCCGCTTTGGCTTAAATTAAAATCATGAGCGATACTCTTCAATCCGGTCCTGCCGCCGAACCTGGCCCCATCAGGCCGCAAACCAGCAAGCTGATGCAGCTGTGGGCGCTGATGATGGCCGTCTGGACCACCGCAACAGAGCGGCACATCTCTTTGATTGCCGCCGGTGTCGCCTTTTTCGGGATGTTCGCCCTGTTTCCCGCCATCGCCGCCATTATCGCGGTCTTTGGCCTGCTGGCTGACCCCTCGATCGTGGTGCAACAGCTGGAACTGATGAAAGAAATCATCCCAGAGGAAACCTATCTGCTGTTCGTCGGCCAGATGGGCCGTTTGCTGGCCGCGCAGACCGGCACGCTAGGCTGGGCCTCTGGCCTGTCGCTGATGCTGGCACTGTGGGCCGCCCGCGCCGGAGTCGCGGGATTGATGGAAGGGCTGAACGCCATCGCCAACCGCCCCGCCCGCAACGGGTTCAAACAGATCGTCGTGGCACTGACGCTGACCGTGACACTAGTCGCGCTGGCGATTCTTGCGCTGGCGGCCGTGGTCATCGCGCCTATCGCGATGAAGTTCGTCCATATCGACACCGGCACCGCATGGCTGCTCGAGGTAATTCGCTGGATCGTTGCGCTGTTCGTGCTTTATGCCGCACTATCGCTGCTATATCGGTTTGGACCCAACCAGCGGGGCGCGCGTTTGCGCTGGATAACCATTGGCGCGGCAACGGCTGTCGTCCTGTGGATCGCGGCGTCTGCAAGTCTATCCTACTACTTGGGAAATTTTGGCCGCTACAACGAAGTCTACGGCTCAATCGGTGCCGTCATCGGTATGCTGCTGTGGCTCTATATCACCGCCTACCTTATTTTGTTGGGCGCGGCGCTCAATCTGCGGGTGCATGGCAATATCGACGGCCATCACTGAAAAAGCTGCGCTCGTGTAAATGTGTCATCATTAGGGCGGGTACGGGCTCTGTTGATGGCGTGGATGCCGTCGGGAGGGGGCATCCAAGCCATCAACAAAGTTGCGTCAGCGTGCGCGTCGACACGGAAAACCTTGGCGTGCGCCAGCAAAAGATCGAAATGAGCCTCGGCCTGCAGGCCAACGTGGAACTGAACACGGGCGAAAAGACGGTCCTGCACTACCTGACCAAGCCGCTGTCCCGTAGCCAGGAAGCGCTGCACGAGAAGTAAGCGCGCATCTGCACTGTCTTAATCTGGGCAAAAACACCCGCCGGACATCAGTCCAGCGGGTCTTTTCACATCTGACCCAAAGGCTGCGACCGGATATTTCAACCACTGCTTCAGCGGGGTTGAAAAAGACCCTCGTTTTAAATCACATGTATTGCATGCAAAAAATTACCTTTTTGTTATGTAACAGCGGATCTGGCCTGAAACTGAGGATTATCCCAAAGCGCTTCGTTCATCACCCGGGCGATCACCGCGACCGCCGCATCCACGTCAGCGGCATCTATAAACAGCGGTGTAAATCCAAAGCGCATGATGTCCGGTGCACGAAAATCCCCTACAACGCCATGTGCAATGCAAGCCTGCATCGCAGCGTAGCCCTGCGGGTGGCTGAACGACACCTGACTGCCCCGCACTGCCGGATCGCGGGGGCATGCAAGGGTGAGGTCAGGGCAGGCGGCCTCTACCCCCGCAATGAAGCGCTGGGTCAGGGCAATGCTGGCGTCTCGCAGCGCGGCCATGTCGACATCGTCCCAGATATCCATAGCCGCTTCCAACGCGGCCATCTGAATGACGGGCGGTGTGCCGACGCGCATCCGCGCGATGCCGTCGCCGGGGCGATAGGCCGGCTCGAACGCAAAGGGTGCATCATGCCCCAGCCAGCCCGCCAGCACCGGGGCTGCGGTCTGCGCGTGACGCGGCGCGACATAGATGAACGCCGGTGCCCCCGGTCCGCCGTTCAGGTATTTATACGTGCAGCCCACCGCGAAATCTGCGCCGCACCCCGCCACATCCACAGCCAATGCGCCCGCCGAATGCGCAAGGTCCCAGACCGTCACAACGCCCACCGCGTGGGCCTGCGCCGTCAGCGCGGCCATATCGTGCAGCCGCCCGGTGCGGTAATCGACCTGCGTCAGCATTAGTACAGCGACGTCCGATGTGATATTCGCCGCCACGTCCTCTGGCGCGACAACGCGCAGTTCCAGATCGTGACCAAAGGCGCGGATCAGGCCTTGGGCGATATACAGATCGGACGGGAAGTTGCCGCTATCGGACAAGATCACCTTGCGATCCGTCATGGCCAGCGCGGCAGCCAACGCCTGAAATACCTTGATCGACAAGGTGTCGCCAACCGCCACTTGCCCCGCCTTGGCGCCGATCAGGCGGCCAATCCGATCGCCAAGCGCCATCGGCTGCGCCATCCATCCGGCGCGGTTCCAGCCGGTGATCAGCATGTCGCCCCATTCATCCAGCATGGTGCGGCTAACCCGGTCTGCTGCCGCGCGGGGCAGGGGACCAAGCGAGTTGCCGTCGAGATAGATCATCCCCGTCGGCAGGTGGAATTGATCCTTGCGGGATTGAAATGGCATGGTCTGTCCTTTTGCGGTGTCGAAAAACCTTCGTACGAAGATTTTTGCTGTAACAAGACTTTTCGTGACGAAAAGTCTTTGGTCCTAAACCTGACCGCCAGCGATTTCGATCGTCTGGCCGTTGACGCTGCGTGCGGCGTCAGAGCAAAGC
>Ga0222707_1000447_pt1 | contig 12221 bp, 8 predicted proteins | sample AntAcemetage1574_FD_179831 | JGI IMG/M metagenome (GOLD analysis project Ga0222707, IMG submission 179831) | Saline water microbial communities from Ace Lake, Antarctica - #1574 | ecosystem: Environmental > Aquatic > Non-marine Saline and Alkaline > Saline | place: Antarctica: Ace Lake...
GGTCAGGGGCGGGCGGATGCCGCGCTCAACTCGATTGTGCCGTCAGCGATGCCACGCACGACGTCGATGAGCAGGCGCCGCTCAACAGGCTTGATGCGCTCGTGCAGAGAATGTTCGGTGTCATCGGGCATCACGGGCACACGCTCTTGCACCAGCACCGGGCCGGTATCGACACCCGAGTCGACGACGATGACGCTGGCCCCTGTCTGACTGACACCCGCGGCGAGCGCGTCGCGCACCCCGTGGGCGCCAGCGAACTCGGGCAGAAACGCGGGATGCGTATTGATCAGCCGAGGAGCAAAAGCTTCGACCACCCGCGGCGGCAGTAGCCGCATGAAACCGCTGAGTACAACGAGATCGGGTTGCCACTGTGTGATCGTGGCAAGCAGCTCGTCGCCCCACTGCTGCCGCGATGGGTGTGAGGTGTAGGGCACGGTGAAAGTCGGTACTGCGAACGCTTCAGCGTGGGCGAGGCCCTCGGCGTCGCGGTCGGCTCCGACGGCGACGATGTGCGCCGGATACTCGGCGGAGCGACACGCTTCAAGCAGAGCGCGCAGGTTCGACCCGCCGCCCGAGATCAGCACGACAACCCTCAGCATGCGCCCAGGCTACCGGGTGCGAGCGAGGCCTTGGAGCCCCGAAACCCGCACGCCCCCGGCCAGCAGACCCAGCGAGACGCCGACAAGGGTTTCGATGAGCATCCACACACCAACTGTTACCGGATCTGGGCCGACGACGGCGAGGCGACCGGGGCCAGCTGAACCGGCGCTGACAAATGCGATGAACCCCATCGTTGCGCCGGCAACCACTGCCGCCACCGCCGCAGTGCTGGCAGCCCACAGGTGAATCGGCGCCCCGTTCAAGGCCGCCATGAGTCGCGGTCGAAGGACAACACCCGCGATAAACGCGGCCAGTACTGGCACCAGCAGGGTGAGAAAACCCCACGCCGATGGCTCAGTGGGCAGTGCCGCAAGTACGGGCACCGCCGGCAAGGGCCCAAGCGTGGTGGCGATGGGGCTCACGGTCGAACCCGCACCCACTGCGAATCCGGGCCCGACAAGCCAGGCCGCTGCCCAGCCCACAACTGTGGGCACCAGTGCTAACTGGGCGGTCGTCAAAGCCACACCGCCGAGCACCCCCGCCTGAACGCTTTCGTACAGGGCAATGGCTTGCCCGTAATTCACCATGAGTGCCACCGTCACCAGAAGTGAGGCCGCGGCGACGACGGAGGCAACGGCGCCCAAACCGGCTCGCAGACCTACCCCGCCCACTGCCAGCCACTGCTGCGGTCCGCGGGCGATGAACGCGCGCAGGCGCACTCGGGCCGAAGTGCTGGCGCCAATCGAGCCGATGCTCAACCCCAGGCCGAGCACGAGCGCGGGAAAAACTATTGCCTGCCACGGCGACGGCATTGCAGCCGGATGCGCAGCGCTCAACATGGCCAACGCCGACAACGCGACGACTGTAGCGACAGCGACCAGTTCGCCGAGCACGCGGTGCGACTCATGCCGCAAGCGCCGGCCCAGCGCAATGCCAGCGAGCGCCGTGCACAGGAGAAATCCGCTCAATGCAAGCGACACCACGAAGGGGTCACCCACGCCGGTCAGATTAAGGGCAAGCGCAGTCTGCGCATCCAGTTGAAAAGTCACGGTCACCCCGTGACCGATCAGCCAGATGAGCACCGCCGCTCGCCAGAACACGACCCAGTCGATCTGAAATCCGAACTGCGCAGCCCACATCACTGTGAGAATGCTCGCCGGAACCGCAAGGCCGATGCCGACGATGAGCAACGCCTCAAAGGCACTGAAGATAGCGGTCAGGCGGCGGGTCATATCGCGCCCGAGCCTAGCGGCTGAACGCTCAGCTGAGCGCGGCGCGCGCCGCAGAGCGGGCAGCGTCAGGGCCGACTGCCGCACAGGCCGCTGCTGCTGCTGCCCGACACTGCTCGACGGTGACCTCAGCCAGCCGTGCTGCGACGGCGGGGATCGCACGCGACACCATCGACAGACTCGTGGCTCCTAAGCCGACGAGCACAGCTGCGAAGTCAGGGTTGGCTGAGGCTTCGCCGCACACGCCCAGCGGGGTGTGGGTGTCTGCCGCGGCCTGACCCACGAGGCGCACCATGCGCAGGAGGGCTGGTTGCCAAGGGTCGACCAGTGACGCGAGTGCCGGCGCCATGCGATCGGCTGCCATCGTGTACTGCGATAAGTCATTGGTGCCCACGCTCAGAAAGTCGACCTCAGCGCACAGTTCGACCGCCGTGAGAGCTGCAGCCGGGGTTTCGAGCATGAGCCCCACCCTCGGAATTCCGGCGGCTCGAGCCCGAGCAGAGAACTCACGAGCCTCGGCCAGCGTGGCAATCATCGGGGCCATCACCGACACCTCGACGCCGGTACCCCGCGCAGCTGCAGCGATAGCTCGAAGTTGACGATCGAGTACCTCAGGGTCTCGAATGGCGGTGCGCACACCGCGCAGCCCGAGCGCAGGATTCGGCTCGTCGATGGGTGTCAAAAAAGGTAGTGGCTTATCACTGCCCGCGTCGAGCGTGCGCACGACGACGTGCTGCCCCGCAAAGGCGGTGAAGACCTCGCGGTAGGCATCAATCTGTTCGTCGACGGTCGGCTCGTCAATCCGATCGAGAAAACAAAATTCGGTGCGAAACAGCCCCACGCCCTCGGCGCCGCGTTCGACAGCACGCGCCACCTCGCCCACGGCGCCCACATTGGCGGCCAGCACAATGCGCTGACCGTCGGCGGTGTGGCACGGGCCGACAAACGGGGGCAGGGTGATGACGCCGGTGGCGGTTGCCTGCACGCCCGCGGTCGGGTGCACCACAACTTCACCGGTATCGCCGTCGACCAAAAGAATGGTGCCCTCGGCAATGAGGGTTGCGCCTGCCAGGCCCACGACCGCTGGCAGCCCCAGCTCGCGGGCGATGATGGCGGTGTGCGAAGTGGGACCGCCCTGCTCCGTCACGAGGGCAAGGCACCGAGTCGGGTCGAGAGTGACCGTATCGGCGGGGGCCAGGTCGTCGGCGATCAGAATGTAGGGTTCACTTCTCTCGGGCAAGCCGGGGCGCTCGACGCCGGTCAAAGCTGCAATCACCCGATCGCGAATGTCTTTGAGGTCGGTGATTCGGTCAAGCAGGTCGCCGCCGGCGGCCCGATATTGATCGACACTGCGCGCGATGGTCTCCCATACGGCCCGCTCAGGAGTCGCTCCACGCTCATGGATCATCGCGGTCGCGGCAGTGCGCAACACGGCATCATCAGCGATGGCTGCTGTTGCTGCGAGCACCTGAGCCCGGTGCCCGTCAGTGTCGCTGGCTCGACGACGGTAGTCAGCAGCGGTCACACCCAATACCGTGCCCAGCACAGCTGCCGCAGCCTCGCGAGCGTGTGGGGGCAGCACGGCGGTCGCACTGGGTTCAGCCACGGCGTGCACAAACACGGCAACCGGGCCAGTCACCCGACCCGAGCTCACCCCCAGTGGGCCCGTTCCGCTGGGCGGCGACACACGCGTGATCGGCTCGCCGAACCCGGCCTCGATGAGTGAGGCAAGGGCGCGCACGGCATCGTCGGCGTCGTCACCCACGGCCGAAATGTGCACTTTGGTGCCCGCTCGGGCAGCCAAGATTGAGATGCTCAGGGGGCTTATCGCCGCAGCCACCGGTTTTCCGGCCACGGTCAGCGAAATTGCGGCGGTGAAGCGCGCGGCGAGCGCGGCAATATCAGCGGCTGGGCGAGCGTGAAGGCCACCCTCGTTGCAGACCACCACTTGGAGGTGTGCGTAGCCGAGAACCGGGCCGGGAACTGGGCCAGGAACTGGGCCAGGCTCCCCGTCCACGCTGCGCTGGGACGCGGACGCGCTGTGATCGCCCGAGCGCACGAGGGCCAGCTTGGGTGCGAGGGCACTGCTCGCCTCGCCTGCGACCACCCCAATCTCATCGCCCGCGTGAGCACGCACGACAGCGGCGAGCAACCCCTCGACGAACGGCGCAGCCACAATGCGCGCGTCAATGCGCCCACCCAGAAACTCCAGGGCCATATCGGCACTGAGCACGGCGGACCCCAGATCGGTCAACACCACAACCCCGGCGCCCTCCGACGCTTCGCTGATCGCCGCGGCAACCCGGGTGGCATTTGTGCCCGTGCCCCCGTCGGCTCGGCCCGCCGCGATGGCGATGCGCGGGGCATCCGCCCCCACCAACTCGCGAGCGAGCGCCGCTGCGGCGTGGGCCAGCGACAGGCTGTGCGAAACCAAAACGATTCCGACTCGGGCGCCGCGGCTCACCGCGGTGCCGGAAATCGGGTCAATTGAGCGCGCAGGTTCGGCAACGCTCGTAGTGGCCACGGCTGTCGCCGCATCGTCACGGACGCTCTCGCCTCCCAGCGCCTCGGCGAGGGCGTCAAAAAGCAGGGCTGACGACGCGGCTCCGGGATCGATGCTGCCTCGACTGCGTTCGCCGAGGTAACTGGCGCGCCCACGGCGTGCGACGAGGTGTGCAGTGGCGTCGCGGGCAGCGCGTGCCGCATGGGCAGCAGCGGATGCAGCGACTGGAAGGGATGCGCCCGCCGCGTGTGCGGCATCCAGGGCATCGATCGCGGGCTGCAGCGCGTCGAGCATCGTCTTGTCACCGAGCTCAGCGCGACCACGCTCGCGCACCCCCCACACACCGGCGCGCAGGGCGTCAAGTAGTGCGTCGGCATTGAGTGCGGGGGCGTCGCTGCACTGCACGCCCGCCCGCAACAGCAGAGTGCCAAACAGGGGTCCGCTGGCACCGCCCACCGTGCTCACCAGGGTCAGCCCGGCGCGCGTGAGAGCCTCCCGCACCGTACTCGGTGGTTGCGCATCGAGCTGCGCCACCACGGCGGCAGTGCCGCGTAACAGGTTCGAGCCGTGGTCGGCGTCACCGACAACCGCGTCAAGCGCGGTCAGGTGATGTTCGTTTGCGGCGACTTCAGCCGCCCAGCACCGCAACCACTGGGCTGTCACCTCAAGGGTCAGCATGCTCACCGCCCCCACCGCAGCGCGGGGGTCTCAGCGGGGGCGTCCCAGTAGCTCAACAGCTCTGCATCAACGGGCAGTACCGTCAGCAGGCAACCTGCCATATCGAGTGCGGTAATCGTGTCACCCACCAGGCTGCGCACGACGCGCACGCCGACCGCTTCGAGCAGGTCGACCACCTCGGCGAACATGCCGTACAGCTCAAGCAGCGGGGTCGCGCCAAGGCCCGAAAGAAGGACGATCGCATCGCCGGCCGGTAGGCCGTCGGCCACGAGAGGGCCCACTAAGCGCTCAGCCAACTCGCGTGCGGGCGCCATGGGCTGTCGTTCACGCCCGGGCTCACCGTGAATACCCACGCCCCACTCGATTTCATCGTCGGCGAGGTTGAAGGTTGGCACGCCGGCGGCGGGCACCGTGGCGCTAGCTAAGGCGATACCCATCGATCGGCCCGCTGCCGCCACGAGAAGCGCTAGGCCGTGCACTGTCTCAAGGTCGTGACCCTGCTCAGCGGCTGCGCCAACAATTTTCTCGAGCAACACGGTTGTACCAGTGCCGCGCCGACCGGCCTTCGACTGCAGGTCTGTGACGGCCACGTCGTCAGCGACGATGACGGTGCGCACCTCAATGCGCGCACTCTGAGCAAGCTCTGCCGCCATCTCAAAGTTCATGACGTCGCCGGAGTAGTTCTTGACAATCTGCAACACTCCCGCACCACGCTCAACCGCCACGGTAGCCGCGTGAATCTGATCGGGGGTGGGTGAGGTGAACACTTCGCCCACGCAGGCCGCGTCGAGCATGCCGAATCCGACGTACCCCGAGTGCAACGGCTCATGACCCGACCCGCCGCCGCTCACCAGGGCAACCGTGCCGTACTCTTTGGGCTCGCGACGGTAGACAACGCGCTGGTCATGGTCGACGAACAGCCCGGGATGGGCCAGAGAAAATCCGCGCAGAGCGTCAGAAACCACGGTCTCAGCGCTGGTGATGAGTTTTTTCATCGGAGCGTCAGTCTAAGCCGCGGCTGACACGGTGATCTTTGCGCCGGATGCGGCTCTATAGCCCCGCGATGATCTCGCGCATCAGCGCTGCCGCTGCGCTGGGTGTCTTGCCGACTTTGACCCCCGCCGCTTCCAGCGCCTCCTGCTTAGCCTGGGCAGTACCCGCTGAACCGCTCACGATCGCGCCCGCGTGGCCCATGGTTTTGCCCTCGGGGGCGGTGAATCCGGCAACGTAACCGACGACCGGCTTGGTGACGTGCGCCTTGATGAACTCAGCAGCCCGCTCTTCAGCGTCGCCGCCAATCTCGCCGATCATGACGATGGCTTTCGTTTCGGGGTCGGCTTCGAATGCGGCGAGCGCGTCAATGTGCGTGGTGCCGATGATCGGGTCACCACCGATGCCAATCGCGGTAGAGAAGCCCAAATCGCGCAGCTCAAACATCATTTGGTAGGTCAACGTTCCCGACTTTGAGACCAGGCCGATGGGTCCTTTGCCCGTGATGTTGGCGGGCGTAATACCGACCAGCGCCTCACCGGGGGTAATGATGCCGGGGCAGTTCGGGCCGATGATGCGCGTGGCGTTGCCCTTGGCTTGCGCGTGCGCCCAGAGCACCGCGCTGTCGTGAACGGGAATGCCCTCCGTGATGATGACCAGCAGGCCGATACCCGCATCGATCGCCTCGATCGCGGCGTCCTTGGCGAAAGCCGGCGGCACGAAGGCAATCGACACGTCGGCGCCTGTCGCGGCCATCGCCTCGGCAACCGTGCCAAAGACGGGCAAGTCGACCGCTGAGCCATCGAGCGCGGTGTGTGCGACCGTCGTGCCCGCCTTGCGGGCGTTCACGCCACCCACGATCTGCGTGCCAGCTTTCAGCATAAGCGCGGTGTGCTTGGTGCCCTCGCCGCCCGTAATGCCCTGAACGATGACCTTGGAATCTTTAGTGAGAAAGATCGACATAGTTCGTGTATCTCCTACTTCGCAGCCAGTGCGGCGGCCATGTCGGCGCCTTCGTCCATAGTGCTCGCGAGCGTCACGAGCGGGTGGTTGGCGGCAGCCAGAATGCGGCGACCCTCGTCAACATTGTTGCCATCGAGTCGCACGACGAGCGGCTTGGTTGCGGCATCCCCCAACATTTCGAGGGCAGACACGATGCCGTTAGCCACGGCGTCACAGGAGGTGATGCCACCGAAGACGTTGACGAAGACGCTTTTGACCTGCGGATCGCCCAGAATGACGTCGAGGCCGGCTGCCATCACTTCGGCGGATGCTCCGCCACCGATGTCAAGAAAGTTCGCCGGCTTGACGCCGCCGTGGTTTTCACCCGCATAGGCGACCACGTCAAGCGTTGACATCACCAGGCCGGCGCCGTTGCCGATGACACCCACTTCACCGTCGAGCTTCACGTAGTTGAGATCGTGGGCCTTCGCCTTGGCCTCGAGCGGGTCGGCCGAAGCCGCGTCGTCAAGCTCCGCGTGGCCAGGCTGGCGGAATGCTGCACTCTCGTCGATCGTGACCTTGCCATCGAGGGCGACAATGTCGCCAGCACCCGTGAGCACGAGCGGGTTGACTTCGACCAGCGTGGCGTCCTCTTTGACGAAGACGCCGTACAGCAGCACGAACACGGGGGCAACCTTGTCGACCAGTTCGACCGGAAACTTTGCCGCAACGGCGATCTCGCGCGCCTTCTCAAGGGTGATACCCACTGCGGGGTCGACGGCGACGCGGGCAAGAGCTTCGGGGCGCTCTTCGGCGAGCTGCTCGATCTCAACGCCGCCCTCATAACTGCACAGCACCAGGTAGTTGCGGTTTGCCCGGTCGAGCATGACCGAGAAGTAGAACTCCTCTTTAATGTCGGCTCCGGCAGCGACCATGACACGCGGCACGATGTGGCCTTTGATATCGAGGCCAAGGATGGCACGGGCGGCGGCCTCAGCGTCGTCAGCAGTCTTCGAGACTGTGACGCCGCCGGCTTTGCCACGACCACCCACTTTGACCTGGGCTTTCACCACCGTTACACCGCCGATCAGCTCGGCCGCGGCTCGCGCCTGCTCTGGAGTGTCAGCAATGATGCCAGCCAGCACTGGCACGCCGTGCTTCTCAAAAAGGTCTCGGGCTTGATACTCGAAAAGATCCACGCTGTTCGTCCCATCCGCGTGCGAAAAAAGTGTCATCGGCTCCGCATCTCGAGTTCAAGATTTCTCGATGTCGAGATACTTTGCCGTACCCACTGTACCGCCGCACGCCCGCGCACGTGCGCCGCAGCAGCGGCGGCGCACCAAAAGGAGCTAGAGCTTTTCGATCGGAGAAATCTTGATGAGAAGTCGTTTACGACCGGCAGTCTCGAACTGTACCTCGGCAATACTTTTCGGCCCCATACCGGTAATGGCGCTGACGGTGCCGTCGCCGAAGTCGACGTGGCGAATGCGGTCACCGACCGTGAGGGTGAGGTCGCCGTTGTCGCGCACCGTTGCGGTAACTCGGTTTGCCCACTCCGTTTTGGGTTTACCGGCGGGCAGCGATGACGAGTATCGAAATCCGTCGCGTGCCGAACCGAGACTGCGAGTGCTCGAGCGCGTGCCCATGCCGGGTGAATCACGCCAGTCGATCAGCTCAGCAGGAATCTCTTGCAAGTATCGGCTCGGGCTGGCCACGTTGACGTCACCGAAGGTGGATCGTGTCATTGCCAGGCTGAGGTGCAGCCGCTGGCGTGCGCGTGTAATGCCAACGTAAAACAGTCGGCGTTCTTCGGCGGGCCCTCCTGGCTCGGCAGCGCTCATCTGGTGTGGCAGCAAGTTCTCTTCGACTCCGGTGATGAAGACAGCATCGTATTCGAGACCTTTGGCAGTGTGCAGGGTCATGAGCGACACCGTGCCGCTGGAATCATCCAGGTCATCAGCAGCGGCCACCAGCGCCACCTCGGTCAGAAAGTCGACGAGCCGCCCCTCGGGATTGTTTTTCTGAAAATCGCGCGTCACCGCCACAAGCTCTTCAACGTTTTCTGCCCGCGCTTCATCTTGCGGGTCGCGGCTACCGCGCAGCGCGCTGAGGTACCCGGTGGTCTCGATGATGCTGGTGAGAACATCCGGAACCAGGGCGGTCTCAATGGTGTCAGCGCACCGATCGAGTAGTGCGGCAAGGCTAAGAATGGCCGCGGTCACTTTGGGGCCCAAGCCGAGCGCTGCGGCGTCGCGGAATGCATCGTGCATGGTGCCGCCCAGCTCGTCGGCGTGATTCGCCAGAGCGGTCTCGGTGGCGGGCCCAATACCCCGCTTGGGGGTGTTGACGATGCGCCGCATGGCGAGCCCGTCCGCGGGGTTCGCAACGGCGATGAGGTAGGCCATGAGGTCTTTGATCTCAGCGCGCTCGTAGAACTTGGTGCCGCCCAACACTCGGTAGGGCAACCCCGACCGGATAAAGATTTCTTCCAGGGCACGCGTCTGCGCGTTTGTGCGGTAGAAAACGGCGATTTGGCTGTACGGAGTGCCGGTCTCGTGCAACTGACCAATTTCATCGGCGACGAACTGCGCCTCATCGTGCTGCGTGTAACCAGTGAACCCGACGATCTTCTCGCCAGCACCCACAGCCGTAAACAGGTTTTTAGCGATGCGGTCAAAGTTGTTGGCGATAACGGCGTTCGCAGCATCGAGAATGGTCTGCGTTGAACGGTAGTTCTGCTCGAGCAGCACCACTTCGGCGCCCGAGAAGTCACGCTCAAACTCGACGATATTGCGAATGTCAGCGCCCCGAAACGCGTAAATCGACTGGTCAGAATCGCCCACGACGGTGAGGCTGGCCGGCGCAATACCCCCGCGGGGGTCTAACTCAACTCGCGTGTCAGCGGGCACGTGCACCGGCTCGACCGCGCGCGTCAGTTCTCGAATGAGCGAATATTGCGCGTGGTTGGTGTCTTGATACTCGTCAACGAGGATGTGCCGAAAGCGGCGTTGATACAGCGCCGCAACCTTCGGAAACGCCCGAAACAGGTAAACCGTCTGTGCGATGAGGTCGTCAAAATCGAAGGCATTGGAACGCCGCAGTTCAGCGGTGTAGCGCCGAAACAGCTCGAGAAACATGACCTCGGTCGGATCACTGGGGTTCAGTTGACGGCTGTACCCCTCTGCGTCGACCAGTTCGTTTTTGAGGCGCGAGATTTTGCCCGCCACGCCGCTCACCGTGAAGCCCATCGTGTCGGCCTGCATCTCTTTCACGAGACGCTTGATGAGTGCGCGGGAGTCAGCCGAATCGTAAATAGTGAAAGCGCTGCCAAAGCCAAACTGCTCAGCTTCGCGCCGCAGGATGCGCACGCACGCTGAGTGGAACGTCGAGATCCACATGCCCTGTGCCGCCTCACGCCCAATCAGCAGCTCAACCCGCTCGCGCATCTCAGCCGCCGCCTTATTGGTGAAGGTGATGGCGAGAATCTGGCTGGGCCACAGTTCACGATCGCGAATGAGTCGTGCTACCCGACGCGTCAACACTGCGGTCTTGCCCGACCCCGCTCCGGCGACAATCAGGAGCGCCGGCGACCGGCTGAGCACTGCGGTTCGCTGAGGCTCGTTCAGCCCGTCCAGCAACGGGTCGGACTCGGCGAGGGGGGTGGGGGCAGGCAGGCTCATAGCGGCCCCAGTCTAGGTCGCACCCCTGACGGGCCGCTCGCGGGCATCCCCCCGTTCCCTCCGCTCCCATCCCCCTGTTCCCTCCGTTGCCATCCCCCTGTTCCGCCCAAATGAAGGAACAAGCGCGCCGATTGGCGGCGGCGGCGCAGAAACGTGTTGCCGACCGGGCAACGTTCCTTCATTTGGTCACGTGAGGGGCTCCCTCAGGGGTGCGGATGCGCCGTGCGAGTACCCCGAACCGCGCGAGCAACCCCAAGGCAGTTGCCTGCGTGGCACTCTCACATCTCATGACACCACTGGAGCGACTCGTCGCAACTCATGGGGGCGCAATCGCGACCCACGAATTGCACGCCAAGGGCCTCAACCGAGCGGCGATCGCCAACGCCGTCCGCACCGGCATTCTGTGGCGGGCCCGACAGGGTTGGTACGTCATCGCCGGCACCGATGCCGCCCTCGTAAAAGCCGCACGCGTCGGTGGGCGCGTAACGTGCTCAACTGCGCTCTCCCTCGCAGGGGTCTGGGTCGTGCCCGATCAGCGACTGCACGTTCGCGTCGATCAGAACGGCTGCCGCCTACGCTCAGCCAAGTCGTCTCGCGTTCGACTCACCGACTCTCCGGAGGATCTCGTCGTTGTGCACTGGCGGGGCGTGCAGTCGACACAGAGTCGACTGCGGTGCGATGTGGCCGACGCGCTCGACGACTATCGCCGGTGCGCCCCCCGCGACTGGTACCTGGCGGCACTCGAGTCGAGCATCCGCCAGCACCCAGTCATCGTTCGCGACCTTCGCGCACGCGGTCATCGGGCAGTCGGCGAAACAGTCGACGGGCAGTGCGAGTCGGGCATTGAGACGATGTGTTGGGTGCGACTTCTGAGGGGGCTTGGCGCCCAGCGGCAGGTGTCGATTCCTGGTGTCGGCCGTGTCGATTTTCTCCTCGGATCGCGGCTTGTGATTGAAGTCGACGGGGCGACGTTTCATGACCGAGGGTCGCAATTTGAAAACGATCGACGACGCGACGCCGAGTTGAGTGCCCGCGGCTATCGCGTTCTGCGTTTCAGTTATCAGCAGATCGTGCACGACTGGCCGCTCGTGGAGGCCGCCATCTGGGCCGCACTTGCTCGCCGCGATAACCACTAGGCGTCGGCCTCACGTGACCGCGGGCTCCCCCGCCTCGACCAAATGAAGGAAAAACCGCCCCTGCTCCCAGCGATACACGGCCAGGGGGCGGGGTTCTTGCGGCGTTCCTTCATTTGGTCAGGCGAGGGCGGCACGCGCCTCCAGGGCCAGATCGGGCTGATCGGCGAAAACGCCGTCGACTCCCGTGCGCATGAGCGCCGTGAAGAAGGTCAACCAGTCGCCGTGCGCTGCGGCCGCTGCGCCGATACGGCACGGGGCGGGAAGAAAACGGTTCTCGGGTCGCAGAGTCCACGTAAAAACGTCGAGCCCGGCGGCGTGAGCCCGGTCGACCAGATTCGATGCCTCCAAGCCGTGATCGAGTGGGCTCCACGCCGAGCTAGATCGCGCGCGGCCCCGCGATGAGGCCCGCACAAGCAGCGCGGTCTCCACACTCACCCCGCCGATACCGGATGCACGCAACTGG
>Ga0222707_1000448_pt1 | contig 12123 bp, 10 predicted proteins | sample AntAcemetage1574_FD_179831 | JGI IMG/M metagenome (GOLD analysis project Ga0222707, IMG submission 179831) | Saline water microbial communities from Ace Lake, Antarctica - #1574 | ecosystem: Environmental > Aquatic > Non-marine Saline and Alkaline > Saline | place: Antarctica: Ace Lake...
CGCACGTCGACGGCCTGCAACAACGGCGCGTCCTCAGCCTTGCCATGATCTTCACGGCTGCTGCGCACGGTGGTTTCGCCCATCATCACGTTGGCGATGGTCGCCACGTCCAGCGTGCTGACATCGGCGCGCGGCGCTACGACAAGCCCGTCGCGCAGGATGGTCACAGTGTCCGCAACCTCGAAAATTTCATCGAGGTGGTGCGAGATATAAACGAACGACACGCCCTGCGCCTTCAAGCGTTTCACCTGATCGAACAACACACGCTTTTCGGCATTGCTGAGCGCGGCTGTCGGCTCGTCCAGAATAATAACGGGAACGCCACGGCTGAGCGCCTTGATGATTTCCAGCAACTGTCGCGTGCCCGCATCGAGCTTGCTTACAAGTTCTTGGGCGCGAATGTCGATGCCCCATTCATCCAAAAGTGCCTGCGCCTTGGCATTCATGCGGCTCAGCTTAACCATTCCGAAGGCTCCACGCACGTCGTCATGCTCAAGAAATAGGTTCTCGGCGACGGAAAGTAGCGGGAATAATTGCGGGGTTTGTTGCACATGGGCGATGACGTCGCGGATGCGTGGCGCGTAGTTGCTGCCGTCCAATTTCACCTCGACATCGCCGATCCGCAAATATCCGGTATCGCCGGGAGTGAAACCGCTAAGGGCAGAAACAAAGGTGCTTTTGCCCGCCCCGTTACGCCCCAGCAGCGCGTGAATTTCGCCGGTCATGACCGTCAGGCCGACACCGCGCAGCGCGCGGGTGGATCCAAACGTCTTCGTGATGTCGCGCATTTCGACGATGGGTCGCACGTTATCCATTACAGCCTCCCCGCAGCTTTGGAATGAAAAAGGCGTCGGGCCGGAATGAACCGGCCCGACCTTTTCGATCGTCGCTTATTGCCCGATCAGGTTACCCCAAAGTTGGTCACTGTCGACATTGTCGATGGTGACCAGAGTCGCATTCAGCTGGTACTGCGGACCAACTTCGGTCTCGATCACACGTCCGTCGTCAAATTCGCCCAGCTCGATCGTACCACCAACTTTGACAAGCGTAATCAGCTCGGCAATTTTTGTGGCGTAGGAGTTCAGCGGTTGTGACACGGTCGCGTCCAGCGCACCCTGACGGATCAACTCTAGCCCTTGTGGTGTGCCATCAATTGCAACGCGGATCACGGCGCCATCCTCGCCAACATTCGCGCCAAGGTCGGCACGGTTCAGCTGCGCATTAACTGCGGTTGCCATCAATTCGGATGCCATGAAAATACCATCAAGCGACGGGTTCTGCGTAATCACGTTCTGTGCGGCATCTGCTGCCATGTCAGCAGTCCATTCGGTTGGGCGCTGGATCAAGTTTACGTCGGGTGCATTCGCAGCCATCGTGTCAGCAAACCCGTTCGAACGATCCAGACCGTTTGGCGAGTTCAGACCACCTTGCAGTTCCAAAACGATGCAGCTGCTGTCAGACCAGCAAGCGTTGCCTTCAAGACGGCGGATCATTTCTTCGGCGCCTTGGATACCTGCGTTGACGTTGTCTGCGCGGACAGTTGCAGTGACTTCGCCACCAACAGGGCTGTCATCAATCGAAAACACAAGCGCACCTGCCTCATTGGCACGGCGAACCGCTGGCACGATACCAGCTGCATCAATCGGTGCGAATACGATTACATTTGCACCGTTTGCCAGAAGGTTTTGCAATGCCGTGACCTGTGCGGCGATGTCGCCATTCGGATCAGGTGCGCCGACCAGTGTAAATCCAGCTTCATCGAAGGCTTTGAGTGACAGATCCAGCATCAGCGTCTGGAAGTCATCACTCAAGAACTTTGGTGTAAAGCCGACCATCACCTCGTCGTGGGCATCTGCAATGGCGAGGGTCGTTGTCGCACCAAGTGCCATTGCGCCGCATAGAGCAGTCGTCGCCATGGTCGCTGAGATTGATTTAAGTGTCTTTGTCATTTGGGTCTCCTCCCGGTTTGATTTCAGATACTCCCATTCCTCCGAAGGGATCATCTAAACATGTCTCTCATCCATCAGTTACGATTTTGATGGGCTTGTCAATAAAAATTGCAGTACTTGTAATTTTGCAATAATAAATTGCAAAATGTCAATCGACCTATATTTATCGCCTTGTTTCATTGGCAAAATCGATTGATTTGGCATTTACAACAAGGTCGGGATCAAGCCGTCCAGCCATGAAATCAACAATGTTTTTTGCCGCAGCAATCGCCATGCGTTCAGCGCATTCGACGGTCATGCTGGCAGAATGCGGTGTCAGAATTGTTTGCTGTGACGATGTGAGTCTATTGGCAATTGTCAAAGGCTCGTCTTCGAAAACATCTAGGCCCGCACCAAAGATTCGCCCCGCCTTAAGGGCGATTGCAAGTGCGGCCTCATCGATGGTTCCGCCACGTGCGGTATTCACGATAATTGCAGTTGGTTTCATCAACGCGATCTCTGCGGCACCGATCAGCGGCGCATCTGTACGCGGAATGTGCAGCGAGATCAGGTCCGCGACTGCAAGGGCGGCATGCAGATCGTCCACGATCGTCACATCCGGCGGCGGCGCATCCTTAAGGTAGGGGTCATAGGCGCTGACGCGAATGTCAAATCCGCGTGCCATCCGCGCCAGATTGCGACCGATCCGTCCCAGACCGATAATCAACAGTGACTTGCCACTGATTTCACGGGCAGCAAGGCTGTTGCGGAATTCCCAATTCCCGCCCGGACGCGTTGCGGCGTCGTATTGCAGCAAACGGCGGCTGGTCGACATCAACAAGAGCATCGCATGTTCGGCCACGGTTTGCGCGTTCACATCGCCGACAATCGCAAGCGGCACCCGCAGGTCATTCAGGGCATTCACGTCGACGGAATCAAAACCAACGCCATGGCGCGATACCATGCGCAGATTCCGACACTTCGCAATAGAAGATGCAGAAAACGGTTGCGTGCGCAACAGAACCGCGTTGGTGTCTTGCAGGTAGGGCTGCATCGACGGCTCATCGATGGTTTCGACGTAGTCGATCTCGAGATTGGCCGCTGATCTCAAAACGTCAAAGCCCGCCTCATGCAACTTTCCCGCGACAAGTACCTTTTGCATATCAGTATCCTCCGGTTTGTGTGGGTGTCGCATCGGAGCTTTCTGCATTCATCAACGCGCGCGCTTTTTTGACAGTCGCATCCGCTTGTGATGCCAACAGGCGCACGTCGTTGGACAAGGTGGACATATTGAACCCCCAACCAAGCGCGCGGGCGGCGTATTCGGGTGTCCCACAATGGATGCAGGCACGAATGCCCGCGTCGCTGGCGGCTTGTCTGATCTTGTGGATCGCCTCCAACATCTGCGGTTCTTCACGGTCAAAACCGGGGGCGAGTGCTCCGTTGGTAATCCCAAGCGTCAGATCAGCAGGCCCGATATAGACCCCGTCCAAGCCCGGCGTCGCCACGATGGCCTCCAGGTTTTCCATCGCCTCTGCGGTTTCGATCATCGCAAGGCACAGGATTTCATCGTTCGCCTCGGACGCATAGCCGGGGCCTGCGGAGAAATTCGCGCGTGTGGGGCCGAAGCTTCGTTGGCCGTGCGGGGGATAGCGCATATAGCTGACAAGGCGTGCTGCATCGGCGACAGTGTTCACCATCGGGCAGATGATCCCGTAGGCGCCTGCATCCAGCGCCTTCATAATCACACCGGGTTCATTCCACGGCACACGCACCATCGGCACAACACCCGACGCGCGCATCGCTTGCAGCATCCCAAGTGCGCCTTCATAGCTTACGGCACCATGTTGCATGTCAATCGTGACGCTGTCATAGCCCTGTTCGGCCATAATCTCGGCAACAAAAGGCGAATTGATCGACAGCCAGCCGTTGATCGTCCCTTGGCCTGCGGCCCATTTTTCTTTAAGCTTGTTCTTGATCATATCGGCCCCCTCAAAATACCAGTTGGGTCAGTTTGGTCTCAAGGTAGTCGGCGATCCCCTCGACCCCGCCTTCGCGGCCCATACCCGAGAATTTCGTGCCCCCGAACGGGGCCTCAGCCGCGGCAAGCGCAAAGCTGTTGATGCCGACCATGCCGGCCTTCAGCCCCTTTGCGACGCGCCTTGCACGTGCCGGATCAGCAGTAAATGCGTAGGCAGACAAACCCATTTGGCTGGCGTTCGCGCGGGTCATAACCTCGTCTTCAGTCTTGAACGTCGCAATAGCGGCGACAGGGCCAAAGTTTTCACCCGTCATGACGCGCATTTCATCCGTGACTTGTGTCAAAACTGTAGGCTGGTAAAAATAGCCTTCACCCAAGCCATCGGGGACTGCGCCACCAGCCACGCAAGTAGCACCCGACGCAATAGCATCGTTCACGATGGATTTTATCTCGTCCAAGCGGCCTGCATTGATCAACGGCCCCATTTGCACCGCCGGATCAAGCCCATCGCCGAGCACCATAGCATTCGCCCGCGCAACAAAACCCGAGACAAAGGCGTCATGCAGGCCCTCGTGTACATAGATGCGGTCTGCTGTGACGCAGACCTGTCCGCAGTTGCCGAATTTTGTGGCAACAGCGGCGTCTAGTGCGGCCTCAAGATCGGCGTCATCAAAGATAATCAACGGCGCGTTACCGCCCAGTTCCATAGAGACTTTCTTCATCGTGTCGGCGGCATCACGGATCATCTGTTGGCCGATGCGGGTGGAACCTGTCAAAGACACTTTACGCACGGCCTCGGACGCCATGATGGGGTCGTATGTGTCGGCGGTCTTGCCGATGACCAATTGCACAGACCCCGCAGGAAAGTCGGCCTTGCGCAAGCAATTGACCATAACCATCGCAACACCCGGTGTCTGCGATGAAGGGCGCAAGATAACAGGGCAACCCGCGGCAAGGGCAGGGGCTAATTTGCGGGCTGGCAGTGAGGCAGGAAAATTCCACGCGGTGAAGGCACCAACGATTCCGACCGGTTCTGATGTGACTTCAAACTGGCCGCCGGGCACGCGGCTGGGTACTATCCGGCCGCAAATGCGCCGCGCCTCTTCGGCGTACCAGCGGAATTGTTCACAAGACAAAACCCATTCGCGGGTGGCTTGTGCAATTGGTTTGCCTGTTTCGAGCGAGATCATATGGGCGGCCTCGGCGATACGCGCCTCCATATCGTCTGCTGCAAGATGCAATTTGTCCGCGCGCTCCCATCCGCTGAGGGAGGACAACTGGGGAAGCGCGCGGATCGCCGCTGCAATTGCAGCATCGGTGTGCGCCGTGGTTGCTGCTGGTACGGTGCAAATCGATTTGCCAGTCACGGGGCTGGTCACCGTGATGGTCGGGCCGTCGGGCTTGATCCACTCGTCGTTAATGAACAGGCCGTATTTGTCATGCGCGGTCATTGTGCAATCTCCGATACGTTTACCATTCGGCCTTCGGACAAGGATTTATACGCGGCCTCTGCAAGGATCAGTGCGCGGCGGCCGTCCTCGAAACCCGCGACAGGGGGGGTATTGTTTTCGACCGCGTCGACGAACATGTCGATGCAGGCGTTGAACGCTTCTTGGTAACGCTCAAGGAAAAATAACTGATACTGCGCGCCGATCTCAACCTGCGTGGCATTGAATTTACGCACCTCATGGGGCTTGCGGTTGTCGGAAATCACCATGCCCGCACTTCCCATCAATTCAACGCGCTGGTCATAGCCGTAAACGGCCGTACGCGAGTTATTGATGTGGCACTGTTTGCCGCTTGCAGTGCGCATGATGATCATGGCGCTGTCAATTTCGTTCAGCTCTGCCCCAAGGGCAGGATCAATCAACGCACCGCCGATGGCGAAGACCTCGGTTGGTTCCTCGTTCAGCATGAAGCGCGCAAGATCAAAGTCGTGGATCGTCATGTCGCGAAACAAACCGCCTGCGGCCTCAAGATAGGCGCGGGGCGGGATCGCGGGATCACGGGATGTGATAATGACTTGATGCAAGTTACCTATTTCACCGTCAAGCATCGCTTGACGTGCCGCTCTGTGTCCGGGATCAAAACGGCGGTTAAAGCCAAGCTGGATCGGGACATTTGTTCCGGCAATTTTGGCGGCGCATGCGTCAACGCGGCTTAAGTCCAGATCAATCGGCTTTTCGCATAGCACTGCTTTTCCAGCCGCGACGGCCATCTCGATATAGTCTGCATGCGTGGGCGTTGCCGTTGCGATCAGCACCGCGTCTACCGTGTCAGAGGCAAAAATTTCTTCAGGGTTTGCAGCAATATGCGCACTAAGCGTGTCTGCAACGGCCTGCGCGGCGGGCGCGTAGACGTCGTAGATCATGGCAAGTTCGGTCCGCGCATGGCGTGCGATATTAGCCGCATGCATCTGCCCAATTCGTCCACATCCCAGTACAGCCACTCGCAACATTTCATTCCTCCCAGAACATTTTTGCAATTTTTCAATCTACATTGCAATATAAGTTGCAAGAACATACTTTTGTCAATATAAATTTCATAATGATCGAAGGTCCGAGGGAGGATAGGATGTCCGAAACGATTAAATTGACGATGGCGCAGGCCGTAGTGCGCTATCTGTGCAATCAGTTCACCGAGGTAGATGGAGAGACTGTGCCGCTATTTGCCGGCGTTTTCGGTATCTTCGGACATGGCAATGTCACTTGTCTCTCCGAGGCGCTGGAGCAGGTTCAAGACACGCTGCCCACATGGCGGGGTCAGAATGAACAGTCGATGGCGCTTGCTGCCATTGCCTATGCCAAGGCCAAACAGCGCCGTCAGATCATGGTCGCGACGTCCTCTGTCGGGCCAGGTGCCACGAACATGATCACGGCGGCGGGTGTGGCACATGCGAACCGCATCCCAGTCTTGTTGTTGGCGGGAGACACCTTTGTTAACCGCCTGCCGGACCCTGTTTTGCAGCAGGTGGAACATTTCGGATCGCCTTCAACAACTGTGAACGATGGCTTCCGACCTGTTTCGCGGTTTTGGGACCGCATCGTGCACCCTGCGCAAATCCTGTCGTCATTACCGCAAGCCTTAAGTACCATGCTGGATCCCGCCGACTGCGGGCCTGCCTTTATCGGCCTGCCACAAGACATCCAAGAAATCGCATATGACTATCCAGCCAGCTTTTTTGCGCCCAAGACATGGGTCATCCCGCGTCCACGGCCATCTACCAACGAAATCACAGCTGCGATCGAGATCCTGAAAAACGCCAAAGCGCCGTTCATCATTTCCGGGGGCGGAGTGCGCTATTCGGGTGCCTCGGATGCGATGGCAGACTTTGCCACACGGCGCGGCATTCCTTTTGCGGAAACCATCGCGGGTAAGGGCGCAGTCTTGCACGATCATCCCTCATATGTTGGCGCAATGGGCATTGAAGGCACCGAGGCCGCGCGTGAACTGGCTGAAAAGGCCGACGTGGTCATCGCGATTGGCACACGGATGCAAGATTTTACCACAGGGTCTTGGACGACGTTTTCAAAGGACGCGAAGTTCATCAATATCAACGCCGCGCGTTTTGATGCCTCCAAGCATTTTGCGCAGCCTGTGGTGGGTGACGCACTGGAAGCCATCACTGAAATCGACGCGGGTTTAGGTGATTGGGCCGTTGACCCTGCGCATATGGCGCATGCGCAAGACCTTTACGCCAAATGGAACGCTGATCTTGATGCGGGGCAGGCACCCTCTAATGCGCCTGTGCCGTCCTATGCCCAAGTAATCAAAGTGGTCAACGATGCGGCACGGGTCGAAGATACGATGGTCACGGCGGCAGGTGGCCTTCCCGGTGAGACAGCCAAAAATTGGCGGGTCAAAGCGCAGAATTCTTATGATTTGGAATTCGGTTTCTCCTGCATGGGCTACGAGATCGCTGGCGGTTGGGGTCATGCGATGGCCAAAACGAACAGCGACGGCATACAAACGGGTGTCCCCATCGTGATGGTGGGTGACGGGTCCTATATGCTTATGAATTCGGACATCTATTCTACCGTTTTGTCAGGTCATAAAATGATCGTTGTGGTCTGCGATAATGGCGGATTTGGCGTCATCAACAGGTTGCAAACGGGCATGGGCGTTCCAGGCTTTAATAACCTGCTCAAAGACAGTCGGGTGAAGAACAAAGCCGCGCCGCTGCACGTCGATTTTGCCGCCCATGCTCGGTCCATGGGCGCGGAAGCGCGCCATTGTGACGGGTTGTCCGATTTGGCCGAAGCGATGGAATGGGCGCAGACCACGGTCCGCACGACTGTCTTGGTCATCAATTCAGACGCGCATGTTTGGACTGACGGCGGTGCAGATTGGTATGTCGGTGTGCCCGAGATCAACGAACGCGACAGCATTCGTGATGCCCGCGCGCGTCAGGAAACACTGCGCAGCAAACAGCGCCGGGGAGTATAAGATATGTTGAAAGCCAAACTGGGTATCGCGCCGATTGCGTGGTGGAATGACGATCTTTCTGAGCTCAGTGATGATGTATCCCTTGAGGAATGCATGTCGCAGGCGCGTAGCGCTGGATTTACCGGAATGGAGACCGGACGCAGGTTTCCTATGGACGCGGCGGAATTGCAACCTGTGCTTGATGCGCAGGGCATGGGCGTTTGTGGCGGTTGGTTCTCGGGCCTTTTGCTGAACGGTGATCTCGCCGCGGAAAAAGATCGGATCGCACAGCAGATGGACCTGTTCAAAGCAGTTGGTGCGCCGTGCATCGTTTACGGCGAAATCGCGCGTTCGGTGCAGGGTGAAATCGCTACGCCACTGGCGCAAAAGCCGGTGCTGGATGATGCAGAGATGACTGCCTACGGCCATAAGATGACAGCATTTGCCGAGTGGTGCGCGGAGCAGGGGATGCCAATCGCCTACCATCACCACATGGCGGCCGTTGTCGAAACCGAAGGGGAACTTGACCGTTTCATGGCCGCGACTGGTGATGCCGTACAGCTGCTTTACGATACCGGTCATCTTGCCTTTGCGGGAGGCGACATCTTTCGTGCAATCGACAATCACCATGCGCGGATCAGCCACGTGCATACCAAAGACATCCGGCAAAGCGTCGTCGACGGTCTTGATCGCACCAAAGAGAGCTTTCTGGATGCGGTAATCAAAGGCGCATTCACTGTGCCGGGGGACGGGTCGCTTGATTTTGCGCTCGTGACCAAGGCGCTGGCAGATCATGGCTATGAGGGATGGTTCGTCGTCGAAGCAGAGCAAGACCCCAAGACAAACCCGCCAAAGAAAATGGCGCAAGTCGGACGGGCCGAACTGAACCGCGTTCTGTCCGCCGCAGGCTACACAATCGAAGGATAGAAAATGAATCGTAAGGATAGAAAATGAATCGTATTGATGGAAAAATAGCTGTTGTTACAGGTGGAACACAGGGTCTGGGCGCTGCGATTGCCCGCCGCCTGGCAGACGCAGGCGCTGCTGGCATCGTGACCTGTGGCCGCGCAGTCGAAAAAGGCAATGCCGTTGCCAAACAGATCACGGCAGATACCGGCTGCGAGATCGTCTTTGTCGCCGCAGATCTCGGTGTCGTCGACGACTGTCGCGCTGTGATTGCGGCAGCCGATGAAGCATTTGGGCGCGTTGACATCTTGGTGAATGCCGCAGGGACCACCGACCGCGGCGATATCCTGACCACGGATGAGGCCGCATTTGACAAGATGTTCGCGGTCAACACGCGTGGCCCGTTTTTCTTGATGCAGGATGCGATTAAGCTGATGATCCGCGACAGTGTCGAAGGGGCGATTGTGAATATCGGCTCAACATCGGCGCTGGCTGGACAGCCGTTTATCTCGACGTATTGCGCCTCAAAAGGGGCGCTTGCAACATTCACCCGCAACACGGCCTTTGCCGTGATGCGCAACCGCATCCGCGTCAATCAGCTGAACATCGGATGGATGGCATCGGATGGTGAGGACAAGACGCAGCGCGAATACCACAAAGCCGACCCTGACTGGCTTGACAAAGCCGCGGCCGAACAGCCCTTTGGCCGCTTGATTGCCCCAGAAGAGGTCGCTCGTTCGGTCAACTTTCTGGTCTCCGAGGATGCAGGACTTATGACAGGGTCCGTGATCAACTTTGATCAGTCTGTTTGGGGCGGGTACCAGTTTGCGCCACCAACACCGGATGGGGCGATGACGCTTGACTGCTAAGGTGACGTGACAACAGGGATTGTAGGGCGTGCTGTGTCATCATCATTCAGCCGCGCTGCAACCCCGACCATCAAAGCCTGTGCCAGACAGATCGGTGCGGCAAGTGATCTTGCAAACTCGGTCTCACGTTCTGGCACGGCAAAGGTCACGGTCGCGTTTTTTGCCAGCGGCGAGAGAGTGGAATCCGTGATGCCGATAATTGGAATGCCGCGCTGTGACTGGGCTTCGACGACGTTCACGACCTCTTTGGCATAATAACGGAACGACACGGCTATCATCGCGTCCTTTTCAGTCATCACATTGGCCATCTGTGTCGCCAACCCGCCTGACGTGTCGAGTAGGACAGTGCGTTTGCCAAGCATGGTCAAAATGTAGCGCATCAAGATCACGATCGGTTCCGAGCGCAGTTGCCCAATCAGATAAATCGCGTCGGCGTTTGCCAAAATTCCGATCGCTTGCTGCAGTTGGGCATCGGTCACGTCGGTCAACAGTTGCTCAAGCGAGGCAAGATCATTTGCCACTAGATCAACAAGATGCGCCTTGAGCCCCTTGGCGTCGGCCTGCCCGAGACCTGTTTTCATCTGCTGCGCGCGGGCCTCAAAACCTGGTGCCGCTGTGGTCAAGCGCTGGCGAAAAACGCTCTGCAGAGACTTGAACCCTTTAAATCCGAAGTGTTGGGCAAAACGGACGAAGCTTGATGGGTGAATTCCTTGGACTTCGGCAATGCCGTTCACAGCATTCATCGCGACATCATTGGGGTTCTGCGTCACATAGACCGCGATCTGCTTGTTGGTTTTGCTGAGATTGTCATAATCTTCATGGATCAGCGCGATCAAATCTTCAAAGGTTGACGGAGGTATCTTTGCATCTGCTGTCATGTCAATCTCGCTCTCAATACAATCTTACAATATTTCCGAATTTGCGGTTTTGCAATCTTTGTTGCAATACTAAGTCGGGGCGCGGTTTTGCTGCGCTACATAAAAAGGCCTCCGTCCTGTCTGACGATGTGCTCAAGGTAGTCTGCAATCAGCTTTACTTCGCGTTTTGCGCGCAGGTTTTCGCGCCAAACCGTCCAGTAGCTCCGCGTAAGTGCGATTTCGGGCAGCACTGGAATAATTTGGGGATCAGATGCGGCCATAAACTTGTGCAAGATGCCTATACCCTACACACAGATATTTTTGGTGCGGCGGCACGTGGCTGACGAGCCGTATTAGTGACCCAAGATGGCTTGTTTGCCGAATGCTATACCCAAGAATTTTCGGACCAAGCTAGCCTTTTTGCCGATTGGCGGCTTGCGCGCATTTAATGGGAAATAGTAAGACTACCTCCTATATATTAAACATAAGATGGACTCTGCGTCGTTTGACAATGTCCGCTTTAGGGAATCCGCACCGGGTTCAGTATCGAACGTGTTCACCGGTACAAAAATTTTCACTTCCGGAAAGCGGACTTTAGCTGCGATCCGGAAGTCTGGACTCGAAGCCGCCGTTAGCTGCGAAGAGCATGAAGGTCCGCTGTGGGCCGTCCCTGTTCAGGCTGGCAAGGTGTGCAATCACCGAGCCAGCCCTAACCGACACCTGAGCAGCATACCCAGGAATGGCTATAGCCCCGCTAACATGCAGTGTGCGGCTCGTGCAACTGCGCGTAGAGATCCGCTTGTAGATGGAAAATTAGAACACCAGTTAATGACCGCTTTCGAGAAGATACATCCCAGCTTCCCAAGTGCCGTCCAAGGTCCGCAATGGGCCGTTCGCGTCCGTAGAGCCGCGGATGGGGCGGACGTTGCCTCGACCTCATCCTATACTAATCTTGCATTGGCGTAGCCTGCAGTGGACGTCAGCCACCATCTAGTGATGCTACTATCTTAGAAGCTGCAGCGCGCTCTCCCACTGAGACAAAACCGCAAAAAGTGAGTTCGAAGTTTCTCCCTTTAGGTGCACCACTTCATGTCATTGTATTTGATCTTTGCGGCCAGTCCGCCTCCATTGTCGCTGGGACCAATGGCGCAATAATG
>Ga0222707_1000449_pt1 | contig 12069 bp, 7 predicted proteins | sample AntAcemetage1574_FD_179831 | JGI IMG/M metagenome (GOLD analysis project Ga0222707, IMG submission 179831) | Saline water microbial communities from Ace Lake, Antarctica - #1574 | ecosystem: Environmental > Aquatic > Non-marine Saline and Alkaline > Saline | place: Antarctica: Ace Lake...
GATGGTACTGCATTTATGTGGGAGAGTAGGTCGCCGCCTTTCTTAAATCTTGATTATTCAAGTAACTTTAAACCTCATATCTTAGATATGAGGTTTTTTTATGTCCAAAATTTAACCAAATAATTATCGTAGAAGACTATTTTATAAACCAATTAATAATTCGTATGGTTATAGCGCAGATCAATTCATAGACTGAGAAGTAAAATAATTAAGGCTATTGTAAAATTGTAAGGGTATTAACTTGCGTGAAGGATAGGAATGAATAGCCCACAGAGAGATACGAACGAGGACTTGCAATGGATAGCCAGACCATTTTTAACTTAATTTTTTGTCTTATAAATAATATTGATAAAAATGGTCACGCCCAAATTAATGTCAATTATTCTAAAATTAATTCATATTAATCTTTAACGAACTCTGGAATACATCATTGTACTCAATATTTTAAATTTTTTAAACTTCTATTGAAGGTGGTTTATACTATTATTAATTAGTACTTCTTTACATAAATATATTTTTATTTAAGATATCTGAAACTATACGTTCATTTTTCGCTGACATGCTAAGAGTGAATTTTATATTTAACTTCATGTTTTATGGGATTGGGGAACAATTTAAAATTATCAAAATCTTATTTATTTATTTATTTATTTAAATTTTTTGTTTAAGTTTTTTATTATTATTCGATTTAGTCGAATTTAGTGGTATGAGATGACTAAAAATAAATACTTGCTTAATCTAAGCTTTAATAGTCCGATACATATAAAATTATATTTATATTATTATAATAGTGGTTGTGTTTTTAGTTTATGGTTAATATCTATATTGATTTACAAATAAAGTACCCCAATTCAAGACATTACTATACGCTAGATTAAAATTATGTGTATCATTCATGATATGAATTTATTTCAGAAAGGAGTATTCTTTGTCTATATCGATAACCACATAATAAGGAGCATTGACATTCTTACAATAGGTACTCCATAAATTACATACAGCATGTTAACTGGTTTTCAAATTCAAGTTTTGTTCAAAAATTAATAATAAAGGATACTTTACACTCTCGTCACTAATAAGGTTTTTTCCTCCTTCTTTGTTTTAGTAATATTTGTTGTGATTCTTTAACAACGGGATATCCATAAATGATGATTTCGTTTATCGCTGCGTTTACATTTTGAAACATAGAAACTCTTATGAGCTGGGTAGTAACCACCGTTTCATTTTAGGTATTATATTAGTAAAAGGTTCTATAAATAATTTAGACCAATAAGATGCATCAACATATTCATCGGAAAATCGAAAGTGTTATGTATATCAAATAAATTTATATTTGATATATAATAATATTATCTTAAATAGATAACTGCATGATAAGCCGTTTTATTCGTTTCATAACCTGGTTTCAAAGAGTTACTTTTAGGATGCTCCGTAGTGTCGATATTTAAATTTTGCTTGTCAAATAAAAACAATATAAAATCTACATTGGCACCTTTAACTAAATCGATAATTATTCTGGGTTTTATTGTAATTTTTTGACGCACAGTATAAAAAAACTCGGGTCAGCTAGGTGCGTTTAGATTTTGATATTCAATAGTATTTGCACTTGTAATAGAATAATCAACAGTAGCCGGGTATGTAAAGTTGATTTTAAGAACACTTCTTAAAGTATTATTTATAATAGTAAAGCTATTTTATTTCCATTAATTGCTCCGTTTTTCGTTAAATATTCTGAAACCAAATTAATAATATAATAGTACTAAAATATTTATTTTTTAGATGACTGCACTTTTTTAAATCAGCATTTATGCTATTTTTGATAAAAGTAAAAATCAAATTTTCCTTTCTTGTATTATTTTCACTTCTTTCTTGTGAAAAAGAAGTTGAGCTAGAACCGAAAAATATTGCGAATAATTATAAGGTAATTAATTTATTTACAAATAGCATTTATCTAAAATCAAACATTAAAGAGAGACTTAAGTTAACAAAAAAGTGACTTAGTGAAGACGAATTAATTCGTCTTGACGCTTACATTATCTATCTGCATGGTAAACAGCAGAAAGTAGTCAGTTCCTTTTGGTGCGCTAAAAAAATGTTGGCGTTGCCAGATGTTAAAAAGGATAGAGAATTACTTGGTAAAATTTTTACAAAACTTGGAAATTATTTTTAATAAAATTAATCAAAAAGATAGTGCTTATTTTTATTATCTTAAATTGATAAAACAATTTTTAATTTTAAATGATAGTCTTAAATTGGGAAAGGTTTTACCTAATTTAAGTATTATAGAATCAGATTTTGATGTTTTCTTAATTTCAAGTTTATCTAATGGTTTTCCTCAAGAGGATATCAGTAAAAAATTAAAAGAAAAAGGAATACAGCCCTCAAGTACCATTGCAATAGTAAAAAGATTAAAAATTTTAAAGTAACATTTTAATGCTAAAAATCCTGCGCATTTGGAGGTCATTGCTAAAGACTTCGGACTTATTTAAAAATTATTTTAAAAAAATTGACATGACTAATGGAACCCGATGTTTTTTTGGTTTAAAGGATTTAGTTTTTTTTAATAAATAATTGTAAAATAGGCTTGTTCAATCAATTACACGGATACGCAGGTGAAGTCTCTATAGAAAAATAATAAATTTTTAATATTTAAATTTCTATCACCTCATTTTACTATATTTGATTGTAACAAGAAAAATTATTAACCCAAAAAAAGAAGTAATTAGCGGCCAAATAGATTTATATTTTATTCTTGAAAATTTATATTTTTTTAGCTTTACTGTTATTTAATTTAAGATGAAATTTATAAAACCTCTTTCGTTTAACTTTAAGAATAAAGTAACATATATAACTTTTTTCCATGTTTGTGGCATGCTATTTAATACGTATTCAAATTTAAGTAGCTCTAAATTATTTAGTTTTTTTGTAGAACCAAGTGCAACGATAATAGTAGGTAAAACAAATATTTGTATTGGCGAACCTGTAACGATTACTTTTGAAGGCGCAGATGGTGTTGCACCTTACACATTTACATATACAAAAAATGGTGATCAAGATACAAAGACAACAGTTGGTACAAGTAGTTCATTTTCTTTCAATTTAGATAATCCCGTTGCAGGTAACTATGTTTTTGTTTTAACTAAAGTTGAAGATAGTAAAGGGGATTTTCAAGAAATAACAGACCAAGAAATAATCATAAAAGTAAATGCGCTTCCTACAGTAGATTTTACGTTTGATGATACTATTTGCTCTGGAGACACTGTAGAATTCAAGTCCGACTTGAGCGGTAATGGTGTGCTTACTTATGAGTGGGATTTTGGAGACGGAACCGCTTCTATTGAGAAAAATCCCAGTCATAAATTCGAAAACATTGGTTGTGTAAACAAAGTTTTTCAAGTAAAACTTCTGGTAAAAGACGAAAATGGATGTTCCACTTCTTTAACAAAAGAGTTAACTGTATTGCCAAAACCAGATATAGAGTTTTATGATACTAGTTTTAATAATTTTAATAACTGTGGAAACGCATCAACATCATATACTATTAATGTCGATAACAGTTCTAATTCAAGTTGTATAAATAATTATATAATAGACTGGGGAGATGGCTATACCGAATCCACAACATCATTTCCTATTTCACATACATACACAGAAATCTCAGTTTTTGATTTAAAAATAAAAGCTACAGGATTAAATGGATGTGAAAATGAAGTTTCTTATAAGGTTAAGAATGTAAGTAATCCTGCTGGAGGATTAGCAAGTCCTGGAAGTACAAGTAATATATGTTCAAATTTAGTAGGATCAAACTTAACCTTTCCTATTACAAATTATCAAGGTAATTCAGATGACACTAATTATATTATTGATTTTGGAGATGGGTCACCTAAAGAATCATATACACACGCCGAAATAACCGATAATAATAAAATAACCCATAAATACGACAAAGGAAGTTGTTCTCAGTTAAACAATCAATTCATAGCTGTTTTAAGTATTGAAAATGCGTGTTCAATAACTGAATCAACTATAAATAACATTGTCATTTTGGAACCATCAATTTCAAATTTTGACGCTGTGGACATTAGCTGTATTAATAAATCCATAACTTTTATTAACAAATCTGTAATAGGTGATAACCCTAATTGTTCATCGGCGGCTAATTTTAAATGGGATTTTGGAGTAGACGGTACAGATGATGATATTGTGATTGTAAATAATACAAGTTTAATAACTAATCAAACATATACATACACCTCACCAGGAACATATACTGTTTCTTTATCTGTTACTAGTAATTGTGGGACACATATTTTTACAAAAGAAATATGTATAGAACCAGAACTTACACCAAGTTTTACTTTAAACACAGATGAAGGTTGTATTCCTTTAAATATAAATATCACTAATTCTACGGATGAAAGCCAATTATGCAGCACAGCAACCTATGATTGGGAAGTTGATTATACTTCTGATAATTGCGGTGATGCCAAAGATTGGGACTTTATAAATGGCACAAAAAATACTTCCGAAAACCCAGAATTTATTTTTAAAAATCCAGGAAAATATACACTAACACAAAATGTAATTACTGGTTGTGGCACAAAAAAACTACAAAAATCATAAATGTTAAGAAACCACCTACTGTAAGTATAGATCCAATTTCGGATTCTTGTGGTACAGTGACAATAAATCCTATTGCAAATGTAGAAAACTGTACTTCAAATAGTTCTGGTCTAACCTATAATTGGTCTTTTTCAGGAGGAAACCCTGTAAACTCAACTTCTTTAAACCCTGGGAATATTGAGTATACAAATATGGGAGTTTATACAGTAACTTTAGAAGTTACAAGTGAATGTGGAGTTTCGAATACGGCAACTCAAACTTTTGAAGTTTTTGAGAAACCGATCCTTACAAATACAGATGTATTACAAGAAATTTGCTCAAATCAAGCTACTACAGAAATTTCTTTAACATCAAACCATGCAAGTACAAATTATACTTGGTCTACAACAGCGAGTGCAGATGTTTCTGGTTTTATTGCTAACGGAACATCAGCGATAATCCCTGTTCAAACCCTAGTAAATAATAGCAGTACTGCTGGAACTGTTAAATTTACAGTGATTCCTGAATTAGAAAGTTGTGAGGGAGATGCAGTTGAGTTTACGGTTATCGTAAATCCAACTCCAATAATCTCAACACAGCCAATTTCTTCTGAGATTTGTTTAGATGGTCAAGCCACAGAATTAGTAGTTGAATATCAAAACGGCACAGGAACGGCGAGTTATCAGTGGTTTTCAAATGCAACCAATACAAGTTTTGGTGGTAATATAATTACTGCTGCGGATACGAATAGTTATAATCCTCCAACAGATACAGTTGGTACTACCTACTATTACGCAGAGATTTCTTTTAGTTCTGGTGGATGTTTAAAAATAGTTTCAAATCCTGCGATTGTTATTGTAAATGAAATACCTGTAATTAATTCTTCAGCAATTACCATTTACAGCGAAGCTACGTTTAATTTTATTCCTAATTTTATTACAGGAAATATAGTTCCTAGTGGAACAAAATATACATGGTCTTTGCCAACTTTTAATCCAATTGGTTCAATTTTAGGAACATCTGCAGAGTCAAATCTACAAGATCAAATAAGTCAGACTTTAGAAAACACAGGAACATTACCGGTAAAAGTCACCTACATTATTACACCTGAAACAACAAAATGTACTGGCAACTTTTTTACATTAGAAGTTACAGTTAACCCAAGTATAAAAACGAATACTGTAATTATAAATAATAGTTGTTTTGAATTTAATGATGCTTCTATATCAACAAATATTATAGGAGGAGTTCCTTTCGAATCAGGAAATCCATATTTAATTTCTTGGAGAGGACCTAATGGATTTTTAGCAACTGACACTAATATTTCTAATTTGGAAGTAGGTTTATATACATTACGAATTGAAGACAAAGAAGGGTATTTTATATCCGAAGATTATAGGATAACCCAACCCGATTTACTTTTTATTACGCTAGATTTAGAAAAAAATATTTCTTGTTTTCAAGGAAATGACGGAGTTATAGAAGTCACTATTTCTGGAGGAACAAACCCTTATACTTATAATTGGACAACCGCTAACGGTAGTGGAATTATTCAAAACACTAAAAATCAAAATACGTTAACAGCGGGGACCTATATTTTAGAAATTATTGATAAAAATAATTGTATCACTTCATCCGATTTTATACTTACAGAACCCGAGGGTTTAGAAATCGAAACTATTTTTAAACAAGATGTTTTATGTTTTGGTGCTGCGACTGGTGCTGTTGAAATTAGTGTTTCTGGTGGAACACAAATAGAAATTTCTCCTGGAGTGTTAGATTATGTATATAGTTGGTCTGGTCCAAACGGCTTTGCAAGTGCTTCAAAAAATATCAGTAATCTAATTGCAGGAACATATATAGTAAAGGTTACTGATGCTTTAGGGTGTGCAACCAATACTTTAATTATCGTAAATGAATCTACAGAAATAGAAATAAATTTCACAAAAACCAATGTTACTTGTTATGGAGATAATAATGGATCTATTGATGTAACAGTTATTGGAGGGAAAGCACCTTACCGAATATCATGGAGAAATTTAGCAAATGGTTTCTCATTATCTAATTTATCTGGAGGTACGTATGTTGCTACAATTATAGACGGTAATAATTGTGTAAAAGAAATATCTATTGTTATAGAAGAACCCATTTTCTTTATCGATCCAACTGTGATGCCAATTTCTTGTAATGGAAAAAATGATGGCTCTATTGATTTAAATTTAACGGGCGGAATTGCACCTTTCTCAATAACATGGAGTGATGGCTCTAGTGCCGGAATACAAAGAAATAATATCGCAGCTGGCACTTATACTGTTGTTATCTTAGATAGTGATGTATACCAATGCCCAATAGAAAAAACATTTATTTTTACAAATCCACCAGCATTGGCTGTTTCTATAACAGTTGTAGACGCTATAGATTGTGATATTGTAAATAGTGGAAGTATTGATTTAGAAATATCAGGAGGAACCACTCCGTATTCCTTTAAATGGAATACCAATGAGACATCAGAAGATTTAAAAAATATTCCTCCAGGAGATTATTCTGTAGAAATTACAGACGTAAATGGGTGCACAGTTTCGAGACAGTTTAACATCTTTAGACAAGAACCGATTGCTATTTCTTTCGAAGAAACTACCATCACAGATTGCGATTTAAAAACAGTAAGTAAACAGAATAAAGCCAAAGTATCCGGTGGTTATTTACCCTATTTCTATTCTTGGTCTGATGGAATTGTTTCTGGCTCGAATGGCGAAATAATGACAACTTCTCAAAACGGCTCTTATATTTTAACAATTACGGATGCAAAAGGTTGTGAAAAAAGCAACTCTTTTATAGTTAATGTACCTACAATTGGTAGTGCAGATTTTAGATATACTGCTTTTGCTTTATCTACCTATGATTTGCTATCTGTAGAAGACCCTATTCAATTTACAAACCTTTCTACTGGAGATTTTACTGATGTAAAATGGGATTTTGGAGATGGAAGTCCAACAACTAACGAAGAAAATCCTGCGCATACATATAATTCAGTTGGCTCTTTTAATGTAGCTTTAATGGTTAATTTTAGTGCTGGTTGTTCAGAGGTTTTTGAGAGAACTGTTACAATTACGCAAGGATTTTCTCTGATACATCCAACGGCATTTACGCCAAATAATGATGGTTATAATGAAACGATTAGACCTTCTTATAGAGGTTTTACAGATTTAAAAATGACAATTTACGACACTTGGGGCACAACTGTATATTCTGAAGAAGGCATTAATTTAAAAGGTTGGAATGGTTTGATAAGTGGAAAACCTGCAGAAAATGGAAATTATATTATGTTTGTGAGAGGAATTACATTTTACGGAAAAGAAATTATAAAAAGTTCATCTGTAACATTACTAAAATAAGATGAAACAATTTTTATATATTCTTTTTTTTGGAGCATGTATGCAAACTCAAGCTCAAGATGTTATTTTTTCACAAAACTTCTTGGTGCCCGAAACTTTAAATTCTTCTTTTACAGGAGCAATAAGAGCAACAAAAACTGGCACAATTCATAGGTCGCAATGGCGAAATAGTGCTTTTAAAACAAACTCTAGTTTTGTGTATTATGATACTTGGTTAGAGGGTTTTAAGACAGGATTAGGGGTTTCTTTTTTAAACCAGACAGAAACTGCTTCTACGTACACTTTTAATCAAATTAATTTTAATTATTCAATGGCTTTTCAAATGAGCGATACTTGGTTTTTTAGACCTAGTATTTCGGCAGGCTTTGGAATGAAAAATTACGGATTTCAAAATATTTTGTTAGAAGATCAAATAAATTTAAATAACAGCAGTATAAATACGTCTACGTTAGACCCGCTTTTATTAAATGCACAAAGAAATTTTTTCGATTTTAGTTCTTCTATTCTGTTTAATAACGATGATTCTTGGATGGGTTTAACGTTAAGACATCTAAATAAACCTAACATTTCTTTAACAGAAAATGGCAATATACCTTTAGATATTTTTATCTCTGTGCACGCAAAATACTACTTGCCGATTTTAGAAAATAGCAGAACTTGGTTTTCTAACTTCAGTAAATTTTATGTATTGTCAAATTTTATGATGCAAGGAAAAGTGAACAGATTCGACCTTGGTTTTCAGTATATTTTTGATGATCAGTTTTCTCTAGGAATTACAGCAGCTACAACGCCCTTAAGAAACGACAACAACAGTACTATACTCAACTCTTTAAGCACATTTGCAGGATTAAGATGGCAAGGTTTTAGGTTTGGATATTCGTATGATTTTAATACGACCGAACTTATAAATACTGGTGGTATTCATGAGTTTTCTATAGCGTATGATTTTAGTTTAAATAGAAGATTCTTAGACAGGTATAAATGTGTATCTTATTTCTAAATTAAAATAGTCAATTAAATGTGTAAGCATGTAAGTGACGAAAAAAACTATTTTAATTCTACGAATACTATTTTATAATTTTTCAATTTCTAACAGTATTTTTTCAAAATAATAAAAAAATATATTGCTTTTAGAGGTAATACTTCAAGAAAATAGAACTGATTTTAAGGTTCTCACTTAAAATATTCAAGATTTAGGAAGTAATAAAATAGTTTAGAGATTAGTTTTTATTTCACGCACTAAAAAACCTATATTGTTGTCTTAGAGTAATTTGTTGCAAAACACGTTAAGAAAGTAAAAACTGTTGAAAAATAAAAAAAGAATTAAATACATAAACTGAGTTGTGTAATTTTAAAGTTATTAGTTTTGTAGGGTCTATGTACTGTAATTAATTGTATCGTAATCAATACATCAAGTAATATAGATTTTTTCCACCTTATCATCTCAGAAAAGGCAATGTAATCATAAGGTTTAATGAGTAACTTTTCTAATAAAAGGCACCTTTTAAAACACGTAAATTATCTAAAATAGAATAAACCGCACAAATGAATAAATTTATAATTACAAGTATTATTAGCATCAGTTTTCTTTGTGTTTCTTGTAAAAAAAATGAGAAAAAAGTTTTTAAAAAACAAAAATTTAATGATAATTGGGTTTTTAAAAAAACAGAAAACTTAAAAGATACTTATTTTTTTAAAGAAGAAAGTGATTACCAAAATTGGGAGTTAGTTCAGTTGCCGCATACTACAAAAATAGAGCCTAAAATTGTAAATAATCAATGGCAAGGAATTAGTTGGTACAAGAAAGAATTTAACCTCAATGAAAAAATGAAGAATAAAAAATTATTTTTCAAATTTGAGGGTGCAATGAATATTGCAGAAGTTTTTGTGAATGGCATAAAACTAATAACCCATCAAGGTGGTTATTTACCATTTACTGTAGACTTTACAAACGTTGCAAAAATTGGAAAGCAGAACACAATATCCGTTAAATTAGACAATAGAGATAACCCTATTACGGGTCCAAAACCATTAAAAAACTTAGATTTTAATACCTATGGCGGAATTTACAGAAATGTGTGGTTGATTGCTAAAAATAAGTTGCACATTACAGATGCTATTTTTGAAAATAAAACAGCAAGCGGGGGGATTTTTGTAAGCTATCCAATGGTTTCTAAAGAGGAAGCTACGATAAAAATTAAAACCCATATTAAAAACGAAAACAGTGCAGTTGCACCTTTTTTGATAAGAAATACGTTGTTAAAAAACGAGGTTGAAATTATTTTTACAGAAAGTGAAAGCTATCAATTAAATAAGGACCAAGACAAACAATTTACTTCAACTATTGTGTTGAAAAACCCTAAATTATGGTCGCCAAATTCGCCAAATTTATATCATTTAAAAACAGAAATTTTTCAAAAAGGAAAAGTTGTAGACCAAGAAATAACAAGAATCGGAATTAAAAATATTAATTTTATTGGTCAAGATTTTTATTTAAACGGAGAAAAAACTTTTTTAAGAGGTGTAAATCGCCATCAAGAATATCCATACATAGGTTATGCTTTATCTGATAATGCTAATTACAGAGATGCAAAAAAAATAAAAGATGCTGGTTTCGATTACGTGCGTTTATCTCATTATCCACAAACTACTTCCTTTATGGATGCTTGCGATGAATTGGGTTTAATTACAATCGATGCTATTTTAGGTTGGCAATATTTTAGTGAAAATAAAGACTTTCAAAAACACATTTTTCAAACAGCGAAAGACTTAATTCGAAGAGACAGAAACCATGCGTCTGTAATTGCTTGGGAAGTTTCCTTAAATGAATCTTGGATGACAGAACCATTCATAGATTCTTTAACAACAATTGCGCATAAAGAATATCCCGGAGACCAGAGTTTTACAGCAGGTTGGCAATCGTATGGTTATGATATCTATTTGCAAGCGCGACAGCATAGATTGCAACATTTTGATGCTAAAATGAAAAAACCGTACAATGTTTCTGAATATGGAGATTGGGAGTATTATGCAATGAATGCAGGTTTGAGTCAGGATAGTTGGGGTAATTTATTGCAAGCAGAAAGGTCAAGTAGACAACTAAGATCCGCAGGAGAAAGAGCCTTATTACAACAAGCAACTAATATTCAAGAAGCACATAACGATAATTTAAATACAGCTGCTTTTGCTGATGGTTATTGGGTAATGTTCGATTATAATAGAGGGTATGCAGATGATTTAGAAACATCTGGAATAATGGATATTTTTAGAATTCCAAAACCGGCGTATTATTTCTATCAAAGCCAAAGAGATTATAACGAGCTAAATGGTAACCCTGTGGTTTACATTGCCAATGAATGGAAAAAAGATAGTCCGCTAGAAGTTAGAATATTTAGCAATTGTCATGAGATAGAATTGTTTTTAAACGGCAAGAGCTTAGGGCGTCAAAAACCAGATACGAATAGAATCTCTACAAATTTAAAACATCCACCATTTACCTTTTCTATCGATGCTTTTAAAGAAGGTAAATTAGAAGCTAAGGGTTATATTGATACTAAGTTTATAACATCGTTTGTTGTTAATACACCCGGTAAAGCTTCGAAAATTAAAGTTTTAATAGACGATAATTATAAAGACTTGAAAAGTATAAATAATGATGTATTCTTTGTAAATGCCTCTGTTGTAGATGAAAATAATACTATAATTTCAAATTTTACTGGAAGCGCACTATTTACTATTGAGGGTAACGGTAAATTAATAGGAGAAAATCCTGTTTTTTTTGAGGCAGGTGTCGCATCTATCGTACTTCAAGCAAACACTAATTTAAAGGGTGTAAAAGTTAAGGTTACCTCTAAAGAGTTGGATAAAATAACTTCAAATAAAGAGAGCTATGAAAATAAATAAATTATTAAAAAGTACACTTGTTTTATTATTTATGTATAGTGCTACTTGTTAAGTTTCACAAGGTTGTTCCTATTTCAACTTGCTTACGTTATTTTCAAATTTAGAATTTTATTTTTAAATATTAGCGGATTTTCTTTAAATATTTTTGGGTCTAATTCATACCATTTTT
>Ga0222707_1000454_pt1 | contig 12017 bp, 10 predicted proteins | sample AntAcemetage1574_FD_179831 | JGI IMG/M metagenome (GOLD analysis project Ga0222707, IMG submission 179831) | Saline water microbial communities from Ace Lake, Antarctica - #1574 | ecosystem: Environmental > Aquatic > Non-marine Saline and Alkaline > Saline | place: Antarctica: Ace Lake...
GGAATGCGGTCGTCACCCAACTCGATCCCGGCGAAACGGCGCATAGCCTCGCTGTCGTAGAGCGTCTCCTCCGCCATTGGATCGCTCAGGGCATACCAGTTCTGGAGGAAGTAGACGCGCAGTATGGTCTCAATTGGCATCGGTGGGCGACCGCCCTTCGGTCCAGCTTTCGGGTAATGTGGTGTGATCAACCCCAGCAACCGACCCCAAGGCACCACGGCCTCCATCTCGGACAGGAGCACCTCGCGCCGCGTTTGCTTCTTCTTCATCGCATCGCGCAGGACCGGAAAGGCAGGTTGATTTGGCATCTTAAAGGCTCCTCGCTGGGGATGCCCAAGATTACCACATCACGCTGATAGCGGAAGGTTTTTCAGATGTTCCTTAATTGTGTGAGAAATTGACCCAGTTTTCCGAAACGTCGTGACCCACCAGCTGTCATTGATTTCGAGGACTTTCCATGAGGTTATCATAAACCAGGTGGGGGGTAACGCGAAAAGAAAAAATGGGTCAATTCGACTTAGAAATCAATAATGCCAGATTCGACACACATAAAGCCAGCCTGCATCATGAAAATGAGCGCAGCACAAAAGAGAACCCAAACCTGGTCAATTTCTCTCATAAGCGACGGTATTCCTTGGATGTCCCTCGAGGGCTAGTACCTTCTCGCGTCTTTCAGTGGAAAATTCCCCTACGTCAGCCTCTTTGAATATGGCTCAAGCTGTCAACCTAATTGGCCAATGGGGGGCAGATTGCTCTCGTACATCGGCTTCTGATGAGGAGCAAATGCGATCAGGGCAAGGGCGGACTAACCCTTTTGTCTAAAATTCTGGCATGTGCCAAAAATATAAGGTGCAGCGTAATTCGCGAAATCATAGCGCTTTTTGATATACTTGCGGTCTCGGGCATGAATGCCTGAGGATTGAACAAATAGCGCTTTCGAACCATGCGTGAATGCGGCGGGAGCGCTTTGTTTTCAACGGCAGAGTAAAAGTGAGCCAAAGGGCAGCGCAAAATGTTGCCGCTTTTGGGTTTGGAGTATTGCCGCCTAGGCATGCGTGAGCATCCGGCCGGCCGCGCTTATCATAGAGCTGGCGGTTGCCCGGATGCTTTGGCACCCCAGTTCATTTTGGGATCGAACCAGATCGTCGGTGACCCGCGGCGCTTCAGCGCCTCATTGTAGGAAGTCCAGTTCGTGGTCTTGTAGGTGGGCGATGTCGGTTTGCTCATACGTGCGAGCTACCACATTGGATTTAAGAGATAAATCCATCACTTGATTTGTGCAGCAGAGTCGTTTCGGTTTAGTGAAAACATCATGATATGTAGCTCCTCAGGAACCATCGCCAACCCTTAATTTCATCTCTTAAAAAACGCTTGATTCTTTAACTATAAGTCTACAAATTATACTTAAAGTTGGTGGGAAATCTTTAAGATAGTTGGGGTTGCGCAGCATGTTGGTGAATGGAGGGTTTCTGAAAGAGGAAGTCGAACTACGCTCTCGTTCGTTGTCTAGTTTGATAGATCTGCTCGTGGAGATCATTCCAGAAGGTCCAGATTAGGAGTTCAACGTATTTTCCTACTTGACGATCTTAGGAAGGGCGCAGGAAGAAGCAAATGCCCTCCGAAAAATTATTGGTGTGTACGAGAGTTAGTGTTAGCGCTCTTTTATGGTTTAGTCGCCAATTTTTGCGGATCCAAAACGCAGTAAAGTTCAATTCCTGCCTTTTCTAACAAAATGTTCAATAATCAACGCCCTAAACAGACTTTGTTGCACTTGTCCGCGCGCTGAACGTTGTTGTGTGCGCGGGTAGTTAAATTGCACCTGAGTTGTGCTTGCAGCTATCCTTGGCGGCCATCCTCTAACAATTGAGCTAAAAGTTAGCCGGAAAGGTGCAACTTCTGCTCTATCCTACGCCACGGAGGCTGAGCTTGAGATGGCTCCGCTGAAGAACGGCTCAATAAAATGTTGTTGCGCACGAGCACATGCTACCATACCAGTAGATCTACGTGGAACATTGGCATTTACTTGATGACTGAGATAAAAAAAAATTGCGCAACTTAAACAGCTGCTGTTTGGCCTGGAGAAAGACTTAGGCATCCAGGACTTGGGTTTGGTAAAGCAAAACATCTTGTACGCCGCCACGCTGGTCTCAATTGAGAACACACCTATAGAGACCGATAGCATTCGAAACCATGAACTGCTTACGCAAGTGGCGAGAAGTACGTTCTTCAAAGCGATCAAAGAACTGGTTGACGCTGAGTACTTACGCCATGTCGGTGGTGCCAAAAGATCGCATTATTTATTAACCGAAAAAGCTAAAGGCAACTGAGTGCGAAAGTCAGCGATGTGGCGCATGTGGTTGCTGCCATTCATAGTGATCTCGACCTTGTATATTTTGACATTTGTTTTCGCAGTATTTTGGTTTTTCCCCGCACAATCTACCTACATCCCGCAGATTTCGAAATATACAAGCTTGTTGTTCCTACCTCACGGAGTGCGCATTCTATCAGCATGGTTGCTAGGCTGGCGGTCAATCATTCTGATCGCGCCGTCGGCACTTTATACACATTGGTTAATTTTGGGCTGGGCTGGCTTTTCACCTCTTGGGATTATGGGCGCTATGTGTGGCGTAGTTTGTGCAGCGTTGACTTTTGGCTTCTTGGCGAAAGTCGGAATGGATTTTCACCTTAAGCCTGATGCCAACGTACACTGGACTGATGTCATGCTTGTTGGCGTCATCGCTTCTATTGTTAATAATGTAGGTCTGGGTCTAGCCTTTGGGCATAACGCTGCAACGATGTCTGGATTTTTTATTGGCGACATTACTGGGTTGTTCGCTTGCTTGCTAATCTTGATGCTGGCGTTCAGGCTACTGAGGTCGCGTAACCGAACCTGAGTTTCGGTGTTTCAAACTATATTATAAATCCTGTGTTCAATACAGTATTCCCGCCAAATGTCTGCAAAATCTGTTTAATTGTGTGAGAAATTGACCCAATTTCCGAAACGTCGTGACCCACCAGCTGTCATTAATTCCGCAGACTTTTCATGAGGCTATCATCAACCAAAGGGGTCAACACGAAATGAAGAATTGGGTCAATTCGACCCGGAAATCAACAACACTGGTGAAAACTTGCGACTGTCGTGCTCTGCAGGAACCAGATCCAATTCGATCCAAAACATTGACCCTTCTCCTTCGTTCGAACTGACACCGATTTCTCCACCAAGCAGATCCATCAGTTGCTTCGTTATGCTCAGACCGAGGCCGCTGCTCTTGATGCCAGAGCTGATGCCGGGGTTGATCTGATGAAATGGTGAAAAGACATTGTCCTGTTGTTCGGCTGAGATGCCTATACCTTTATCGATGATCTCGATCCGCGCCATTTGTTTGTTTCGCCTCACGTTGACTTTCACCACATCGCCCGAGGAGGTGAACTTTGCCGCGTTAGAAAGGAGATTGAAAAGAACCTGCGTGACGCGCGCACTGTCGGTCAGCGCTACAAGTTTCTCATTTTCCGTGGTCACACAGTAGGCAACCCCGAGCTGTTCGGCATAGACATTACAATTCTCAACCGCCGTTGCGACAATTTCATTAAGGTTCACTGGGTTGCGCTCTGTAGAGACTCTGCCGTCACTAAGGGCTTGGGCGTCTAAGATGTCATTAACCAGCATCAGAAGGCGATCTCCGTTGCGGCTGGCTATATCGAGCAACTTTATGGTGGATTCGTCTGTGGATGTTTTGCGAATTCTGACATTCAACAGAGCAAGTCCGCCGAGAATTGATGTGAGGGGGGTGCGTAATTCGTGACTGACTACACTCATAAAATTCATGTTCATCCGTGATGCCGATGTCGCATCCTGCGCGAGCTTGCGCATTTCGTTTTCTGTGTTTTTGGCGGCCCTAAGCTCGATCATGAGCAGAAACACGAAGATGCCGAAAAGGGTCAGGATCGTAGCGCCGAGGTATGCAATGGCATGAGACAGAGACAGTATGCCGGTTCTAAACTCCACCCGAGCATTGTTATCTGCTCGCGCGATCGCCAGCAAAAATTTCTTGAGCGGCACATCAAAGCCTTCAAGCGCGGCCAGAATGGTCATGGTCTTCTGACGGCGCACCTCGTCGGTCATACTTGACGCGGTGAGCCCCTGAATCTGAGGCTCAAGGGTCGTAAATATGGCCTCGAGGTCGGTCAGGACGCCTTGGTCTATTTCAAGGTTTGCGAGAATCTGCGGCAGCTTGCCCTCCTGAAGGACATTGATCCGGCTCCAGGCGATGTCAAAGTGCAGCACCACATCTGCCGCAGGTTTGTAACCGAAAGCCACTTCGTTAAGGTTGTTCTGGAGTCGCAGCAATTCAAGGGGTAACTGCGACCCGAGCCAAAGAGGCGGAGTCTGATCAGCAGTCTGGATATTCTGAATCTCATTTCCCAGCTTGTAGATCAACCAAATGCCAAAAAAAACGGCTCCCACAAACAACGTGAGGAACACAGCCCGGGTCAATCTGCTCCGGTGCATCACTCGACAGAAATGCTCTTGAGTTGCCATACTAACCGACTATTGAAGATTTCACGCTGAAGCTCGGAATTATCGTCCATCGGGTAGATGACCCAGATTGGTCCTTTGTCCCGCACCGACATCACCTCACCGTCGCGAAGCACCGCCAGAATGACGTCGTAGGTGAAAGCGTCGCTGGCGGGAACTTTAGAGGCGTAATCGTTGAGCGCGACCATTTTTAAATTCGCAGTGCGGTCGACGTCTATATCGTTGAGGACCGACCGCAGGCTCGGCCCTTGGAAGGTGGTCAAATCTTCCACAAAGTCGTTTTTCGTCACGACAGTTGTCTGCGGCATCGCCAACAATTCTTCGAGGGTATAGGTTGCTGAAGTCTCGAAATTCGTTACAGTTAAAATCGCCTGCGCAAAACCGAAGGTTGGCAGCACGAATAAAGAGGACGCGAGGGCGGCCCGCATTATTCTCTGAATATCCATCTTCGATCCCTATTGAGTTCGCCGGTATACTAAAGAGCTAACTATCAGATACAGGACCTTAGTGTGACTTTTTTTAAGCAGTTGTGGTTTTAGTTTTTGTCAGTCCTTTATCCCTTGCAAGGGCGTCTTGATGCCCAAGGCTGATTGCGGGAGCTTGTGGTGGTAGAGCCAGACGTATCGATGCAGCGTGGCTCCCCCCCTTCGTACCAATCCACTCCTACGATACGTCGCTAACGACATCGTTAAGGTCGTGTCTTAGCAAATCATCAGGAAGGCAGGCAGGCGGTCCCAGCGGAGTGGTCACACTGCAACACAGTCTTCGAGCATAGCGTTTAAAGTTTGTGCCAAAACCAAAGTTATTGAGCCAAGATTGCTGTAACCCAGGCCCAAGCGCTGCCGCTACTCCCTGCACTCGCCACTCTGTGAAAAACACCCACTCTCGTAAAGTTGCGCAAACTGTTTGTGCGCTATCTAATGTCTCGTATGAAAAACGTACTCCAAACATCTTCGCTTGTCCTTTTGGTGCTGCTAACGCTTCCCTTTGCGATATATGCTATCAACTTTGCACTTGTCGGCCTGCGGGGTGCCATGCCCGAGCCGCACTATATACAGTCCAATAACCCTGTCGCCAATTTTTCTATTTTTAGCCATATGGCCGCTGGAGCGGCTATTACAGTGCTGGTGCCGCTTCAATTTATCCCTTCATTGCGGCTGCGTTTGCCTATGCTGCACCGCTGGTCCGGGCGGCTGATTATCCTTTCCGCCGTTGTGACTGCAATAGGTGGTCTGGCCTACATTTCACTGAGGGGCACAATTGGTGGAATACCTATGAATATCGGTTTCTCACTTTACGGGGTACTGGTTCTGCTAACCGCCCTACAAACGATCCGCTACGCAAGGGCAAGACGCACCGCGGACCATAACGCTTGGGCCCTGCGTTTTTTTTGGCTGGCTTTGGGTTCTTGGTTCTACCGCGTCCACTATGGCCTTTGGTATCTGGCCACAGACGGTTTGTGGTCAACCCCGCAATTCACCGGTGGCTTTGATTTGGTGCAAAGCTTAGCATTCTTTCTTCCTTATTTGATTGGCGCAGAAGTTTATCTACGTGTCAAGAAGTAAGGTGGTCGTAATTCCTTGACGACACATTGGAATGCCCCCTCTGAAGCTGTTCACCTTTTGGGATGGAATAATCCCGTTTTCAGAAGGACGAGGAGATGGCTGTCAAGCGAGAGAAGCCCGAGAACATTGTGCTCTAGCTGCGCCAAGTTGAAGTGCTGCAAAGGTAAGGGAAATCGATTCAGGAGGCGTTTTGTCAGATCGGCGTGACGGCTGAGACCTACCATCGATGGCGCAAGGAATATGGTCGGATGAGCCGGGACCAGCTCAAGCGGCTGAAAGAGTTAGTGATGGGGAACCAACGCCTCAGGCGGGCCGTGTCGGCTCTGACCCATGAAAAGATGATCTTGGTCGAGGTCGCACGGGGAAACTTCTTAGCTCTTCCCGCCGCCGGTGACGCATTGATGATGTGTGGCGAACCTTTAGCGTATCGTAGCGCAGGGTCTGCCGCACATTGGGGCAGTCTCGCTCGACGCAGCACAAGGGGCCCTGCGGTCCGCCGGATGAAGCACGAGTGTTCTCAATTGCTCGTGCAACACGTTGACATCTCATAGACGCTACGCTGTTCAAATGTCCCAAGACTTGCCAATAACTTACGCTCTGCCGCTTGTGCCACACCTATGCGACGTTCGCACTGGTCAAAGACGGCGTGGAGATACACGCGCTTGTTAAACAGATGGGTACGTCGATTTGGATGATCGAGAGCCACTACAGTCACTTGGCACCTCGCATGAAAACATGTTCAATGGGAGGCGATACGAGCTGTCAGCAGAGGAGTGTGCGGAGCAGAAGGCACAGCTGAACACGACGACGTAATTTTTACTGAAAATATTTTGTTGATATTGCCGATGTTTGCTGGCAAGTCGCATGATAGATTTTATTGAAAAATAGCGGAACTCCAATGCAAGTAAGTGTTCGTGATAACAACGTCGATCAGGCGCTTCGTGCGCTCAAGAAAAAACTACAGCGTGAAGGTGTGTTCCGCGAAATGAGGCTCAAAGAGCATTTTGAAAAGCCGTCCGTTCGTAAAGCTCGCGAGAAAAAAGAAGCCATTAGCCGTCAGCGCAAACTGGCACGTAAAAAGGCAGAACGTGAAGGCTAAGGCCAAGCTTCATCGCACCGTTCTCTAACGTAACTATAGCTTCTTGCGAAACGCGACCGAACAGTCGCTGAGAGTGCCGTGCAGGTGGAAAACAGGTTTTTCCAGGTCGGTACCTAAGAAATTGACTTCGGACATGGATGCTCCTTCCTTTTGTGATGCCTTTAACATTCACACAATGGCACATCGCGGTGCCGTGGGAGGGGGCATCCACGCCATGAACAGAGTCCCTTTTTTGTATCAAGATGTCGTTGCCAGTAGGCTGGCATTGCCGCCTGCAGCGGTCGTATCAACGCAAAGATGACGTTCCAGAACATAGCGTTCCGGTGCGATAGTCTCGGTGATCAAGGACAGGATGGCACCTTTACGTTGAGACAGCGCAATTCTCAATTTACGCGTCCATTCGGAGGCGCCTGCTGCTGAAACGACAGCAAAGCCTTTGAGATTAATTAAAATAGCTGGATCAATTGTACCATCCAGAAAAGCCACTGGTGCCCCTGCCGCTGCCAAGTCACCTGCTAAAGAAGTTGGTGTACCTGGCACCACAATTAGCGCACCGCATCCTGCACCAAGCGCCTGCAGGGCCTGCGCGTCGGCAATTGCGGGCGTTGGACCAAGGCACAAAACCGTGCCTCTGGGGAACATCCGTAGGAGGTTTCTTTCGCCCGTTGGTCCCGGCAATGTTTGCGGTGTCATGTCAAAGGCTTCCGTTTCGGACAGTGCCTTACGCACGATGCCGGTGCGCCCCCTCAGTGCCGTCATGAGAATCGACACACGATCAGGCCTCGCATGCCAGTTTTGCGCGTCAATCTTTTCAAGCGCTGTTTCCACATTTAACCGCTCGATGTTCTTACCCCTCGGTTCGGTTGCAACGTCGCTTTTGCCGACACGCCGGAAACGTCGCAGATAGTGTTGCCCACCTGCTTTTGGTCCGGTTCCTGAAAGACCCTCTCCACCGAAGGGCTGGCTGCCGACGATGGCACCAATCTGGTTGCGGTTCACATAAATATTGCCTGCATGAATGCGCTCTACGATTTGTTCGACCCGGTCATCGATGCGTGTGTGCAGGCCAAATGTCAGCCCGTAGCCCCGGTAATTAATCTCGTCGACAACCTTATCGATATTGCGGGCCTTAAAGGTCGCTAAGTGTAGGACGGGCCCAAAGATTTCACGCTCCACATCAGTGATGCCATTCACCTTGACGACCGCAGGCGTCACGTATGTGCCCCGATCTGGTGCATCCAGTTTCTTGAGCAGGGCCCCACATTTTTCATGCTTTTCTAAATAGTCCGTGATGTCTTGCTGGGCTTCAGCGTCGATTACGGGCGATACATCCACATCCATAGACCATGGATCGCCGATCACGAGCGCATCCATCGCACCATAGAGCATTTTTGTCAGACGTTCTTCTGCCTCTTCTTGCACATAAAGAACCCTCAGAGCGGAACAGCGTTGTCCGGCAGACTGGAATGAAGAGATTACAATGTCGCGCACCGCTTGTTCCGTCAGCGCAGTTGAATACACGATCATTGCGTTTAAACCGCCGGTTTCAGCAATCAAGACTGCTTCCGCGCCAGCATTTTTCGCCAGTGCCTTGTGGATGATTTGCGCCACTTCTATCGAACCGGTAAAACACACGCCTGCTATCCGCGGATCACTAGTCAGCGGGCCACCTACTGTGGCGCCATCGCCTGGCAGGAGTTGTAGCGCTGTATCAGGCAATCCTGCCTCGCGCATCAATTCCACGGCGCGCGCCGCAATCATCGGCGTTTGCTCGGCGGGCTTTGCAAGAACAGCGTTGCCCACAGCCAACGCCGCTGCGATCTGTCCCGTAAAAATTGCCAGAGGGAAATTCCATGGGCTGATACAAACAAAAATACCACGCGCAGAGCCTAGTTCTTCTTTATCAAGACGCACAGCCTCGTTTGCGTAATAACGCAAAAAATCAACCGCCTCACGAACTTCTGAAATGCCGTCCAAGACAGTTTTCCCTCCCTCGCGAGTTGCGATCGAGGTCAGCTCAGCAATATTTTCTTCATACCGGTCAGCAGCCTTTCGTAAGATGTTCGCACGATCCGCAACAGGTGTTGCAGACCAATTTTCGAAACCCACCTGAGCCACATCAAGTGCTGTTGCGACATCTTCAGGTGTTGTTTCTTGGACTGTGCCGATTACACGGTTGCTGTCGGCAGGCGATATAGCATCCCGGGACGGCCCCTTTGGTGGCAGGTTACTAGCGATCATCGGACGACCGGTCCATTGATTGTTTGAGAACTCTTCACGCTCCGCCAGCAAGGGCAAGATCGACGCTGGCTCATTTGTGCAAAACCCCTTGGAGTTCTTGCGCTCAGGCTTGAACAGGTCACGCGGCTGGACAATCATAGGATTCGCCACTTGCGCTCCCAAGGCGTCTACCTGTTGGACAGGGTCCTTCGAGATAGCCATTGAGGAAATTGACGTGTCCACGATCTGGTTCACAAAAGAGGAGTTGGCCCCGTTTTCCAGCAAGCGCCGGACGAGGTAGGCTAGTAGATCACGGTGCGCGCCGACTGGCGCGTAAATGCGGCAGCGAGTTCCTTCGGATGTCTTGATGATGCCATGAAGCGACTCGCCCATGCCGTGCAGACGCTGGAACTCAAAACTGTCCTTGTCATTGCCCGCCATGGCGAGGACTGCCGTACACGTATGCGCGTTGTGTGTTGCAAACTGGGGGTATAAACGATCACGCCGGTCCAACAGCAGCCGGGCACATGCCATATAGCTCATGTCGGTGTTAATTTTGCGCGTGAATACTGAAAAGCGTTCCACACCCAGCTCCTGCGCAACCTTGATCTCAGTGTCCCAATAGGCACCTTTTACAAGGCGGACCATGATTTTACGATTCAGCCGTTCAGCAAGATTGTATAGAAATTCGATCACCGGAGCTGCGCGACACCCGTAAGCTTGTACCGCAACCCCAAATCCGTCCCAGCCTTCAAGTGCAGGATCAGATAGCACCGCTTCAATCACATCCAGTGATAGATCAAGGCGATCTTGCTCTTCGGCGTCGATGTTGAAGCCAATATTTGCTTTTGCAGCCTGTTTGGCCAGCTCCAGCGCACGTGGAACAAGCTCACGCATAATAGTGGATTTGTGGGTATACTCATACCTTGGATGTAATGCTGAAAGCTTTACCGAAATACCCGGGCTTGAACCCACATCTCCCTTTGCTTGCTTGGCAATCACAGCAATGGCATCTGCATAAGCTTGCTGGTAGCGCTTTGCATCAGCGTCAGTGCGTGCTGCTTCACCAAGCATATCATATGAATAAGTGTAATCCTCAGCCTCTTCTTTTTTAGCGTTTTTAATCCCTTCCTGTATAGTTTGGCCCAGAATAAACTGACGGCTCAAAATGAGAATGGATTGCGCAACAGCTTTGCGCACTACGGGCTCGCCCATCCGTTTTACCAAACTGCCCAGTACACCCGCAGGGCTTTTAGTTTCATCGTCGAGGACATGTCCTGTCATCATCAGCCCCCAGGTTGAAGCATTGACCAAGGACGACGACGAAAGACCTAGATGAGCACCCCAATTTGACAGCGCAATATTGTCTGCAATTAAATCATCAATCGTTTCCGCATCTGGCACACGTAAAAGTGCTTCGGCCAGACACATCAGATCCAGGCCTTCTTCAGTCGACAGACCGTACTCCGCCAGAAAAGCCTCCATTATCGATGGTGACGTTTCCTTCCGTACGCGATCAATATAATGGGCACTGCCCGCCGTAATTTTTTTCCTATCAGATTGAGATAACTTTATATATCCTGAAATCGTGTCCATGATATCGGCTTCGCTGGCAGCATACATGTCCCGCACGCGTACGCGATACAAATTATCAACGAAGGTATCGGACTCCACTTGCTTGCTCATATAAGCTTTCCTATTTTTTAGTTTGTATTATAGTCAACGTAAGGCTTAGGTTTCAGTTTCAAGTGCAGCGGGCTCTGTTGCACAAATTGGGTGAGGGTTTCATGTCGTGAATCCAGTGTGGTAGCTCGCCTGCATGAGCAAACCTACATCGCCGGCCTACAAGACTACGAACTGGAGTGCCTACAATGAGGCGCTGAAGTGCCGCGGGTCGCTGACGATCTGTTTCGATCCCGCGATGAATTAGGATGCGAAGTCTTCCGGAAAGCGGGGCAGGTCGTGCACGTTCAGCGAGGTCGCCATCCTGACTTACCTGACCATGAAGGTGCTGTTGGGGATGGCGCTTCGCCACACCACGGACTTTGTTGAAAGCCTCTTGCAACTGACGGGACTTGATTGGGCGGTGACTGACTTTAGCACCTCTTACCGCCGAAAGAAGAGGTGGTTCGGTTTGTCTGAACAGGTTCCAAGGGTTTCTTAAGTGGATTTCCGCCGCGGTTACGCTGCTACCAATTCTGGCGTCAGCGGGTTGAAGTAAGCCTGATCCGGGGTTTTGCCGTCAAGCGATGAATGTGGGCGTCGCCCTTTGCAGAAGCCGATGTAGCGCCCGATCGATGCGCGTGCCTCCGGGACGTTGGCATAGGCGTACAGGTAGACCACCATCATATTTGATAGTTCACCATAGCCGCTCGACGAAGACGTTGTCGCGCCACGCCCCTTTTCCGTCCATTCTTATCTTGATCTCCCGGCTCGCCAGCACCTTGATGAACTCGGCCGAGGTGAACTGGCGGTGTTTGTCAAACATGTTGTCCGCCGATTTCATGCGGCGTCTCTGATTTCAGGGGCGCTGATTTCGGTTTCTGGGTTGAGCCAGACGGGTCCGGCGGGTTGCCAGTTGCGGGTTTTGCCTGAC
>Ga0222707_1000455_pt1 | contig 11987 bp, 7 predicted proteins | sample AntAcemetage1574_FD_179831 | JGI IMG/M metagenome (GOLD analysis project Ga0222707, IMG submission 179831) | Saline water microbial communities from Ace Lake, Antarctica - #1574 | ecosystem: Environmental > Aquatic > Non-marine Saline and Alkaline > Saline | place: Antarctica: Ace Lake...
TTGACCTGAAAAAGCTCACTTCGGGGTCACCGACGAGGTGGGCATCCTGGGCTCCGACCGCGACGAGTTGGGCAATACCACCAGACATTTTATATTATATGGAGACTTTATTTTTAAGTAGCGAGAGAAGTCCGAAGGACTTCAGGATGGGGAAGCCACTCGGGATGGGAACTGGGACACAAATTGGAGGAAATTAAGCGACGTTGGAGGTCGAGTTCTCTATGATAGGTTCTTCGTAAGATAAAATCGTTTGTTCCATAGATTTCATGTCTTGAAGACTATCCTGTTCGATTAATGAATCCATCGTTAATTTAATGATCCGGTCACCTTCGTTTTTCACACGAACGTTGAAGTAGTTAGCTATGAAGTCTCCTGGGCTGGCAGCGATCGTCTCTAAACATTTTGCACCGATAGCGTTAATTTGTATCGTACAACTTGCCGAACCATCGGCGTTTTTAGTGTACGTCGTGGTGCAAGAATCTTCTAATTGGGGCATTATATTGTATATAAAGCTTTTATTTTTATATATAATAACATGGAGTTCATTTACGAACGTGAAAATTTTATATCATCTGAATTTTGTGCCCACATTATAGATAAGTTTGAAAAAGATGATAATAAACGAATTGGTAAAACCAGTAGCGGTGTCGAAGATAATTATAAAAGAAGTATGGAAATAAGACTATATAGAAATGAACAATGGGTAGATGAGTTAAACTCATTCGATGAGGTTTTGGAGCGTGCAAAGAACGACTATAGAGCATACATAAAAGACATCGATCGAAACGGGATATTCGATACGGTTTTGTGTAGTAGCCACACGTACCCACCACAAATTCAAAGAACTTTACCTGGTGATTTTTATCACTGGCATAGCGATGCCAATATTCCTACGAGTTTTAAGACGTTCACGTACATACTTTATTTAAACGATGTGGACAAAGAGAATGATGGAGCTACAGAGTTTAGTTGTGGAATGTGTGTCCAACCGAAAACGGGTAAGCTTCTCATCTTCCCAAGTACGTTTACATACCTCCATCGAGGTCAATTATTAAAAAATGGGGTCAAGTATATAGCCACAAATGGGTACACCTGTCTCTCACCTGACGTGTTAGCTGGAGTTAGGCGATGAGATGCCCCGAAAAATACAAAGAGTCGTTTCCATGATATTGCCCTTCGACAATGTAAACTTCTAAAAAATCGTTCGCAGCCATATCTATAATTGAGTAATGACCCCCTGCAGTCTGGTAAAAAGTGTCATTACCATCCAGTTGGGTATAAGCACGTGCCCGTGTGCTACTTCCATTTTTGTGTAGCGAAATCTGCAGGGTACTATTAGAATAACCAACATCTTTAAACCCGTTAAAACTGACTGCATATTTACCAGCAGTAGTTGTCGTAATACGGGTTCTTGTGTTGACAGAGGGGGACCCTTGGGCTTCGACGGTAGATGTGACATTTGTTGTGGGAGCCATGCTAATATTAAAAAATGCGTAAGACGGGGCATCCAAACCAGCACCTCTTCCTGTACCAGCATTCGTGAGCGACCAGGAAGCTCCCGTTTGTTTTATGATACCATTCACATCAAGGGCTACACCCGGACTCGCCGTCCCGATGCCGACGTTGCCACTTGATGTTATAGCAAAGGGGGCTGTATTAGATGAAGGTTGTACTAGAAACGCCGCGGAACCGATGTTATATATACGACTGTCTGTTATACCTGTATAATTCGTAATCCTCTGTAAAAAGGTTGTTGGGGCTACAGCCTGAGTTCCACCTTCTACATACAAATTTACAGTCCAAACTCTATCTAAGGGGACTGCACTAGGATTAAATTGTACATCCAAAAATGTTCCATCAGCTGTCTCGACGAGACGGAATTTCACAACAGCGTTTCGACCAAGAAATGTATCATGTCCATAGACATTAAGCATACTTCCTTGTGCCCATTCGAGTGCAATCTGGTAATTAACGTCAAACGTAACAGTTTCATGTAACCCTGAGGCAATTATCAGTAACTCACATCTAGTTCTAAAACCGGTATTCCCCTGTCTATATCCAGTCTTTAGTAATCTGTACCAGTCAGTTGATGATTTATCAGCTTCGACTAATTGTGTATTAAGTTTAAACCCGTATGATTTCCCGATAATCTCAACATCTCCGTTTGCTAGGATTGACATTTTTGTACCGTTATTCGTACCTAATTTCAATAGACCGTCTTCTTGATTAAGTAATTGCATATTGGTTCCATCGTGATCTAAGTATCCGCGTCTGTAGTTTCCACCGGTTCCGCTTCTACCTATATTGATTAACCCAGCTGTATCTGTCCCAACACGCAGAGTTCCAGCTACATCTAATACGCCATTGGAAGGAGTAGTCGTCCCGATACCGACTTTATTCCCCACTGAGTCCACGAAGAGGGTGTTCGTATCCACCACCAAGTTTGAGGAAATGGCGACGTCTCCCACAACATCTAGGGCTGACCCTGGGTTCGTCTTCCCGATGCCGACCCTATTATTAGTCGAGTCGATTTTGAGAGTATTCGTGTCGAACGCTACGTCACCACTGAATGATGCCGCACCAAACGTTGTTGGTGTTATATTCTCACTCCCGTTAAAGGAAACCCCACCGATGGTCCTCGCGGTCGTCAGTGTTGCAGCAGAAGTCGCAGTATCCGCATTACCATCTAATGCCCCACTAAATGTAGTGGCCGTTACGGTCCCCACAACATCTAGGGCTGACCCTGGGTTGGTCTTCCCGATGCCGACTTTATTCCCCACTGAGTCCACGAAGAGGGTGTTCGTATCCACCGCCAAGTTTGAGGAAATGGCGACGTCTCCCACGACATGTAGATTAGAAGTGGGACTATCCGTCCCGATGCCGACGTTCCCTGTCGTCGTGTCCACAAACAGGTTCGCGGTCCCTACCTCGAGGTTCGACGAAACTGTTAGGGTCCCGTTCACGTTGACCTTTAAATCGACTGCTGTTTGCATAGTAATAGTCGACTGCGAGGCGTTACCCTGTGTGTACCCAATCTCGAGGGTATCTGTATCTTCACCAAAAATCACGGCGACGTTACTGTTACCGGTGGGACGGGTCATCACGAACCCGAGGTCTCCGGTCCCCACATTATCTTTACCGAGTTCGATGATGGGGTCTTTAACTCGTAGATTTTCTGTATCGATTGTCGTCGTAGTACCGAGAATGTTCAGGTTCCCCGTGATGATCGTGTCCCCCGCGACGTGGAGGGTCGCCCCGGGTGTCCTCGTCCCCACACCAATCCTAGACATCTGAGTGTCCACGAAGAGGTTCGCGGTCCCTACCTCGATGTTCGCCGTCGTGACGAACCCTGTCGTGGCGTTATTGAATTGAAGCGTGTTCGAGGTGACGTTCCCAACAGTGGTGATAGCCTCGAGATCGAAGGAGGGGTAAATCTCGATGAATCCCAGCTTGAGTCCCTCGGCCACGACGTTCCCCGTGACAGTGAGGACATCCGAAGAGTCTCCGCTGACGAAAAGATTTGAGCCGACTGAGAGGATATGCTGAGGATTGGTGTTCGCGATACCCACCTGGGGGGCATGTAAGGCTGAACTCTCAACGTTCAAGATACCATTCACACCTTCCACAGGCATAGTTATTATAACTCGAGAGTATTTTTAAAGGGGGGAAACACGGAGGGTGAGAGAAGTCCTACGGACTTCGATCGGGATAGAGGATCTTATCAAATTGGTGTTTCATAAGGTCTTTTTTTTCATGTACGACTTCTACGGACTTGGTGCGATTGGCCACTCGTCACGGGTAATGTAGTAGTCATCTACTACTACCCAATTTTTTCTTTTAATTCTTTTACCAATGTCACACAACTCCTCTGATAGAAACTGTCGTTTGAAAATGTATCCATCTTTTTCAAAAGACATCACTATAGGTGTACGATTTTTTTATTGTAAAGCGGGACATGGACCACTTCCAACCAAATATAAACACGCGTAGTACCCGAAAATTATGACATCGGGATTCGTATAATCTGCACTGAAATACTTTATTAGTAGTTTAAGAAATAAGTGAAGCTAGGGTGGACTCAAGGAGACTCAGTCGTGCTTCCATCTGTTGGGTTTTGACCTTTTCGGCTTGGAGTTGGGTCCAAGTGGTTGATCCACTAGTGGTGATTTTAACTTTCGGTGGCCCTGGCCATATGGGGTTTTCTGGATCTTCTGTCGTAGAAGGAATATCACGAAGAGCCTGTCGGTACTCCATCCATTCGGTTTCGTTTTCCATAATAATATCATTTGTTTGGGTCCAGTCGGATAATCCGAGTTTGATATTTCGTTTTTTTTTAAGTTTTGCAATTGATAGATTTGGTTTAAAAACATTATTGTGATATTCTTCTATATCACTCATTGTTGGAGTAACCACATCCGGCGATTCCCAAAGCACGTTTTCTAATTTATTTTCTGGAATGGGATTGTTTTCTTCGTACATTCTCCATAATAAACCAGGTCTGAGTGCGGACATACACTGAAATATATCATGTGTTTCCATATATATATTTACATCATAATAATATTATTATCTAACTAACGCAGCTGAACATAACAAATGTGTACCGTTATCAATATAATCACTACTATGCACTCGAAAGCTGAAATAGTGTCCAACATTCATGTATACTTGACACGCGAACGTGTACGCCTCTTCTAATGAGGGTGCTGTGCGTAAATCTATAATCTCATCGTAAGTATTAATAACATTATTCAGGTTCCAATTAGTTCCAACGGCATCAAAGACTACTAGTAATTCTGACCCAGATGCACTAGTACTTCCCCGGGACGAGTGAACCGCACAACATGAAATTAAATAATTCCCCTCCGTTTTTGCTGTAAAACGCCCCCGATTACCGCCCATACCACTACCACCATGACTTGGTACAGTCATGGGACCTCCTCCATTATTGCTATATACTGATACAGTTGGGGACTGTGTGCACGTTTGAAGCCATGATCCAGAACACCATGACGTGTCAACTATTCCACCGGTGACCCTCAAATTCCCATTCACGTCTAATTTAGCACCCGGACTCGTCGTCCCGATGCCGACGTTGCCGCGAGTAGTTATATTCCCATAAGGATCTGTGCGTTTAGAGTATCCATGCACCCTGAGTAAAGTGTTTTGGGGTGGTACAGGTTTTACTCCATTTAAGTCTCGCAATTGCATCTTAAAAGCTGTAGCATTACTCGCTATAATAGTATGTGTGTATAACGTTTCACCTGAGAATTCGGGAATTTGAACATATATAAAGTTATTCCTGTTATCGAAAAAATCCGTCCCCTGTGATCCACCAACAGTGTAATACGTGACCCCATCAGCACTACCATTCGAATTATTATGATAAAGATTCCAAGTTGCCAATTTAACGAGTTCATGATGGGAAGATGAAGTTCCCTCGACCTGTAGTTTTACGTCTGGATTATCCGTCCCGATGCCGACGTTGCCGTTGGCGTCGATTACCATCTTATCAGTAAGGTCATCACCGGCACCACCTGGTGATTTCGTAGCAAACACGAGACCACCTGGATAATTACTACTTCCACCCGCGTTTAAAGTAACGGCTCCACGAATACTCCCGACGTCCCACGTGGTGTTAGCCGAGTTGTTAGTTGAAAATTTGATTTCGGCCGCACTCTTTAGAGTATCATCACCAACTTCTTTATGAAGTTGTAGTGTAGTTTCAGGACTCGTCGTCCCGATGCCGACGTTGCCGTCTGCATTAATTCGCATCATTTCAAGTATACCAGTTCCTATATGTCTCCCCGTTGAAAAAGTTAATTCTCCATCTGGAGCAGCACCACTATTGGCGGAATTTACACATTTAATAGAAGCGAGTTCATAATTAGGGTATCCACTACCCGTGCCATCTCTCGAATAAAATTCGATGCCACCCAACTGCTGATTGTTGTCCACACCCGTATCCGTATCAACAAACCTTATTGTAGGGACACTATCTTCCAAATGTAATAGTGTATCCGGATTCGCCGTCCCGATGCCGACTTTATTCCCCACTGAGTCCACGAAGAGGGTGTTCGTATCCACCGCCAAGTTTGAGGAAATGGCGACGTCTCCCACAACATCTAGGGCTGACCCTGGGTTGGTCGTCCCGATGCCGACGTTACCCTTATAGGGTTGTAAAGCAAGGTCATACCGACTGTCGTTCCCGGTGCTCCACCCCCCATCAATATCCGCTTGCCATGCTCTCCCATCAATCTGGGTCTGTAAACCGAGCGTCTCTTCACCGTGGGTCGCCATAACACCGAATATGTTAAGAACTCCATCTCCACCTCCAACATGTCTCGAGATAAGACTCGTCGTTCCGACAGGCTCCCCAGTGAGATCCGCTCCGTGAACTTCGAGAGGTGCACCCGGAGTCGCCGTCCCGATGCCGACTTTATTCCCCACTGAGTCCACGAAGAGGGTGTTCGTATCCACCGCCAAGTTTGAGGAAATGGCAACATCTCCCACAACATGTAGATTAGAAGTGGGACTATCCGTCCCGATGCCGACGTTGCCGTTTTGTTTATATATAGTTGGTGCGGGGAATGCGGCTGCGTTATTCACACCAATGACATGGCTAATATACACCGCATCCGCATTCGGCTCGGGACCCAGAGTTGATGTAATAGTCTTAACGCGAACGGTGTAAACGACGTTGTTGCCTTGTGAATTAGAGGTTTCGTTGAACCATACGTACAATCTCTCGTTTTTTTCTGTATAGTAGAAGTTATATATTTTATACCTAGATACGTCAGCGGTTGACAATGCTGGCACACCACCCCATTGTCTGGTTATATAAAAACGTTGATTACTTCCGTGGTTATGACCGCTATCAGAGATTTCTATTTCCATTCCTTCTGAATAGGACACACCTACAAAATATTTACTTGTGTTACCAGTTGGATTGAAAGTATAAGTTTTCTTATTGAAAAAACCTACAGCTGATATGGTAGGTACGGTGAGACTCCCCGAAATCTCAACATCTCCCACAACATCTAGGGCTGACCCTGGGTTGGTCTTCCCGATGCCGACTTTATTCCCCACTGAGTCCACGAAGAGGGTGTTCGTATCCACCGCCAAGTTTGAGGAAATGGCAACATCTCCGTTTGCTAGGATTGACATTTTTATACCGTTATTCGTACCGAATCGCAATAGACCGTCTTCTTGATTAAGTAATTGCATATTGGTTCCGTCATGATATATGTTTCCGAGTCTGTAGTTTGCTACGTTTCCGCTTCTACCTAGATTGATTAACCCAGCTGTATCTGTCCCAACACGCAGAGTTCCAGCTACATCTAATACGCCATTGGAAGGATTCGTCGTCCCGATCCCCACCCTGTTCGCCACGGAGTCCACGAAGAGAGTGTTCGTATCCACCACCAAGTTTGAGGAAATCGCAGCATCTCCCTCCACATCTAGGGTAAAAGCGGGGTCCGTGGATTTACCGATCGAGAGGGAATGGTTCGTGAAGATGTTCGTGCCTACTTCCGCGAACGCTTCGGATGCTGTAATGGCCTCATAATCTTCATCGTTATCTGCGAAAATATCAGAGATCGCTTTTGTATCGTCGAATGTTTGTGTATAATCACGCCAATCTTGGAGTTTGAGATCGGAAACGGTCGTGATTGTATCGTCTCGTCCCTGGGCGAACGCGAGTGCGTGGGCTTGAACATCGGCTTCATCTGTACGACCATGTGCGATCGCCAAAGTGACCAACATTCTTGGAACTTTATCCACTTTACGTTTTTTGAATTTCATTTTACCCCCGTCGAACGCGATCTTCGTGACGTCGCCGATCCACAGTGAGTTCGTGTCCACGTACATATCGCGGATCTTGTTCTCGGCGGACCCGATATCGAACGCCGCGTTTGTCATCGGAATGATATGACCCGCGAACCGAATACCACCATCAACATGAAGCGTATCCAACGGTGTGTCCGTCCCGATCCCCAAGTTCCCACTCATGAGGGAGACGTTACTGGTCCCATCCGAAATCAGGTGACCGGCGACCACCTTGAGGTTCTCGAATTTGGGAGTACCGGTCCCCTCGAAGAAGTTGATAAACTCCCCATCTGGTGGTGTTCGGGTCACGGTATCCTTGTACGCGAGGACCTGGGTCCCATCGACGGTCATCGTGAAGTATTGCTTCTCGTAGGTCAGGTAGACCTTCCCGTAGGTCGCGTCCAGGTTGGGGATGGTCGCGGTCGTGAGTGTCCCACCACCGTACTTGAGGGTCAACGTTGTCCCATTGAAGTCTAGGGTATACCCTGTCGTCGCGGTACCAACCGATGTATTCTGAAAGTTAAACGAGGAGTTGACTCCCTGAATCTCGAAGGTGGCGACGAACACGTTAGGCATTTTAAGGCCCCATCGGTTGTTCTCGGTATATTCCGTAACATCTTCCAAAAGTACAGTATTCGTCGAGATACTATTTAACACCGTATCGAAACCGGCTGTACTGTCAATTTCCAATTTCCCAACACGGAGGGTCGCATTCGGAATATTCAAAATGCCCCGATGTGGTTGTATCGACATTTATTATAAAGGGAGGTTTTTTTAAACTGGGAGAAACTCGAAGGGTTTCGTCTGTTTGATACGAGTGAAGTCCTACGGACTTCGATCGGGATGTCTTTCTTACAAAGTGGGTTGCACTTTGGAGGAAAGTTTGGGTTTACGGAGTTGGTGCGACGGGCCAAACTGGGTTCTCTGGATCTTCGGTCGCTGTGGGGAGATCCCTAAGGGCTTGGCGGTACTCAAACCACTCCTGTTTCTTTTCGGGGGTGGCGTGGGAGAACGGGATGAAGATGATTACTGTGGTGGTTCTGGCCAATTTACATTTACCGGAAAGAAATCTTCGTCATACGTAATTCCTGTAATAGGAATGTCACGTAATTGACGTCTATAATCATTCCATTTACCACGTGTTACACCGTCCATGAATACATCTGCGAGCTGAGTCCAGTCTGTTTCGGCTAGTTTCTTGTTTCTCGTTTCTATGATGTTGATACTATTTTGGCGTTTGAATGTGTTAATGGATTTTTCAGAACGTACATCGATGTAATAATTTCCGGAATCGTCTATTTTCACATATGGGGTAGCATTGAATGGTCTAATCAGTTTATTAGCCATTTCTATATCTTCTTCTGGAATTGTCAATAGTATATGATCTATGTCACCCTCTTTGATTAAATAAGATGGTAATTCAGGTCCGCTAGATATGAATCCATTGTTTGTGATTGTATTCCATACAATGGCATTCCCATTATTTTTGGGTTTGGTTACGGTAACGAGCATCTTATTATATTACTAATAATATAATCGACTATACTCGACACATTCCGCTACGAATACATCACGGGCACCACCACCTGAATATGTTATTTCAATCGTTTCTTGTGTACCAGAAGTATTTGTACCCGTGTACACTATGTTAAATTTTCCCGTTCCACCGGTGTTGGTTGATACACTCCCTGAACCATTTAATACCGTTATATCGATGTCACCCGTGCCACTATCACCCGAACTTAACCTTCTATAAGCCACTACCACATGATCACCTTGAAACGCACTACTATTAGTATTAACTGAAGTACCCGTTAAAGTTAATATACCCGGAACCCATGAACTAACGTAATTAACCTTAAACGTTAACACACATGGATTACCGCGTATGACTTTTCTCTGTGCCAGACATGAATGATCCCTTGGTGTCGTGAGATTTTGTCCAATTCCATATGCCAATGAGTTACACGCTATAGTATCAGTTGCCTCTGCGTGAACAAACCTCGCCGACCCCCTCACATCCAACTGAGCTTCAGGGACTTTCCCGATACCGACGGCCGTATCGCTGATGACCATGGACCGCCCGGTTCGGCCCAACCGGTACAACTTTTGGACCTCCGAGCCTTCGAGGGCCACGTTGTAGAGTTTGAAGTTTGAGAGTTGGCCATTGAAATACGAGGGTGAGCTCGCCACCCGACCAAAATCTACACCAAGTGCTAAAATTGAACCTGCGAACATATCAAGAGCCGCAGTACTCGTACCCGTATTTGGATACTCAACACCATCAAAAAATGCATGCCTGCTTGCTACGGCACCACCACCTTCGTACGCAAGAGTCAAGTGATGCCACTCATTAGCTTTGATTCCTGAGATTGAAAAAGATGCATCATTACTGTAAAAGTACCAACTAATACTAGTTGGTGTGATATCACACGAACTGTAGTGACCGATGAGATCTACCCCGGGGAGATCGGCAGTTCTATTCACACCCCCCGTACCTTGTCGTCCTATTGTAAATGGATCTATTCTACTCGAGATAGTAGATTGATCAATACCCAATTTAAACCAGAAAGAGATACTATGGACCCAGTCACCGGCAGGGTTGCTAATTATCCCCCTAATACTATCATTCGTCCCATCAAAAACAAACGCCTTATCAGCCGCCGAGTAGGAGGCACCGTTGTAAAACGCCCCATGATTCCCCTTCCCCGAGATATCTGTGGGTGAGGAATTGACGGTGGTATCGAAATCCACCACCAACTTCTCGGGTCTCGGGGTTTCCGTATCCACGTCGTACCGCGAAATGCGGGGAACATCGAGGGATCTCCCTAAAGTCAGCGAACCCTTATCGAGGGTCGTGGGACCGGGGGTGCCGAAAAGTTTCCATTCGCGTCCTTCTAAACGGGCACCGGCTCCTACGGTATTTCCTATAATTCTGAAATATTGATAAGCGGTCGAGGAAGTTCCACTAAATAGTTCAGTTTCGATGGTACCTGAATATGTTTTACCACTAAATGAATGTATAGTGTTCCACTCGGAACCATCATTGGAACCAAGAATTACACCCGTCTTGGGACCACGAGTATCACCCTGTGGAATCCACCCCGATCTCTTTAGAAATATCTTACTAGGTAAACTAATTTGTAACCATTCACCACTCGATGTACCGGATCCATCTATATTTCCAGTAGTTACGGTAGAAATTGAAGTCGTGTAACCCCCCGTTGTATTATCGTACGAGGGTTGAGATAACCACGCGGTTGAGTTATTATTATCAAACGCGAAATATGTTTCATACGAGGAGGAAGCGAATGTACTCGCACTCACACAAAACACCCCGTGACCCGGAATCAAGGTCTCGTACCCACTCATAGGACCCGGAGGATACTCTTGGAGCCGCGCATCTCCCGCGAGTTCCAATTGGCCCGAGGGTTCGGCGACCCCCACACCCAAGTGTCCCTTGTACAGGGTCACTTGGGACTTGGACCCCAAGAAATAGTCTTTTTGGTAATCGTAGAGTTCCTGGACTTGCCCAGCGTTCAGGGCCTTGGAGTAGAGACGGAAGTTCGCGATGGAGCCATTGAACCCAGATGTTGAATATTCGGTTCCCGATGATGTGAGCTGAACACCTAACGCAAAATATGGATTCGTTGGTAAATTGAGTGAAGATCCTGATCTTGATTCTAAAATGTTACCATCAACGTATAATGTCATCACTCCACTAGAGTACGTTCCAACTGCGTGATACCAGGTTTTGGGAAGTACCGTACCAACATCAAAACTTGCCGAACCACCCCATGTATACATTCTAAAAACCGAACCAGTCTGTACTCTAAATCCGAGACCTTCTTCACTACTACCCTGTGAACCAATTTGAAATATACTATTATTCGAACCAGACACCATCTCGACCATATTAAACCACAAAGAGAATGTGAATGTTTGTTCACCACCAAAGGATGTTAATTGTCCTCGAATATAATCACCCACCCCATCAAAAACAAAAGCTCCATTTGATACTTGTGGGTCTCCACCTAGTGTAGCATTGTTAGTATTTGGAGAAAGATCCGTCACAGAAGTCACAGCTCCATTGGCCAAGTCCTTCGCATCATAGTAGACCTCCAACTGGGTCCCCGTGGTCGCCGGCACGTTGTACACGG